>Ga0157363_1005911_pt1 | contig 11480 bp, 7 predicted proteins | sample AttsexASBM1_FD_111477 | JGI IMG/M metagenome (GOLD analysis project Ga0157363, IMG submission 111477) | Fungus gardens microbial communities from leaf cutter ant in Ribeirão Preto, State of São Paulo, Brazil - Atta sexdens ASBM1 | ecosystem: Host-associated > Fungi > Mycelium > Unclassified ...
ATATATATATATATATATATCTTGCTTAAAAATCAATTCATGTATCCGCGACGATTGGCCATAGAAATATGATTGAATTATATAATTGTGTCCACCCCTTTATCGCGAGTTTTATCTCGCTCCTTGGATCGTCCTTGGATATATCTACCTCCTGGGTATAAATATGCGCGATCAATTTGTCTGTTAACGTGGAAAAGGCATGCATCTCATACTCTCTATCCTGACGGGAACCAGAGGGTAACCCATTCCCTGCGATCCTTTCTTCCATTCTGCCTTCTTCATGAGTACCTCGTACGAGAGCAGTCTCGAGGGCCACTCTCGCGCTTTCCCCGTGACTCCTCTCTTGCCTCCGAGTGCGGGCTATTTTTCTTTATTGCAGTCGGGTCTTCGCATCTTAGCTACGTGTCACTGCCCTTGCAATGACCACGTCGTTTCCGACAGCCCTCCTTGGGATAACATCTCGCTCGGACACCCCATTATCTTCGGAATGCGATTGACATCGCGATATTATTTTTGTAATTTATTTATTTATTAATTTTTTACTTTATTAATTTTTTATTTATTAATTTTTGTTGTTAACGCGCATTCCGCACGTGCGATGCTACACGGTTGGAAAATTTATGTAAAATTTAACGCATTTCACATGTTCCAAACAGTCCACTCAGATTTTGGCATTAATTTAACATGAGATGAATATGTTAGGAACACAGGATATTATGTAAAAAACATAAAAAAACATAAATTAACATAAAAAATATAACACTGACACAATTTGTAAGCAAATTGTGAAAGTAGGTTTCTGCGGTAAAATTAACATAGATAATATGTTAAATTAACACATTTTATTTATTTATGTTAAAATTTATATTTTAAAATACAGTATATTATCTTTACGTTAATTTTAATTGTTTATTGCTCACAAATTTGTTATTTTAATACTAAAAAAATGAATATAAACTTAGCTCAAAATATGTAAATAACATAATCATTTTATATTAAATTCAAGTATATTAAAAATTCAACACAACAAAATTTTAACAAAGACTTTAATTTTCTACTGTCTGATTCTCTCTCTCTCTCTCTCTCTCTCTCTCTCTCTACCTATCAATTTATATATCTGTTTATCTTTTTATGAGTCCCGAAATATAACTAGACTCTAGCGCAAACAAGATTTGGGCGTCGATGCCAATCGTCATTCTAGACGACGTACATGTGAAGATGATTATTTTGCAAAATAGAAACATGCGCGCGGGAATCGCGGATAGTTATTGCGACTCACAGCATTATGTCGCCATGATTGCGTACGTGTGCAGCCGCGTAATGCGCAACCGGCACCGCGGAAATGCGCGTCAGATGTCGAGCCCACGGTCGAATTAGCACTTTTATTGCTCGAACATTTTCCGCCCCGCCTGTATAAAGCCCGCCAGTCGGGCATGTCGAATTTTCTGTGGAGAAGCACCCTACATTTCGGGCGAGACGTTGAATTTCTACGCGTTGAATTTGCATCTTGAAATTTACGATCATGACCGTGGGACTGTTCAACTTTAAGTGCACAGACATTATCCTTTTTTTCATGGTTTCTTTCTTCCTCATTTAAAATTATCATTAGGCAAGCAAACTTCGTTCAAATATTGAAATTTACATATTTGTAGAGCATTTAGATATAAAAAAAATTTGTTTTACATAATATTATATGAATACGATGTTCAGAAATATATTTTGCTTGCTATTGATAATAATTAAATGTTTTAAAGTGTAGGTGTAGATATTATATAAGTTTAGAATTGTATAACGTTTAAGACGAGAATATCGCAATACAAATTATATCGTTTATTTGTATAACAACGACATAAATAAAAAATTGTAATTTTTTTGTTTAGTTATTTGTTTAATAAAAAAAAGGAAATGAAAAACGTAGAGGAAGAAGAAAAAACGTACTTTAAAAGGACACATTTTTTATTCCTCTATACTTAGTTATTCTATCAAAGTTGCATTTTAAAATTGAAACTACAAAATTTTAATAATTTAAAACATTCAAATTCATTTTTTGGAAAACTTTGTTTTTTTTTATTTATGTAGCAAATGAATGATATATATTCGTCAAGATATAAATAATTAATACTAAAACAGTAGGCTATCTATCTATCAGGCTTCATTAGATAAATGTATCACACGTGGCACCGCCACGTGGCTATACGTTTATTTTGAAGCCTCCCATTTTTTTTTCATTATCCATATTAATCCCTTTCAGATGACCGCCAGTGAAAGGTCACCGCTCAATTTACACGAAAGTGTCGCTCCCTTGCTAAGTTCGGTTTCGGAGAGGAATCGTCACGAAAATTGAATTGCAGTCCCTTTCCTCCCCCTTCCCTGTAACTCCAATACTCACGTTTCTCCATTTCCGACGTTTTCTCATGTCCAGACGGATTAATGCCTCGGAAAATCGGGAATCCTCGCCTGCGAAAACCGGATATATTATTTACCCGCGTCATCTTCAGAATTCGTGTTTCTCACTTTTTCGGTGGTTATACTTTCTGACCAATATATATTGATACGTTCTCCTGAAATCATTTGCAACATTTTCTTCCTTAATAAAAATTTTTTTTCTTACAAAACATGTGACATTCCGTTTTACATACGATTTAAAAAAAATTAACATTCTTAAAATTTAGTTTTTAAATATGTAATTGTACTAATTAAAGACGCGAATGTTAGGATATTAATCACATGTTATGTATAGCGTCTTATAAGATCTATGTCAGGTTTTGCAACCTCGTATTTCGGCATACGAGGCAATTTAATTCGATAAACATGGTCGTGGAAAACAGCCGGCGCACATCCCGATCGAGAGTTAAATTATTTCCCGTTCTTACGAGCCATGTGATTAATCATCTTCGTGTGAGAACAACGGGCGAGCCTTGTAGATCGACCTTTTCGACTCCGGTGACCCGAAATAAGGGCCCTGCACGGTAATCCGTGTCAGAGAGGGATCTACGATCGATCGTTCGATCACTAAGGCTCGATTCAGTCGGCCACTCCTGTCATTCGGCCTCGGTCGACCCACGATGGTCGACTAAGCCACGGCGAAACGGGATGGTTCTTCATCCTGCGACGCTCTACGCGCTCCGTCACCGATCGATACGCTCGCGCCAGCGTAGTAGAAAAGACTTTCTGTCTCTCTTCCTCTCTCTCCCTTTTTCTCGTTCCTACCCCCGTAAGCCTGTGTCACGCGAGCGAACGTCGCTGCTGCAATTCGAGAGAATTCGTGGATCGGATTAAGCCCATACTTACTGATCCGTCTGTTCTTACGTCTCCTTTTAGACGATTTAGTATATTCACGGAGGACTCCGCGAAATTCGTATTCGTGCTACATCTAGTGGAAATTTGGAATTAATTTTCTCCGTGCAATTTTGATCGCTTATTCTTTTTTAATTAACATTTCACATTTTGAACGAAACTGTAAGAAAGTGGCTTTGTGTGATTATTTTAATTACACATATCTTTAGAAATCAATATTGTATCCTCGAATTAAGTGAAGACTCAAACTTATGTTTTGGTAGAATACATTTTCTTAATATTAATTATTGAATTAGTCGATGGAAGTGAATCTTAATGGATCGAAAGCAAGCAAATAGGGCAAACGAACGCGAATGAACAAACTGCATGGGCTCTAATGATTGCAACGTGATTATATAGAAAGGATAATTTTGTTGAAGTAGCTATAAATTTAGCTAACTCGATATCTAAAAATAAATTTAATGAACTCACTATCAAAATAATTATGTATAATATTCTTGTTACTAAAATATTAAAATTTTTTTGTAGCATTGCTCATATGTAATAATTATTTTGATGGCCTAACATTTTCAGATCTGTATTTAGCTAAATTTTTAGATACTTTAGCAAAATCGTTCTTTCCGTGTACAAATCCAAATTTGCATAAGCAAATATGTTTTATTTCTTATCGCGTTTCTTATCACATCAAAGGGAAAGCGTCCATTAACCAACGTTCGTTTCATTCATAAATATCCGTTCGTGATCGTTCTTGCTGGTTTGGTCTAAACCCACCCTTAGAAAAGTTCGTGCCCACTGTAGTTCCGTTCATTTCTTTTCGATTACTTTGGAGTCGTTTCTCGAATTTTCGTTAATCAACGTCGCATGTGATTCTTCTAATAAAGGTAGAATTAAATTGCCAACATTAATTCACCGATTCGCGTAGATTAACTTCGAGAAGAGAGAACGTGGAACAAATTCTTCAACCTCCTCCGCATTATTTCATTTTTCATTTTCCGCAAATCCGCATTGAACAACGGCAATAGTAACAACGTGCGCAAATTGAATTTCATTTTTCCCGTCTCCAATCATCGTGTCGCGCGATATTTTCCGTAGATGCTTCGTACATCAAGCACATTCTCTGTGATTCATCTCTCACGGATGCGCAGTGCGCGCAGAAATTAACGACTGCTGATCCCCTTTTTTAGTACGATAATACTATTTCTTTTGCGTACATCACATTATATCGTTACATGTCCGGCGTAATAATGTAATAATAAGAAACCTTTGCAAAGACGTGCCGTAATCACTTTTAATCCGCTTCGGTACCGAACTTTCTCTTCACCATCCCTCGTTACGTCAGTTATCTCGTTACTCGTGATTTTAACATTTGCATATTTTTTATAATGCGCGACACTGGGTATTCGTACGTTCCGTTTCACGCAAGATGCACATGATATTTTATTTTTGTAGTTCACCGAATACTAAAGAAGAATAAAATGATACATCATGCGTGAAATGGAACACATTCCGTGTCACAATCCTGTTAATTCGTCGATGCATGACAAATTTTCCGAGCGCATATTTTCCGACCGCTTCGAGAGGAGAGGAGAAAAGAGAGGAAAGAAAGAGGAGAGGAAGGTTTTGGACGAAAGAGTGGAAAGTAATTTTATACTCATTGAGCTCGAGGACTCGCGCGGTTGCACGCTGGGAAGGTGACTCTTTCTCTCTTTTCCTTTTTTTTTTTCTTTTATTTTGGCAGCACATATATGCACGCTCGTTTTAACAATGCGGGCTCATCGATGCGTTCGCAACGGGTCGTTTCATTTTTAACATCGACCGGCATTCACCTCTCTCCCACCCCTACCCGTTTTATTCTCTGTGCACTCTCATGCGATGCACATATAGCGTTGCATATCGGATGCATATATGCACAAACGAGCGCACATCTGCGAGGCCATTCGCGTTTTTCTTCTCTTCTCGGGACATGAGAAACGTGTCTCTTGACACGTGCGACGTATTTCACACGGACATCCGCAGTCTCAGGGTCGAGGCTTTTTGCCGCCTTCGAGTTCTTCAATTCTCGCCCACTTCTTTTTTTTTTTTTTTATGTATTTAAGAGAAAATTAATTATTCTCAACAGAGACCTTCGAGCAACTCAAATAAATTACGTCGGCGTGCTATGACACTGTTAACGATGACGCGTAAATGCACGAGCACATATATTACAATCACGTATTATTTAACTCTCTCTTTGCAATGTTAGATTATCAAGATACAATCGATTTTTTAATTGTGAATTCTAATAGATAAATGAATTCTAATAGATAAATTTAACCCTTTGAGGATGGAAGCTTTGTAAACAAAGAAACTTAAAAAAAGATCTTATTTTCTAAGAGTTTTTGGTGAATTTAATTCTGATCTCAGAATTCTAAAATTCAAATATTTAAAAAATTATCTAATTATTGTGAAACTGATTTTAGGAAATTCTTGGTATCGCTGAATTTAAATGTCTGAATATTCGAAATTTAAAAGATTCTCCAATGAAAGTGAATCTAATGTCAGAGAGCTCATAATCAGAATTTGAAAGAATTTGAAAATCAGTACTAATTGTTTACATAACATTGATGAGCTTCAAATAAAGTAAAACTGGAATTTAATGTTATATTGCACTTAAAAATTCTCTAAAACTGAATTCTGTTCTGATAATCAAATTATTTTTTTAAAATTCTATTCCGTTATATTGAATCTATTATTTTGAATTTTTTATTTCGTCTTTTTGAATAAAGCATCAAGTTATCATATAGATTAAGTTTCATGAAAAATGGACGAATTTATACAAAATAAAAGAGAGCCCAAACGAGCACGTTTTTACCTAAAGTGTTAGGTATGTAAAAAATAAATAAAACACAATGATAATAAAAATTCGTTGTTGAAGCTTTCACATCCATATAAGGTTTTTTGTAGTCTAGGATAATATAAAAATATGCACTAAAGTTTGAAGACTCAAATTGCTGACAAAGAGTGAAAATTTTACATTGCTGACGGAGACTTAATTGCGTGTATAAATATTTATACACGATAATTAGTTATAAATTTCTTTTCGAAATTAAATGGGTCAATAAATTGTTTTAAATAGGCTTTCAAGCAAGATCCTAGCTGTTATATCAGCTATAGTTATTGTACAAACAATATTTGGCACGTGCCAAGTGTGGGCTATTACGTTAATAAGAAATAAACTAGCTATTTTCTCGGCCATGATTCACGCGAAGATTAAATTCTTAAGTATTACAACAAAGCTTAGGAAACTATTATAACTGTGTTTTGACTGAGATATAATAAGTCTGCTTTCGTATTCTTTGCTCATTGATTTATTTAGTACATCTCTATGTCAGAATTCGGAAATCAATTTACATATCTTTTAACATATTACCATCGTCCCTAAAATCGTTATTTATTGTAGTGTTTTCGTCAGAGAGGAAGAAAGAGAGACATAAAATTTTCTTGACGTTACTGTAACATTGAATTGTTGTCATTTAAAAAGCTGTAGTTACATAGAAAGGACAATTTTGCTGAAATATTTAAAAAGCTCGATATATTTTATAGATTTGAAAACATTTTATTGGAAAACATCAAAATAATTATGTAGGACATTCTAATTGCTAGAATGTCAAAACTTTTTGTAACATTCATCACGCTTGAGTTTCTTATGTAATTATCTTGATAGTCCAATGAAATTATTTTCAAATCTGTATCTATAACTAAATTTTTAATTACTTTAGTAAAGTCATTCTTTCCGTGTATTTTGCTTTGTATTTTATTGCTGTGTGATTTGGTGGATGAAATGACAAGAACGACGAGTCATTAAAATTTGTCAGGAACTGCTGTTTTCAAATTAGTCGAGAAAATCCGTTGATCGCTGCTTCGACGATCCCTCGAACTGTAGAGCGATAGCGATCATCTTTCTTCACTAGCACTTGCTTACTTACCCGAAGCGAGTAAATTATTGCGAAAGTACGCTACTCGTGCCAGAAAGATCGATTCCTGGTGTCGTGCCAGGACACCTTCATTCTCCGTGGAAATCTTTGTGTTCTTCGTTACGGCTGTCTCGACGGAAGATATTGCTCTGCCCGATGAGAAAACTTGTATCCAATCGATAGCTAAACTCCTTACCGGTATGAAGCATAAAAAAAGTTGTATTTTTACATCAAGATAAGGATAATTAGAATGTAATAAGAGTTGTCAGTTGTCAGTTATTACTGTTGTTACATTTATTATTATTATTAAAGTTATTATTATTATTACAGTTATATTAATTACTTCGCAATTAACGTAAAGTAATAATGTTTGTTGTATTTTAAGTTATTCTAGGAAATAAATTCTATGCGTCTACAATGACATGGTTATTAATATATACCGTATTATTTTGATAATTATTTTGTACGAGCGTAAAATGTTTTGATCAATGACTTCAAATAATCAAAACGCGCGGCGAGGTAATGTGCAATGCGAACAGAAGTGACAGAGAAAAAAGAGAAGACGAAAGCAGGAGAAGAACGATATTTGCGAATAAGATCTCTTCGCTTCGGTTTCTAAATTTAGCTGGTTATGAATGGATCGGCACGTCGCCGATACGCAACGATCTGCGGGAGTCTATTTAAGTTGAGAGCTCGCGACACGACGTGTCCGAATTTGAAATAAGGGTCAAAAATTGAAGTACTTTATTTTTCAGCTGAAATTATGAGAGCGAGAGAGAGAGAATCTTGAAGCTATTGTTGTCAGTCGGGTTTTCATTTCGAATAGAGACGCGAATTCTCTATTTTTTATGTCGTTCTCGTATTTCATATCAACTCAAATCGCTGAGCTCCGGCGTGATTCGGCGAAACGTATCCGCGGATATTCTGTGGGCTCGTCCTTCCCCCGGACGACTAATGAATCGCGCTTAATTGCCAGTGTGCAATCATATTTAATCGTAATTAATCGCGCCGAGCGGATGTTGATTATAGCCGTGGCTCGCTGCGATTTCGTATCGATTCGATGCGCACCTAATATTTGCATACGCTTGATAAACGGAGCGAAGGATAACGCTAATTTACCGAGTATAATTACAATATCTAACGTCACGAATGAGAGATGATGTAAAAGAAATGTCTTTGCAATATCATTTCAAACCAAATCACCACCTTTGCAAGATCTTCTTTAATCAAATTCAGAATCTATCCGTTCTGTAATCAATCCTTTCTATAAAGCAAAACAAATGTATACATGCGATTACGAATTTTATTTAACATTAGAAATTAAATGTCTTAAATTAAGCTGCAAAAAAAGAAACTGTTTTTACTGAAGTATCTAAGATTAGGCAGATACAGATCTGAAAATAATTTTGTTTGTTTTATCGAAATAATTATGTAGAACGTTCAAACTGATTGCTAGAATATTGAAAATGTCATTAATTGTCATTAATGTTCACATATTCTACATAATTATTTTGATGGCCTAATAAAATTATTTTTATGTATTATATTTAAAATCAAATTTTTGGAATTTAGCAAAATTATTCTTTGCTTGTATAGATGCATAAATAGAAGATGAAAATTCTATTGGGACAGTTTTTCGATTGCGTTGAGTATAATGCAAACACATTAATATAAATTGAGAAATATTGATTTGATATACACTTATAGCGCACCACTTAATTGCTTCGAGATAAATAACGATCCAGATCGGTCATGTGTCTCATGAAAGTACGATGGATGGATATCATAGATATCGTATGTACAGTTCCGGCGACTGCAAATAGAGCGGAGCTCTTGGACCACGAACTCGGTGGAACGAGATCGATTAGTCACTTTCTCATCTTATTTGGAACCGTTCCATACACGCTGGAACGCGTTCTCTTGCACCTGCTAATATAATGCGCGTAGAGAATCATTGACTCGCGTCACGTCAACCATGATTCAAACAGATACTTCATGTTCTCGCAAAAGTTGAATCATCGTTGATAAATACGCGTGCTGCAGATCTCCAGATTATTTCGATATCTAATTTACTGTGATGCAATGTGGTATTAAATCTCCGCGGAAGAAACTAATGGGTAATTAGTCACGCGAGAATTCCAGGTGTTTTTTGGTGTGTTACAAGAGATAGAAAATTAGTCACTTCTTCGTTAAATGGCATGAATCGATAATAAAATCATTTTTTTGAATTTTAAACAGAGCTTACGTAATAAATGCTTGATTTATTATACAGGTAATTAATACTCTTATAATATAATTATATCTTAGTAATGTATTTTAATAATTATTTTATATTTTAATATATAATCGTATCTTAATCGTACATTTTAATAATTGTATCTTGTATATAATAATTATATAACAGTTAAGATACAACAAATGTTATAAATTATAGAATAATGAAAAAACATGGCAATCGATTAAATTTTTGTTATAAAAACTTTAAATTTTTCAAAAAATCTACGGAAGTTTATTGGATATATCGGTGTGTCCTATACACATTTATTTATTAGTCGGTGCTTTATAGTGAATATTACGCGAGAATTGTTGTTGTTCTTCTGTATGTCGATCAATTATTTCCATTTTTCTTTCTTTCTTTTTTTTTTTTATTAGAGAATAACCACTCTAAACGATTCGGAACGTATTACAGCGTCGGTCTTCGTTTCTCCCAACTCGAACGGAGCTGCTTGTGCTTTTTCCTTCTTTCCGCCCCGCCACGCCTTCCTTTCGTTTCCTGCCGGTCGAAAGCTTCTAAAGTTCAGGAGTCAAAGCCAGCTACGGTGTAACGGCATCAAAGAGCTTTTCCGTCACGCTCTCGTCATCGTTGCCGTCGTCGCTACCATCATCATCGCCGTCATCATTTTCTGGAACGGAGTTCCGTGCTTTTATCACACTTTTCGCGATACACGCGTCTACGTCGTGGTCTCATATGCTCGCATGATTGGACTTAGCGAATTCATGCTCGTGACTGAGCAGATTCCACTCTGGAATTCGATAATGAGAATAGAATACGAAGCGCGCGCGCGCGCTTACATTTACAGACGCACTGGATGTGAAGAACAATACATATATAATACATAATAAGATAATGAAAGAGTTATTATGCGGTTACTTTTATCGTTACTTTTATAATAGCAATTTGATAATGATGTTGTAATTTTTTATGACTACAATAACTAATTAAACGCTAAGGTTGCACTGAGGTTAGAAAAGTCATTTTGTAAAGTAACTTGTCCATTATGCGTTATTTACTGAAAAAAATGATAAATAACATGTAACGCATCGACGAATTACTTTTTCCGTTACAAGTAATGAAAGTAACTAGTTAATAAATAAAAACTTACTTTTTTCACTAAGGAATGACTTTTCCAACTCATTACAAGTAACGTTTAACTTTTCCAACTTTGAGATGCCATCATTACCATATCGTCAGAAAAAATTCGCAACGTCATTATTAAATTGTTATTATAACAAAAAGAAAACGATAAATAGCAACGGCGTTACAAATCACGTACTTCCATTCTCTGAATTGTAATATATTTTAGCCGTTACATTAACAAAGGACAATTTTTTTACAATTGTTTAGGGATTATTTTATTTCTTTATTTATTATGTGTTTTTTTTTATAGAAAATAATAATAATAATGAATAAATAAAAATAAAATTAAAATAAAATTAAAATAAATTAAAATAAAATTAATAAAATTTCTATTCACATCGTCACGAAATTGCTATTAGTTATATTTTAATTATTCAAAAACTAGTTCAGAGTTGTTGATACAACTAATTATGACATGATAATTTTTAACAGAATTATGAGCAATCAAAGTCAAAACGCTTCTTTCAGTTAATCTAGATAACAAAAAATGTTCGGAACAATTTTAAAAAAATGATTATGTAGGGAAAACTTTAAGCTTCCATGGAAGAAAACCGAAAATTTCGTAAATTTGTTATGTGACAGGCCTACGTGAGAAGTGAGAAGAAAATTTTCCCTTTTTCCAGCTTGTAGTTTTCTATATATAAAACTTACCAAGCTTACAGGAACATAGTAATTTTTTGAAAGTAGAAATTTTAAACTTTAAAATTCTTTTTTGAAATTTAAATTTTGTTCATTTTTAACGAATATATTCTATGTATAATTTTGAGCTAAAAAGTACATTACTTTCCTTCCAACTCAATATTAACTTTAGG
>Ga0157363_1005912_pt1 | contig 11476 bp, 2 predicted proteins | sample AttsexASBM1_FD_111477 | JGI IMG/M metagenome (GOLD analysis project Ga0157363, IMG submission 111477) | Fungus gardens microbial communities from leaf cutter ant in Ribeirão Preto, State of São Paulo, Brazil - Atta sexdens ASBM1 | ecosystem: Host-associated > Fungi > Mycelium > Unclassified ...
ACCAAAATAACTAACAATTATAAATAAAAAAATCGTCACTTTGCGTAGAAAGTCGTGCGCTCCGTAGCAGAAGAAAGGTGGGGTGGGAGTCGCTTTCGTTCGTAATTGCATACGATTACTTTCATAATTATATTAGGCAAAATTTTATTATCTTTCATATGCACAAGAACATAATATAATAATATTGATGAAGTACCTTTTTTTAGAAAGGATACATTTATACAATATTCCATAAAGTATTAATTGCTCTTATTTTAATTACAATTACAATTATATTACAATTAATTAACAATTAAATAGTTGTAATCTGTTCACAATACTTTTCGCAATTATTTCATTTAATTTTTTTCATCAATTAATAATTACAAAATATAATTACTAATTCAATTAAGAATTACATTTGTAATTGTTAATTGAATTACTATAATTAGTTTTGCACTCTGAGTGGAAGTCGCTTCAAGTGAAAAGTTGTGCATCTCGTAGCAGGGAGGGAAGTGAGATAAGAAGTCTTGCCAAAATCAAGTTCTAAATAACCTCCAGTTTTAGTCGATAATCATTGTTTATTAAAAAGATTATTATCAAATTGATCATAAAATTGAATTATGATTATCTTTCATGATTATCTTATCAAATTAAATATTAATTATAGAATTTGTTTAATATCCCGCGTTTCTTAAAACTGCTTTTCTAAAACTGCTTTTAAAAATAATTTTTATTTTAAGAAGCCACAGTTATAGTAATTGTTTTAGATTGATTGTGTTGAAAGTCCGAAAATTATCGGCGTTCAATCTTATCTGGGTAAATGTTCATTCTTAGTCAATTCTAAATGATCTCCAACTGACTTTAACTCTCAAGTAAGTCAAGGTCATTGATTTTTCCGTCGCTCGTTATTCATTAAAAAGTTATGAACAAAACAATTTTTATGAATAGCACACAATTTTTAAACATAAGATATATATTTCAGCAGTATTTTCCCTTAATAGGAGGGGGTGGGGATAGACTTCACTTCACGTATAAAAAGGTCAGTGACTTTGAGAGTCAAGATTGAGGTCTAGATCAGTTGGAAGTCATTTGAGACTAGTAAAGGTAAACATTTACCTTTTCTGAAATAAAATTTATTTATAATATATGTATATTGTATTATTCGAAACATCTAACTTTGACCATGATAGATCTTCGTATTTGATATAACCAAAAAAAAATGTTTTCTCCAAAAAATGTTCTTACGTAATGAACATATACTTACAATATTTCAGAATACTTAAAACTGATAAACAGATCACTCAAAGTTTAAATGATGCACCTTTCTAAAGGAATAAAAATTTGAACTCAATAATGAAGCAAGTAAACACTCAACTTTCCCATCTGCCAAGTAGCGAACGATTTTCCATGCTAAGAGAGAGCCATCCCACTTTCCTCGCCCTGCCAAGGGACACACGACTTCTATAATTATAAAAGAATAATATATTCAGTTGAAATAAAATTAAATGATATAATAGAAGGACTATATGCACAAATAGGATTTTTTAATGTTCAAATTAACAATACAATTTACAAACGTTTCGATCGAGTCATTATCAATGTAAGTCGCAAGTTTTAAATTATATGAAAACGTTAACAAACTAAAATAATCTTTTAAGGAAATACAATATCTTTATAAAAAGTTCGAGAGACGATTTGTTGTGAGACATGTGAAATAGACATGCTATTTGTACATTGAGAAAAATATCCAAGCTTTTTCCAATATCGGATTATCCTTTCAAAAAAATAACAAATGACTATTTTCGATTATTTTGATCGGACAAAAAGTCCAATCACATTTGATCAGAAATAAATTCATCGGAATGTCTGATGAGAAATATCCGTTCGTTCGAATCTTCTATTCGAATAAACTATTCAATCATATTATGTCCGATCAAGTACCTGCACGCATATATTTTTGATCGGATAACATCAATCGATCAAATTATCCGAAGAGTCGGATTTTTCTGATTATTTTTTATCGGATTATGCAGCGATTTTGTACAACGAAATGTCGGAGAGAGTGGGGGATATACAAAATTAAATTGAAAGATGCAAGAGTTAAGAATATAATCAGTCTTTCATTAGAAGTCAACCTTTACTTATTAGTTTTTAGGCTTAAAGTAATATATTACAAAAATTATCATAAACAATCTGAATTTTTTAACAGAAAATAAATTTTTGCTGTCTGTATTTACCCAAAATTTATGGAGTATTAACGGACAAGTGCTCAAGTAAATATGAACAGATCAAGGTAATTACAAAACATATTTACTTATTGCTACCAATATTGTCTTTTTTTTTAATTGGTCGAATAAAGTGGCTCGTAATATTGAAAAGTTTGCTTCTGCCTGTCGGAATGATAGTTTCTTTTCTTTTATGAGCTTGATGGCTTTAATGAGCTGTCATACGGTGTATTTGTTTTTTTTCTTGATATGATTTCGAGGCATCTGAAATTAAATATTTTAATATGTAGACTTTTCATTATAAATAAAACAGGATTAAAACCGGACGTCTATTAATATCCCCAATAACCTATTTGGAATTACACTTACATAACCTAAGCGAAATGGCTGAAATAAATCTTAAAGTAATTAGAATTTATACATACAGTATTAATCTTAAATAGATAATGACTTCTCAAGACAAAAGTAAATAATAATATCATTTAAAGAAAAACATAGAAAATAAAACAGCAAAATATTAGAAGAAAGTGGCCAATATATTATTTCGCGAATTACCTTAGAAATAGCGCGTAACGTTCTATTGTGAGTGTTTGCCGATAATTGCTCGCGCTCATGTTAGTCATGTGACACGATAGTGAGATTTGAGGAGAGCTATACATGTGTTCGTTACCCGGTGTCCGCAATCCCCCCCCCCTTACTCTCCCCTATAATTTATATATATATTATTTACGAATATGTTACTCTAATGTCAAAATATAAGAAAATCTTATGACACTGACAAAATCCCAGTCAAGAAGGGAGTCAGACAAAGTGATATAATATCGCCAAAGCTATGTACTCTTACATTGAAAGATGTATTAAGAATTTAGCATGAGATCGTAGAGGCATTAATATCGATGGAAAATACTTGAATCATCTAAGATTCGCTAACGACTGTCATCCTGATTAGCAGCGACTCGGACGAACTGAGCCTCATGGCTGGGCGAACTTCAAAAAGCTTCCCTACATGTCGGCCTGAATATAAACTTTCTGAAGACTAAAATAATGAGTTCAAATAATATCCAAGTAAGAATCAATAATCAGAAGATCCAAATTGTAAATGAGTATATATATTTGGGAACATACCATTAAGCTAGACAAAGGAAATCAGAAAGCCGAGTTAACTAGGCGGATCGGGTTCACTTGAACGGTATTTAACAACTTCAAAGATACAAAGATCTCAATAAATCTCAAACGCGAAAAATCTTCAATACCTACATATTCCCAGTTATGTATGGACTAGAAACTATTACATTATTAAGAACAGGCTCAGAATCCATTGAAAGATCGATGCTGAGCATCAGTATGAGAAATAGAATAAGGAGAATGAGGAAAACGAAGACGAACAGAAGTCATCGCCAAAAGTCGCAAAAAACATGATGCTGGGCGGGTCATATCGTCAGAGATAACATTAAATGCCTAAGCATATTATGCAATGGAGACCCAATGCAGAGAGACTAAAAGAGGTTGCCTCCAGGCGAGATGGCGAGACGACATCCAGATAATAGCGGGGAGATACTGGATGTTAGTAACGCGAGACCGGAAGAAGTGGAAGGAAAAGTGAATGGAAAAGGCCTATGTTCAAGATTGGACGATATAGAGGCTGGAGAAGAAGAGAAGGAGATATATTTTATTATATAAAAATCATTGTTTCCATTGTGTCATTTGATAATTTTTCATCAAATCTATCATCACTAATTCATCAAATCTTTTTCCTCCATAGTTTTAAGTATGTCGGGAGTTTATAAATACAATATTTAAATACTTACCATGACTCCGGGATTGAGAGAAAGTGGGCTAGGTGGCGCGACAGGATGATTTTTATTACTACTATTGTAGAACAAACATTGTGTATGTTTAAGAATAAACGCCGAGTTTTACTGAGTACCATATTTTAGAATTCACATTCGATTAATAATCAGCACTCTTTTCCCATTCCGAATGATGCATGATGCTGCGGACAGAATCTAGAAAGATTGGAAATCAAAGAAAAAAAATAGAAAACGATGATCCTTCAAAAAGAAAGATTAAGATGTATCGATTGGCGGGAGTAGAAAAAACTAGCGAAAATTAAGAGTTAAAGACTAATTAGCCGAAATGATAGAGAATACAGGTATATCGTTTCAGTCGTTTCAGATTCCTTCCAGCCCAGAACCATTTCCATTTGCGACACTATCGAAATAGTTTTAATTTAAATGGAAAAGAAGGGATACTTCAGGGCTATCTAAGAAAAGCGAGGCAGAAGAGGTGAACACTGCTGTACGTTATGGGCGAAAAGTCAGAGAATATTTTCACAATCTTTCATCTGCCGGATATGGATCAGGTTAAGTATGACCAGAAGCATTTGAGGGACATTTTGTACCTAAAAGGAACGTAATCCAAACGAGCAAAATTTAACATGCAAGTCCAACAAACAGACGATGGAAAATTTTATCTTAGAGTTCCATAGTTCTAGAGACGTGAATCAAATCTTCCGCGACGAGATGATACGAGATCGAATCGTGGTAGGTGTATTAAAAGACTTTCACAAAAACTGCAATTGGAATCGTACTTAGATATAGAAAGAGCAACAACAATTGCAAGACAGTTTGAAATCATAAAAAAGTAGCAGAAAGACTTACACAGCCACTCAGTTAATCAGGCAAAGCCAAATAGAAGTCAAAAGAAGACTCGAAGAAAATACAGCACAAGAGAGAAAAAGACAATAACAAATCGTGTTACTGATACAGTTTGAGCAAACTCCATGAAAAGTCAGCGTGTTCAACAAAGGAAGTAGAGTGCAAGAATTATCATGAAAGAGGCACTTTGCAAAAAAGTGTAAATCTAAGAAACAGACGGATACAATCAATTCAATCACAAGCGAAGAAACTCAGCTCTTTTTAAGTTATGTGACATCCTCACAAGAGACTAACGAAAAAGAAACAAACATGATGTCAGAACGAATCCTGTCACATTTCTCCTCAATTCAGGGACAGGCGTGACCATAGTTTCATATTCAACATTTAACAGTATACTCAATATTAACAATATAAGAAAGATTTCTTCAATCTACAAAAATTCGACCATTGCATATTAGGTCCAGGATCTGAAAAGCTGACATAAAGGGGAAGCTGGAATATCAACTAAAATTTAAATCAACTTTAGTCACAGCAAAAATTTATATTGTAGACGAATTTGACTACGTGTCGCGTCAACATTGTGTTGAATTAAGAATCATCAAAAGATATACAGTAAAAGCTGAAAAAAATCACATCAGAGTGTCTAGAAAAAAAATTTTTTAACTTGTTCAACGAATTAGGCGAGTTTGAAATTAAATTGCTCAATGCCATTCATTCGCAGTTCACGTACCACGAATATTTATTCCATTAATGAATAAAATGAAAGAACAACTAGACTCTATAGTGAAAAAACGGAATTATCGAGCCGAATTCATGGAAGCAAGCTGATGCGTCCGTTAATTCTGGTAGCCAAACTAAATTACACGGTAACATTAGATTATGCAATCTCACCAAACTCAATAACAATGTTCAGCGAGAATATTTCTCTTTATCTTCTGTTGATCATGTGCTTGGACAGATCCCTACTGGAGCGCGAATCTTTTCCAAGCTGAACACAAAAACTGGATTTTTATATAAACTGGCTAAAAAGTTCAGGCCGTTGATAATATTTATAACATTATATAGTCGTTTCAGATTCCTATGACTACCATTAGGAGCTCTCATGCGATTCAACAAAATTGTGCTTGAACGTTGTTCATAACATCTTCTTCGATGGCACAAATAGTCGCAATTGTCGCAATTTCGTATCCAAATCGTTGATATCTTCTAAAAGCGTTATGTAAATTTCTTACAATATCTCCATAAAAAAAAATTAAGAGGATTGAGATTCTCTTAATTTATAAGAGGATCTTGCGGGTCAATGTATTGGACCATACCATCCAGCGCTTAGGAAACTGCTCATTCGAATAATTTGTTACAATTCTGACGTTGTGTGGTCCAACAGCATCTTGTTGAAAAACAATTTTGTTTCTATCTAATAAGCGGCACCTTTTCTAAAAAATCTGGAAGATTTTTTCTTAAAAGTAACACATATTTTTTGCCAGTTAAAATATTCAGAAGAACAACTGGTCCTAATATTTCAATTCCTATAATTCCAACTCACAGATTTTTCTTTCAATGATTTTGAAAGCTCCTGAATGTGGCTGTGGAATTTTCATCGCTTTACAAATGCATGTTGTGCGAATTGAAAATATCTTCTCGTGTGAATAGTGATTTATGACTGAACATCACATGAGGAGAGAATATGGGTTCTTGATCTGTTTTTCTCAAAAAATATTCACAAAATGTTCTTCTTATTCGGTGATCTTCTGGTTTCAAATGTTATGTATGCGAGTATAATAAAATGCGTGCAATTTTTCCTCTTATAATATCCTCTTATAATATAATCCTATATATAGTTGCTCATGACAAATCGTGTTCTTGAGCAACGACCCGAATGCTCAATTCAAGATTTCGTTTGAAAGCATGTAAAACTGCCTCCATATTCCGCAAATTTCTTTCTTCGCGATCTCTTCCAGTATCGTGTTTATTCGGCAGGACACTGCTAGTTTCGTAAAGTCTCTAAGCTGCTCGAAGTATGATGAGAGTTGACGGATGTCTTGCTCAATTTGGATACAATCGGCGTGTCAACTATTTTGCAGCTACATAATACTGTCTATGGCACTCGCCAAGTGCCATCAGCATGTCATAATATTCTTCGTTCATGTACGCCATATCGTCTTGTCGATATTCTTTTAGTAATTCAAGGATTCCTTTTTTTCTTCTATCGACAGGAATCTCCGGAATCGAAGAATTTTATTGAGTATAATATCGATCGCTTCATCTTATTTATATGATCATTGCAAAGGATCGATTCCTACCGTATCCCCCTTGATGAATCGGAGTGTCCGCGGAGTGTCCGCGACCGAGCGTTTGATTTGAGACACCCTGTATATTACCTATAGAAACATAATGCAAACACAAACACAAACTTACACAAATGCAAATTAAATATAACGTATGTCTAAAATATAAAATTTATATCTTATTTGTATCCATTGTGTGTTACTTTTAATCTCTATTTATAATTTTTTTATTACTAATATATATTTATTACTAATATATATTCATTCCTGCAGTCCTTAATACGGCCTAACTCTCATCGAGTATATACAGTTGATCTAATTGGTTATTTTTTCATCGGATATTTAAGCAATATTACGATATAGAATCAAGTATCAGAGGATGTTGTAAAATAAAAAAATATATATAATTAATAAATATTTATTATTCTATAATTGTACTGTTGCATATGGATTTCGATTTTCCATGCGAAGCGACTTTCACTCCACTTCTGCTAAGAAACGAACGATTTTCAACGCTTCGCGTGGAAAGTCGAAATTCATATGCAACAATATAATTATAGAAGTCGCGATATAAAAAAACTTGGCCGCTAGCAAATTTAGTCTAGCGGCGCCAAGTTTTTTAATATTAAACTTTTTTTATTTTAATTAGATGCTCTTATTTTCATATTTTTGTTTAAAAGTAGTTATATAACAAGTAGTTATATAACATCATGTTTCGACAAAATGTATTTTCTGTTTATAATTGGCGCAAAAAAATAAAGATTTCACATATTTTTTGAAAAAATTATTATTACATACTTTCATAATTTAGAAAATATTTGGAATAAGTTTGAAAAAGGAAGTCATTTTTTTCTTCAAAGAGCACACATCCAAATGCATATAATAATTTATGTAACGGGTTTTTTCTGAGAGGAGTACGCACACTTGGGGTCTTTTTTTTACCTTTATTTAAAAAAATTAATTTGTTATGATATCACGCATTTTGTAGTACATATTTTTGTATGAACTTTTTAACATCCAAATTTTTGTATATGTCTTGTATATGTCTAATAATTTTTTAATAATAAATAATTTAACTGCGTTTTCAGTTTACGGCTTTAATCTTTCTTTATGATACATTTCTTTAAAAATCTTTAACATATTAATTTTACAAGTCATTTAAATTCTAATACTACTAAATCATTTATTAATATGATACTTCATATTAATTTTGAAATAATTGTTTATCTCGAAATATTTTTCCGGAACGAAGCAAAATAATTTAAGAATGGCTGCAAAAAAGCAATTTTCTTTAATCGAAATTCTGAAATATTCTAAGAAAGAGATGTAGAAATTATATAAAATTATATATAAATAAATAAAATAAATAATATAAATAAATAAAAGTATTTTTCACATGATAAAATTTTTTATATAATTTTCTAACTTTGTAAAAAAATTTTTAATATTTTTTGTATGAAAATATTTCAGAATTTACATAAGTATCTTATTAAGCCAGGGGCGGAAATTTATCAAGAAGAGGGGCATTGTCGCATCGCAAGCGAAACTTTTTCACGGTCAAATATAAAATATCTAAATTACTATTGGTATATTACAATACATTGAAAAACTATAATCCAAGAAACGTTTTATTTAAAATTATATAAACAAAAAGAATATAATATAATATATAATATATATATTTAAAAAATATATGATATATGTATAGCGCTCGCTGCTTTTGAATGATCTAAAAGAATACATCAATAACAGCGAGCGCTCACGGATCCGCTCCGCTGAGTTTGCTGAACGCGATCATTAGGTCTGTTTTTTTTTTTACTAAACTTTTGTATCAGTTTAACTTACACCATTTCTTCTTTTTTTTTTCCTGAAAAGAAAAGGAAGAAAGATGAACTATAAAAGTTCAGCTAAAAAGAACAGGCTTATTAAATCCCTAGTCTAGGTAACTAGAGGGTATAAAGAGAGTGGCACCAATGCGTATGCCTAACGCTTAGCTCCACCATGAAGGGTCCTTATTGTTAATTAGAAAGAAGACAATGTTAAAGAAAGAAGAGATTAAGATGAGAAATTGCGTCATAAATATAGGACACAAAATGGCGACTTCCGGCTAATTGGTGTCACATTTTTTATACTTACTTCGAAAATTTCGCGTGATTGGTTTACGCAAAGACGTAGAGAATGAACTGCACGATCCGTGTCAAAATGTCGATGAAAGTAAGCGAGAGGGACCGTGGAAGATGGCTATCTCTATCTCTTTTCATTTAACGATTGGGAAAGAAATGAGAGAGAGATTAGTCATTTTCCATGATCCCTCTCTCTCTCTTTCTCTCTCTCTCTCTCTCTCTCTCACATTATTGCCGACTATATTTAAATACTACTAGATACAGATCGCGTAGTCCATTGTCTATGGGCGAGTTCAAGACGGCAAAACGACTAGGCTTGCCGAGCGAATAAGTATAATTGGTTCTTACCTGTGGATCCACAAATTAAACAAATCATGTTTAATTGCTTGATGAGCAGACCTAGCGACTTGAACACGCTCTATGCCTTTGGTGCCACGTAACTTACGTCTGCACAATGGTGGCATCAATAATATTGAACTCTGTTCCCAGTGCGGACAGGCGGAAAATAAAAGCTGTAATACAAACTTCTTTTAAACTTTATTTATTTTTTGGAACATAAAAATCTAAATTTTTTATCCTTAGAAAATTCATAAAATAAAAAATATTTTTAGAATATTAAAATTTTAATTAAGCATTTTAGAAATATTAAAAGTATATATAATCTTTTGCTATATTTTTGAAAAAGAAAACTCTAAGGGGGAGGGGCATAACTCCCACTACTGATTAAGACCTTTATAACGCATAATACATAGGTCATATGTGAATCAATTAATCAAAATTCTTTCTTTTTTTCTACGGAGTCTATAAATATAATAGAAATCATAGCAGTCGTAGGGTCTTAAATCGTAGAAAATTGATTAATCATAGTCGATTATTCTTCTCATATTTGGCTGTAATTGGTTAATTTTCTACATAACTTAAGATATAATATAATCATTACGAATTCTATTGTAGATCCCACGTTCCTTTTCATGAAAAGAGAAATTTTGATTTTCTTATGCACTATGCATTATGCATTATACGAAAATCTGTGCTGCGGCCATTACAGTAACGATTTCACGAAATTGTGATGCCACGAATGATAGCGATCCAGCTCTCTATCGATATATCGATACAGAGAGCTAGCGAAACCGTAGGTAAGTAATGTCGTCATGCTGAAGAAGGCAGATGAGATAACGCGCATAACGACAATTCAAAATAATTATCACATCTCTCAAGTTGTTACATAATGGCTCTCAAATTTAGTCCTACTGCGCGTCCATCAAGTTGTCTCAGTCTTCTTCCGCCATGAGTGTCAACTCGCAACAAGCGAGTTTAAAATGTGAAGCGATTAACATTTTCGATTGAAATGATGATGATGTATTGTATCTTAATGTCAAAATTTGACATTTCAGACTACGCATCGCGATATTTGTAGAGTACATAGACAATAAAAAGATTTTAATTATATAACTCGACTTGTCCATCGAGACTATTCAGAATCAATCAATTTTTGAGTATTTTTAATTGATCCGATAATTTCAGATGCTCGCCGGTTCGCGTAAAGATACAAGGCGATCTCGTGCTTGGTACGAGACATTATCATCTTCTTGATATATTCATTACTTTTTTATAGAAAACATGATAATAAGCATTCTTTGTTTCAAATTTTTTTGTAGCACGAACAATTTCAAAAGTAAAATGCAGGAAACTTCTTTTTTTGTAGCATATTTTTTTCAATATGGTAGCTAAAATATGATTGAGCACTATTTTGTATTGTCACATTCGAAATCAGAAGAAAAAAAATGTAAGAAATGAATAATTATTTTTTTTGCGAGAACATATTTCATCCGAAAATTTACCAAAAATTGAAGTTTCTTTAATAAGAATACCAAGGTAAATGCTCTCTCTCTCTCTCTCTCTCTCTCTCTCTCTCTCTCTCTCTCTCTCCTCCCCCCTCCCTCCCTCTCTTCTTACTCGCGCGTACCATCTTCTCTCTCCTCTCTCCCCTCTCTCTCTCTCCCTCTCGCGCGTGGGCGCATATGCTCTCTCTCTCTCTCTCTCTCTCTCTCTCTCTCTCTCTCTCTCTCTCTCGATACTTCGGCCATGTATTCGCACGTAAATGTACTCACGCAAAAATACCTCATGACGAACAGTTCCATTAACTTAATGGGACCATCCCTGTCGATAGATTGACCATCTTATCTGACAACCTTCATGTGCGC
>Ga0157363_1005913_pt1 | contig 11474 bp, 5 predicted proteins | sample AttsexASBM1_FD_111477 | JGI IMG/M metagenome (GOLD analysis project Ga0157363, IMG submission 111477) | Fungus gardens microbial communities from leaf cutter ant in Ribeirão Preto, State of São Paulo, Brazil - Atta sexdens ASBM1 | ecosystem: Host-associated > Fungi > Mycelium > Unclassified ...
TATGTGCGCGTGTGTGTGTGTGTGTGTGTGTGTGTGTGTGTGTGTGTGTGTGTGTGTGTGTGTGTGTGTGTGTGTGTGTGTGTGTGTGTGTGTGTTTTCAGCTATTAGTTTATCTCTTATTGTTGTCTTATTCTGATTTTGTTATTAGTAGGCTTCGTAACAGCAATTTTGCTGACGCTTAACCATTTGCAAGCTACTATTGTCTTTATATTTATATTTATTTATTTGTTGTATTTATATTTATATTAACTATAGTCTATTGTATCATATTTTATGTCTATTACTCTGTTAATATATAGTCTTTTTCATATAGCTTTGCATTAAATTAAATTAAATTAAATTAAATTAAATTAAATAATTGAAGCTATAAGAAATAAAGAAAATTGATCGGAATGAAATAGCTAGAAGAGTATTTTATAAGTATAATAAAAATAAATTTTTATAAATTGATTATTTAATAAAACCCTTATAACTTAATACCATATATTTAAAAAATACTATATCTGCAAAACATACATGTATACAAAAGATATATTTGCAAAAAACTACGTTCGTAAAAGACACCATGTTCATTAAAAAATTGTAATTCAAATCTACCAAGAACACAAATTTTATTTGTGATCGCCACTTGATCATGAATTAACGCTGACTACATGATTCCGATCTCTTTCTCTTTTCTTTTTGTATTAAGTTGCATAAAAGGGACAGGGAATTAGCTGGAAGGAGATTGATGTAATCTTACTTGTGGGGATTACACTCAGATTGCAACAATCTAGCACTATTAAAAATAATAATTATTATTAAATACTATTATTATTATTATTATTAATTATTATCTTTCTTTATTATTATTATTCGATTTGAACAAATTTTTTTTTTTCTATCGTCAATGATCTCAGACATTGCTCTCGTGCTTTTACATTTTACCACCAGACGTAGAAACGAACGTAGAAGATTTTTGGTCACACATACAGGAAGATGCGCGGGATTTCTCGGTGAGTAATTCGGTGCCCTTCTGGAACCGTGATCTTCGCTTGAAATGCTTGAACATACATTGGAAATTTTCTGTCACATGTATATGTGGATGATCGTTAATTGTTTGTTATTTCAGTGGGCTTACATTTAATTTTCGCTCCACGAACTCTCCAAATTTGAATCACATATTTAATTTAATTGTTGATCAATCTTTGTTATCATACTTGATTAATTTATTAATGTAAATTTTATGTAAATTTTGAAGATCCGGTAGATTCGAAACTGTTTACGTTCGGATAATTTATTTAATAAATGATTTAATTGACATGCGAGAACTTATTAGCTCGATCATCGACTATTACTTGATTTAATTAATCAAGTCTGCAGTTGAGTTGCACATTCAACCGATTTTGCTTATCGTCATCCTGACTTTTTTTATTTCGTAGCATTTAGATCGGAGACATTAAACGCTCTACTCAGGAATGATATCAATAGTAACTTATAGAGGGCACTATAGGGCTATAGAACTCTGAAACATATTGCCTCACATTCACTGTTTGCAAATTTTTATTATTGCATTATTTTATTATTTTTATATAATTTTATTATAATTATAATTATTATTATGATGTTAGAAACTGAATTTATTATGTTAAAAATAATTGTTTTTTTATTTTTTTCAGTATGCAAACTTCATTAACATATGTGTTCTATTTTGAAGTATTACTTTTGAGTTTCTAATATAATAATTAATAATAATAATAAAATTTGTGAACAGTGAATGTGACGTTTCAAATCCTACAGTCTTTTAAATTTTAATACATTGCTTTGAATTAATATATACTATCAATAATCAAAAATTAAACGAGCAATATAAGATGTTTTATTATTAAAATCTTAAAATTTAATATATCATTAATATAAATATAACAATAGACGTTTCGACTCACAGAGTCTTTCTCAATATAATTAAATAAACCTATCTATTTCGCTTAACAATATTGCAAATCAAGAATAATTGTTCCATATCAGTTAATTGTTGATGATTATTGATGATTATTGATTGAACTAAGTCGATTTTTAAATCGATGTAAAATTATTATAATACGAATGAAATGTAATTCCAATAGAAACAACAAATAGAATACTTTGTGTTCTCCCACCAATCATTATTGAATGTATATATATTCGCCATCATTCGTGGGAAATATAACGAGAGATACATAACGTTTTCGTTCTTGTCACTTTATAATTAAAAAAAAGCATTATTATATATTGAAAATCTGGAAGAAATCATATTACACCTTTAATGTTAGTTTTGTGTATTTTATAAAATTTTTTTTGTCAAAATTTCTATTAATTTTAAATTTAATAATTTAGACAAATTAGTCTTACTATGGAACTAAATGAAATTCTGGCCGTCAAACGAGAATTGGGTTTTGTAACTTTTAATTATAGACATCAATTTAAGAACTGACTTGGTTCACCATCAATAATCATCAACTGACATGGAAAAATTATTCTTGATTTGCAGTATTGTTAAGCGAAATAGGTAAGTTTATTTAATTATATTGAGGAAGACTCTGTAAGTCAAAATGTCTATTGTTATATTTATATTAATGGTATGGTTTTTATACTATGATATTTTGTTGAGATATTAATTTTATCTTAAATACATTTTTGTAAAATATGAGGTTTCTTCCCATGATAAAGTTTAGCAATTAAACCTTAAAGATTAAGTATTTTTCATATTATAAATTTTAGAATGTATTAATATTACTTTGGTATTAATATTATTAGTATATTACTAGTATATTATTATATTAAAGATTCCACAGACAAATTCACATAAACATAAACATTTATGGAATGTAAAGTTAGCTGGAATCCTGACGTATAGTAGTATTATTAATAAATTGAATGTAAAAAGTTTCAATTATGTATCTAGCCGATATATTATAGATAATGAAGTTATCTGTTATATTAACAAGTATTGATAAATCATAAATTACCTCTATTCTCTTCTCTTATAAATAATACATTTTCTTCCAACTGTAAGTTATATAAACATCTATCCACATTTGATTAATCTCTCTGACTCAACGTACATTTTTATTTCTCTTCGTCTTAACAAATACTACACTTGATAAAACAAGATCGATATAATTTTCCTGGATTTAATTATCTGCTAGCTTAAAGAAATACAATTTATTCCTTTAACGCATAACTTTCCTTTAATATCAATGTGCATCGTATCAATGATATTTCTTTTTTGAAATGTTATATAATGTTACAATAAAGTCAAACATTCTATGATCAATGGCGATATTAAAATCCCCAAATTTCAACTTCTGCGCTGCATTTTAATCTCCATAGAAGAATTTTTATTTTCGTCTTATCTATTGTTACCTATTATTTTCGCATATGCAACTCGATAGATGTAGCAGGTCACAACATTCTCATTGATACATGAATCAGATGTGAGTACGGCTCAATTGTAAATATGACATAGAAGAAGAATAGCTGCCTTAGGAGCTTAAAATCATTACTCCGAAAAGCAAGAGTCCTCTAATTGCAAGTATGATTCTTTGAAAATTTCGCTGGTGGCATTGGTTATGCGATTCAAGCTCTCCCTCAACGCTACACATCTATACCCCTCTATCCTCGTCCCTTTGCTCGATGTTTGTCACTCTCTCTTTCTCCCACTCACGAACCCGAGGTGTGCTCGCTCATTCAAGCTCGACCCCAGTCGACTCGACAACGATTCAGTCGCGGTTGACCCGCCACGCTGTGAGCTTTGCTGAGTACGCGTCTGCTCTAAGGTGCCTTTTTCTCTCCTTCATTCGTCTCTGCTTCTCCTCTGTTTTCTCCCGTATTTCTATTTGATCTTCGTCTTCCTATTGCATATATTCTCTCCTTCACTTTCTAACTCTCTTTTCTTCTCTGGGTCTCATCTCATTCCGATCGTTATCGTTCTTTAAGAAAGATAATGCAGTTCTCTCTAAAGGAGCAACGAGATTTCTATTTAACTCACAAGCTGAAGGAAAGCGAACCAGGATTTGTTTGATATATCTCCATGGTGAAGGAACGAAAAAAAAAGACAAAGCACTGTGTGGATGGAAGAGAGAAATAATCACAAAATTGACTTGAAGATTCGAAAATCTTTGGAACTTGCTCCGCCGCGATTCATCGAGAGCATGCGACAGCACAGCGGATCTTGACAAGGATATTTTTTCACATTGCGAATGCCGATGAGAACTTATTCCTGGAATCACAGCGAACTTGTAATGAATCGCTTTCATGTACGAGCAAACGAATGTCAAGTGGGCGAATATGTCGCGAATTCATGTAAAGAGAAATCATGACCGTGAAAAAAGAACGTTAGAATGTATGATCGACTATCACACATTGTGCGGTTTCACTCAAATGCGAAAACGAGTTTTTTCGATCACGTCGGCTTCCTAATAATTAATCTAAGATTACGGAAGAAAACTCTTATACAATAGTATAGTATATATATGAATGTTTTTCATCGAGGAATATATATCCATGAAGAAACAAGAAAAGGGCGAGGAAAACGCGAGGATCGTGAGAGCTTCAAAGATCGACGCATCCGGAGATGTTCCTCGAGGGTTGCGCGGTTCAGGGCTGGACGACTCACTTGCGTAAAAGGATGTGCTGTCAATATGTGACTCGGTGAGCAATGCGTTGCGATAATGGAGTGATTCGGTAGTCGTGATAGCGCCTACACGTGCGCGAATGCCAACAGATATGAGGAAGTCCTGTGAGAATGTGCTACGTCAGGTGCTTGACGCTTGACAGAACCAATTTTACTGAAATTGCGAGGGATTGCAAGTGGAGATCCGAAAACTTATGTGAGTTTTCTATGATATACATACCTACATCATAACTATTTCGATGATTATAACAAGACTTACTACTTTTAGTGTTAAGAACATTTTTTTATCATAATATATCCAAATAAAGAAATTGGAAATAATATCGAAAAAATCATTCCGTTTACACATTTAAATTATAGATTTGATTATATTGGGTTGTCCAGAAAGTTCGTGTCGACTAACCTATATAATTTAATAAATGTATACTAAAATTTAAATTTTCTGCGTTTAAATTTTCCTTCAACATCGACACGAACTTTCCGGACAATCCAATATAACTTCTCAATTTTGATAACATGAGTGTAATAATAAAATTATTATGCTTGCATTATTGTATATTATTTAAGTTTCATGTGATTGTTTTTTCTCATTATAAATTATATAATGAAATAATTTTAAAATAAAATAAACGGAATTTTTGAAGTAATTACGATATAAGTAAAGCTGCAATAAATATTAAATACAATCGTACAGATTGACAGTTTAGATTGACGATTTTAAAAAAAGATATAAGGTTTTTATTACTTACAGAAACTTTAGAAATCAATAAAAATGACCAGATAATATATTCTAAACTTATATATTCATATTTTACATTAATATTGTTAACTTTTAATACATTACTTTTAATACATTTATATCACATTTCATGTAAGATGTTTAAATGAAATATTGAATTTGAAAATTTGGCATAATGTATTTGATTCTTTTTATTATACTTTTAAATCGCTAAATATATAGAAGGAAGAGTTTTCAATATCATATTAATTAATCTAAATATATATCTCTCATCGAGATATTTTAAAGATATATTTTACTGATATGTGTAATAATTTATATTAATATTTTGCTTACTTTAAATTTGTTCCAGAGCTATACAAGTAACATGAATTACAAAACTATTAACAAATTTTTATGTACATTTGTATGTTGATTCACTGTCATGTCGACAAACAGATTTTGTTTACTAGTTTAGCGAGGTCGCACATACACATACGCGAGAAAATTATATTTAGCAAATGAGATCCTATCGTGTCGCATAGTATTGCTTTGCGTGACATGAGAAATAAGTATTTGCAGCTATTTATCCTGTGCTATATTTCGTTTGCAACTTTCGATACAGAATTGTCAACGTGTGTTATAAATTTTCTTACAGTAAATTATTTAAATCAATCAAATTTGTTCATTGAAACAAGAAATAAAAGTAGGAGTGATACAAAAACAAGAATGAAAGCAGAATTTTTAATAAATATGGAAAAATGCAATTATTATTTATTATAACATTAAGTGTTTGTATAAAATTCTTTAATAAAACAGTTTATAGAAAATTCAATTTTTATGTTAAGAAAACCTATACTGGTTTACACGTGCGCGCACGCGCACGCACGCACACACGCGCACTCACACGCGCGCACACACACACACACACACACACACACACACACGCACGCACGCACGCACGCACGCACGCACGCACGCACGCACGCACGCACGCACGCACGCAGGCCCGCACACACATTAAAATATCAAGTTTATTTACAAGTGCAATTTTGAAACAGCAGGCACCTGTCGCGTATCAGTTACAACACAGCAATATTACCTATGTGTACTATTCATTTGTGTGCTTCAAGAAACTCTTTTGATTCAAATAATAATATTTTATGTCTTCACATTACATTACATTATTCGCATTATTATACATTTTTGATGAACTTAATTGATAAACTTTATATATCTCAGAGAGTATGTATTCTAAAGATACATGCATAATAAGGTATGCCTATAATAAACTATATATAATATTGATATAAAATTATGTTTTATCTACAAAATCTTTGTTTATATAATGCATAAATAAATGTCAATTAAATTTTTCGTTATATATATATATGTATATTTAATATAAATTACATTTTGTATAAAAAAAAATTAAAATGTTAACTATATTAAAAATACATTATAAAAGTATATATAAAAATATATATAAAAATATACATAAAAATATATATATAAATATATATAATATATATAAAAATATATATAAAAATATATAAAATATATAAAATGAATATATATAAAAATATGTATATAAAATTGTATTCCAGATGCATTTCTTTTTTTTTATCCAATATTACAGATATTATAGACAACTTGAATACTATTGCATATTGTATTTTTTAAATTTATTCTATCAAATTATATTTACAACACTTGGAGAAATCTAATATTGGTCAATTTTACTAAAAAAGAGTAATTACGTATTTTAAATAATAAAATCATTGTTGTTCAGTTCTTTTAATTCTTCAAGTAAGTAATTAATTAATATCTTTCAGTAACATATAAATTAAATTTCTGTAAAGGAATGCATTGAACATGCAGCATTTTAAAGAATTAACATTTTAAAATCAAACAAGTATTCATTTTCACTAACGGTTATAATAACAAAAATTATCTTACGGATTACCTTTAAATTACTTCAGATTATTTAAGATTATCTAATATTACCTTAAATCATTCCAAATTATCAAATATTACCTCATATTAGCTTAGAATATTAAAATTACGTCATACTTTCTGAAATTACCCAAGATTTTTCCAAATTTACTTTACTCGTCTAAGATTACTTTACACGAGTAAAGTATTATTTTTTCAGATCACTCCAGAATATCTTATATCATTATGATAAATATCTTCGAGAACATCGATTTTAAATTTTCACTTACGAAAAAAAAAAACACAATTTTACAAAACGAATATTTATTGCATACATAATAATAGAAAAATTTCGCAAACAGAATATGTATTATACAAATGTATAGATAATAACAAGTTTGATTACTCGTAACGCTTGAAATTTTTTAATTGTAACAAAACAATGTCCAATTGAATATAAATATTAATAGATATTTTCTTCTTCTTCTTCTTCTTCTTCTTCTTCTTTTTTCTTTTTTTTACGTCTGCAGCCTGTTATATCTTTCACATATACTGTGCGCATGCTGATTATTCAATTGCCACGAGCATATAGGACCTACAATTTTAATGTCGGTTCCAAATGGCGGATTTTTCGAGAGATGTTTCTGTGAGCAAGGATACTCTTGAAAGGCCGGCCTTTTCCGAAAGGATATGAGCGTAAATATTTTGGTTCCTACTGGGATCAAATCTCCGGGACTTCTGGCATGATAGACCAGTGCAATGTTTGCCATGCCATGTTAACGCTCAGTAGGTATATTATAAAATAAAAAATATTTAAAAAAACACCAATAATAAGACTCTTTGTTAAACGATATCATAACTTACAATTAGTGTTAAATTAAAAATTTTGCGACTAATCAAGTTAAGTGTAAATAAAAAGATACATTTGGGAAACAAATATCTGAAAACTTTTATGTATATGTACTTAATTATAATGCAAGTCCTGTAATTAAAATTTTTTTTTACCTTTTTGAATTGTTTTATGATCAATTTTCTATCAGATTGAGAAATAATTAAAGTATTAACACTCTGCATATTAATAAAGTCATAAAAAATATATATCTATTTTCAATTTCTTGAATACCATCTTTTTGCGATCATTTAAAAACTTCTAAACTTTAAAACAAAAATTTTATTTTAAACTCATAATTAGTATATTATTGTAAAAAGCAGTGTCGCCAATCGTAGGGAATTCTCTCTATTTATAGCAACATTTAACAGCAAAAATCACGTAGAAAGGATTTGACTAAATTTCGTAAAATGTAGGGACATACATTGTACATTTTAATAATTGGGCAAATTCAATATTTGTGTACAGCAATAAACGCAACTGGCATAAATAGTGTTCCTTGGCGCGCCATTAGGGAGAATTCTCTACGACTGGCAATACTGATAAAAAGATAAAATGCTCGTCAATGACGTTCACTAATTTAAAAAAATCGAAGGTTATCTTAGATTACCAGATTATCTGAGACTATTTTAAGAATATCCAGAATCTATAAATTATTTGATATTATCCTGAGATTACTTAGAATTTCTTATTAGATTAGTAAAGATTACTTGAGAATGTTAACGATTATTTAGATTTACCAAAAATTACCTCGGATTATTCAAAATTTCGTTTGGATTGTCGCTGAATTACCTCTTGTACAAAAATTATCTCAATGACTAACCCCTCATTTTTATTGTTCTTTTTAATTAGTAATAGTCAGTTAAATCATATGAGAAAAATTAAAAACAAATATTTGAAATAGGATCGAGAAGGGAATAATTTTAATTAAGTATGAAGAATTCCTATTTTCGATCGAAAAGCAGATCTTAAATGCTTTAATTATTTAATATAATAATTATTTAATATAATTTATATATATATATATATACATTTCTGATTTCACAAATCACGCTCCGAATTGTTTTTTCAGACTTGAAATATTGATATGAAGTATTTATGCACAGAATCAGAATAGTAATTCATATATTATATATATTCATATATTATAATAAATTTTATATAATTTAATAATTGTTTGTGAAAAGATCTAGTAAGAAATATTCATTATTTCTTAATAATCTGAAAAACTGCTGTAATAATTTTATTGCGAAAAATATTACCTCGACTGATAATCGAATTTACTGAAATTTCCGATTTTACTGAAACTTATACATATACTTGTACATATTATGTAAATAGATGAAGTTAAAAAATATCAGTTATTGTTTAAAAACAATTTTAAGTGAATCACGTGTAAAACGTTCTTAGTTTTTTTTGTTATATCTCAAAAATTATTCAAGATATCAAAAAATATCAAATTTTTACAATAAAACTATTTCTATTCATCTACGTCAATAATATTTTTGATAATATTTCAGATTAGGGGCCCCCTCCCCCCTCCCCAATGACTTTGACTAATGATGTTGTCAAGGTCATGACCTTGAGTGACTTCTAATAAGCTTTAACTATCGCTCGTAATTCATTAAGAAATTTGAAGAAAAGAAGTTTAAAAAATGATATCTCTTTCTTACTTTCTACTATATGAATAGATATTTTCTGCTTTATATTTACAACTTTCCATACAAAGCGACTCTCATGTCCCCTCCCACCTCCCCTCCTGCTTGAAGAACACACGATTTCCACGCGAAGCGACTCCTACCCCACTTCCCTTGTCAAGGGGCGCATAAATTTTCGAGATCATAATTCTTTGAAAAGTCGTGCGCTCCTAAGCAAGGGGAAAGATGGGATGAGAGTCTCTTCGCGTGGAAGTCGAGTGCCCTCAAGCAGGTGAGGTGGAGAGGAAGTTGCTTCGCAACTAGAAGTCGTGCGCCCTTAAGCAGGGGGAAGTGGAATGGGAGTCGTTTCACGTGAAAGTATGAGATGTTATTTTTTTTATATTTCTTTTGTTAATAACTTTTTAATGAATAACGAGTGATGACTGAGATTTTGGAGATTTCTCAGGGTCATAACCTTGATAACATATGTCAAGGTCAAGGTCAATGAGAGGGAAAAGTCCTTAACTAAGTATAATTTTTTAAAAATCGTTTTTAATAAAAACATTTTTTAAATAACTGTTTTCTTAAAATATTATTGATATGCATGAAGAGATAGAGATAATTTTATTGTAAAATTTTTAAATGAGATTTTATATAAGATATATGTATTTTTAAATACCTTTTGAGATATACAAAAAAAAAACTGAAAACCGCTTTACACACGAAACATAATTTTTAAATCCTTTAAAAATCCATTTTTAAACAGTAACTAATATTTTCTAAATCCAGATATTTATTTACCAAATAGTAACCTACATGTATACAAAATTGTAATAAAATCAAAATTTAATGAGGTTTCTCATGAGGTTTTCTCATAAGCGAAATTGTGCACGATGTATGTATAACATATAGATGTTATTATTCATTCATCGTTCTTTTTTTGATAATTGCAAATGTAATCATTATTTTCTTTGAATTTATTAAAAAGTATACAGTTATTCCAATAATTTCATATAATTTTCTAAGATAAGATAATATAAGATAAGATAATATAATAAAAGATAAATACATACCATATATATACTATTTTCTACATATTTACAAATATAAATTATTTATCCTATTATCTATACATTGGAACGTGAATAAATTAATACGATTTAGCTCAAAGCACTTTTATATCATAATAAATACAATGAATAATTTGCAAAAAGACTTACATAATTTCTAAACGATTTATATTATCGATTTATATTTGCAATGTTAAATATATACATGCATATATATATATATATGTATATATATATATATATATATATATATACCACCTTGATCAAAAAGTTCCCGGAATTATCACCAAGTGATGCTCTGAGTCAGCTGATTTGAGTTCTGTTTTTTTGGTTAGGTTGCCACATCTATCATTGACATTTCCATCAAATTTTATCACCATAGCTTGACATTTGTAAAAGTTACGCCGTCTTGAGTACACCTATCTCTGCACGTATTTTCGATTTTTTACAGTTTTAAAAATGGAGTTGAATTTGCAACGAGTTTGTATTAAATTTTGCGTTAAAAATGGATTCAATGGTGTGAAAACCTTGGAAATGTTGGGAAACTGTTTCGGCAGTGATACTCTAAAGA
>Ga0157363_1005914_pt1 | contig 11473 bp, 12 predicted proteins | sample AttsexASBM1_FD_111477 | JGI IMG/M metagenome (GOLD analysis project Ga0157363, IMG submission 111477) | Fungus gardens microbial communities from leaf cutter ant in Ribeirão Preto, State of São Paulo, Brazil - Atta sexdens ASBM1 | ecosystem: Host-associated > Fungi > Mycelium > Unclassified ...
GCGGGCTTGCGGATGGATCTGATGCATTAACAATCACTCCGGCGTTCAACGTCAAACCAGGGGGCGTAAGCGGCAATAGCCCACGATACGCCGTCCCAATGACGTCTCACAACCTGACAGCTATTCTCTGCAGACTAAAGAACCGGGCGCATCAGGCCGTTCTGAGAGCCCGGCAGTTTCTTATAAACCACGTCACGAATTGCCGGGGGCGCCTCTGCAGGGTTTCCGGAATGAAAAGGTGGCTGCGGATCATACTGCACAAGAAGCTGCACTTCCTGCGCGGCCTGCGCCCCACGGAGTTCAGCTGCGATTGCCAGACCGAAATCAATACCGGCCGTTACTCCGCCCCCACTCATGAAGCGTCCATCCTTCACAATCCGCGCAGGATCGGGAATGGCTCCATATTCCTTGAGGATGTTCAGAAATGCCCAATGACAGGCACTCCGCCGTCCCTTGAGAACCCCTGAAGCCGCAAGGATGATCGAACCGGTACAGACGGAGGTCACATATCTCGCCGTCTCGGACAGACGCCGGACATGCCCCAGCATCTCGGGCTTCATCATGGCCGAAAGATTCAGGGCGCCAGGCACGCAAATGACATCGACCTTGTCGATATCGGAAAGTTTTTCCGTTGGCCCGAAAACAATGCCCTTTTCCAGCGTGACGAAACCGCCCTCAGGACTTGCAAAACGGACATTCGTGTTGGGAATGCGCGACAGGATTTCGTTGGGACCGGCAAAATCAAGAAGTGTTCCGTTCGGATAAATCGCAAACAGAAAATCGATAGGCTTTTCGGCTGTCCCCGGCACAGCCGCCCGTGCGCTTTCCGGCAGAAGGAGCGTTGCCGCCGTTGCGGCCATCGCAGCGCCGCCCATGAGCATCATGCGCCGCCGCGCATTCCCTGCCTCAGTCAATTCTTCCGCGAAGGTTTCATCGAAAATTTCAGGCATCTCCGTCTCCTCATTTTTCCTGCCCCGTAGGGCTGGTTGCTGGACGGTCTTGAGACGTAGTGCCCTAAAGGGATTTCCTAAAGGACCTATTTCCCTTGTTTTGCGCCATGTGTGGGTAGCAAGGCGATATGTCTTAAAGAGAGGGAAATATGTCCTTTAGGTCATGATGCGTTTTGATAGGATCAACGGAAACGGTGATTGCGTCCGGGACGCCTGTCACGTTTTTCTAATATGGGGATCTGATATGAGACTTTCGGGAAAAACTGCCCTCATCACGGGCGGTACGAGCGGTATCGGCCTTGCGACTGCAAAGCGGTTTGTCGCAGAAGGAGCGCGCGTTGCCGTCACGGGGCGCGATGAAACCCGGTTTGCCGATGTGCGTGCAGAACTGGGCGGAGAGGCGCTGGTTCTGGCGGCCGATGTGCGGTCTGTCGACGCCATGACCTCCGTTGCGGACAAGGTCCAGAAGGCATTCGGCGGTCTCGATATTCTGTTTGTGAACGCCGGGTACGTCATTCCGACACCATTACAGTCCATCGATGAACGTCAGTATGACGAGGTCATGGATGTCAGTGTCAAAGGTGCCGTATTCACGATGCAGGCGGCACTCCCCGTACTGCGTGAGGGGGCATCCGTTGTTCTGACGACCTCGTTTATCGACCAGACCGGCAAACATGCCCTGTCGCCGGTTGCCGCCGCCAAAGCGGCAGTCCGGTCTTTCGCACGAAGCTGGTCCTATGAGCTGCTCGGTCGCAAAATCCGTGTCAACGCGGTCGCACCCGGTGGGATCGAAACGCCGCTTCTGAACAAGATCGGTCTTTCTGAAGCCGAAGTGGAAAACTTCAAAACCCAGTTCGCTGCGAGCGTTCCCCTTGGACGCATGGGCCGGGCTGAAGAAATCGCTGCCGCAGTTCTCTACCTCGCAAGCGACGAATCCCAATATGTCGTCGGCACAGAACTGGTGGTCGATGGCGGCTGTTCGCAGCTTTGAAATACAGGGCCGATCGCTTCAACGACTTTTTATCACCGGGACATTCGTCATGACATTTACAAAACCGTTCGCTTCTTTTCTCGGCGCCTCGATGGCGCTCGTTCTGCAATGCGCGCCTGCCATGGCGGCCAGCACGCAATCGCCGGATGCGGCTGCCGTGAAGGCTGTGACCGAGCAGTTTGCTGCCGATCTCGCCAAGGGCGATCTTCAGGCAATTTCGCGCCTCTACACTGATGACGCCAGACTGCTGCCTCCCAACGCAGACCCAATTTCCGGCCGGGCTGCCATTCTCGCTTATTTTGAGAAGACCTTGCGGCCTGATCTCGTTGGCGGTGCCACATTCGATCACTACGAGATTTATGGTGGCGAAAACGCTGCAACCAGCCTTTCTCAAATCAGGATACTTGATACCAAAGGTCAGGTTATCGAGCGCGGCAAACAGACGATCGTTTTGCTCAAACAGGATGGCAAATGGAAAATTCATCGAGACATGTGGTCAGATAATTCTTCCACTCATGCTGCAGAACCATAAGAGCACGGCAGACGCACTCTGCTCTTGATCTTCTGACGCTTCTCTAGCACTGTCGCTTCCTGTCAGGGGAGTCCCGCCTAGGGGACTGAGAGGCCAATTGGTGACGTCGGGAAACCGGCGCCACGGTGAGGCGACCCTTTAAACCTGACCCAGTTGATGCTGGCGTAGGAAGACCGGAGGGCATGTTCCTCTCGGGCCGATCTGGCCTTTTCCGTGTCCGTGATCGGGCACTGGGGGCGGCGGCTCCCTTTCTGCCTCACGTTTCTTGGGTCTTTTCGAGTGCGCTTGAGGAGACACCACATGAACGCTTCCATTCCCGCTATTACGACCGGTCCCCTGCTGGCCTCCAGCAAAATCCATGTCCGTGGCGTGCATCACGACATCGCAGTGCCGCTGCGGCAGATTGCGGTTTCGGGTGAATGTCCGCTGAATGTCTATGACAGTTCAGGCCCCTATACCGATCCCGCCGTCAGTATCGACATCGCAAAGGGCCTGTCGGACAGCCGGGGAAACTGGCTTCGCGATCGTGGGGACGTGGAAGAGTATGAAGGGCGGACGATCACGGCAGCCGATAACGGTTTTGCACAGGGGGATCGTCTGACTCCGAGCTTTCCGCAGCAGCGCCGTCCCCTGCGGGCCGTTGGAGATCGCGCCGTCACACAGATGGCCTATGCCCGTGCGGGGATCATCACGCCGGAAATAGAATTCGTCGCCATTCGCGAGAATATCGGCCGGACGGAAGCCCTGAAAGAGGCGCGCGACGGCGAGGATTTCGGAGCCAGCATTCCGGATTTCGTAACGCCGGAATTCGTGCGGCAGGAAATTGCCTCGGGTCGCGCCATCATTCCCGCCAACATCAATCATCGCGAACTCGAACCGATGATTATTGGCCGTAATTTCCTTGTGAAGATCAATGCCAATATCGGCAATTCGGCCGTGACGTCTTCGATGGAAGAAGAAGTCGAGAAAATGGTGTGGTCCATCCGCTGGGGCGCGGATACGGTCATGGATCTCTCAACGGGCCGGAACATTCACAACATCCGCGACTGGATCCTCCGCAACGCCCCCGTGCCGATCGGGACGGTTCCGCTCTATCAGGCGCTAGAGAAGGTTGGCGGAATTGCGGAAGACCTGACATGGGAAATCTTCCGCGACACGCTGATCGAACAGGCGGAGCAGGGGGTGGATTATTTCACCATCCATGCCGGTGTCCGCCTGCACATGATCCCGCTGACGGCCCGCCGCGTGACGGTGATCGTTTCCCGTGGCGGCTCCATCATGGCGAAATGGTGCCTGCATCATCATCGCGAGAGCTTTCTGTATGAGCATTTCGATGAGATCTGCGACATCTGCCGCCGTTACGACGTCTCGTTCTCGCTGGGCGACGGCCTGCGCCCCGGCTCGATTGCGGATGCCAATGACGCGGCACAGTTCGCGGAACTGGAAACCCTTGGCGAACTGACGAAAATCGCGTGGGCGAAGGACTGTCAGGTCATGATCGAAGGACCGGGTCATGTGCCGATGCACAAGATCAAGGCCAACATGGACAAGCAGCTCGAACACTGCCACGAGGCACCGTTCTACACGCTTGGCCCACTAACGACCGATATTGCTCCGGGTTACGACCACATCACCTCCGCCATTGGTGCGGCGATGATCGGCTGGTTCGGCACCGCGATGCTCTGTTATGTGACGCCCAAGGAACATCTGGGCCTGCCGGACCGCAATGACGTCAAAACCGGCGTCATTACCTACAAGCTCGCAGCCCATGCGGCGGATCTGGCGAAGGGGCATCCGGGCGCGCAGATGCGTGACGATGCGCTGTCCCGCGCGCGGTTCGAGTTCCGGTGGGAAGACCAGTTCAATCTGGGTCTGGACCCCGATACGGCGCGGTCCATGCATGACGAGACCCTCCCGAAAGAGGCGCACAAGGTGTCGCATTTCTGTTCGATGTGCGGGCCGAAATTCTGTTCGATGAAGATCTCCCACGACATCCGGGCGGAAGCGGAAAAGCAGGCCGGGATGGAAGAAATGGCCGGGAAGTTCCGGGAAGGCGGCGCGCTTTATGTACCCGTGACGGAACCGGCGGAATGATCCATTCCGTCCTGGGGGAGGGAGTTGCGGCGCTATGTTGCGCCACGGCTCTTTCCGACCGGGGTCTTGACGTGGAAGTCATCGTCCCGGAGGGCAGCCCAGAGGCGGCATCACGGTTTGCAGGGGGTATGCTGGCCCCGTTCTGTGAGGGAGAAAGCGCGCCCGACCTGATCGTGGCGCAGGGGCAGGCGGCGGTGGACTGGTGGGCGGCTCATGTTCCGGGCGTCACAAAGCGTGGCACGCTTGTTGTCGCCCCTCCGCGTGACGGCGCCGAACTGGATCGTTTTGCGCGCGCCACGCAGCAGCACGACTGGGTCGTCCCCGGCGATCTGGAGCCGGATCTGGAGGGGCGGTTTGCACGCGGACTGTTTTTCCCGACCGAAGCGCATCTGGACCCCCGCAAAGCGCTTGTCAGCCTGCGCGACAAGCTGCTTGCGAAAGGCGTGACCTTCCGGTCGGATGCGCCGCGCGGTCATGTCGTGGATTGTCGGGGGCTTGCATCGCGGGACAGTCTCGCCGGTCTGCGTGGCGTGCGGGGGGAAATGCTGATCGTGCATGCCCCGGACGTATCGCTGACGCGGCCGGTCCGGCTGCTGCATCCGCGTTTTCCCTGTTACGTCGTGCCAAGGGACGGGGATCGGTACATGATCGGGGCGACCATGGTGGAAAGCGCCAAGCCCGGCCCGGTGACGGCACGGGCGGCGATGGAACTGCTTTCGGCGGCCTACACCCTTCATCCGGGCTTTGCCGAGGCTGAAATCCTTGAACTGGGCGCGGGACTGCGCCCGTCTTTTCCGGACAATATTCCGGCCGTCCGCCATGTCGCGGGGCGGAGTTACGTTAACGGGATGTACCGCCACGGTTTCCTCATGGCGCCCGTCTGCGCCGAGCGGCTGGCGGCAGAACTTGCGGAGGTTTATGCGCATGCGGATTGATCTGAACGGCGAGGTTATCAGGACACAGGCCCGGACGCTGGCCGACCTGCTGATCGAACAGGGGTTTGAAGCTCCCTGCGTGGCCACGGCCCTGAACGGTGATTTCATTGCCCGTTCCATGCGTGACGCAACCCGTCTGGACGACGGTATGAAGGTCGAAGTCCTGTCTCCGATGCAGGGAGGCTGACATGTTTTATGGCGTTGATCTGACGTCGCGGCTGATGCTCGGGACGGCGCAGTATCCGTCGCCTGCGGTTCTGGTGGAGGCGATCGAGGCATCCGGCGCGGAGATCATCACGGTCTCGCTGCGGCGGGAGGGCGCTGCGGGTGCGGCGTTCCGGAATATCCTGTCCGAAAGCCGCTGCCGCCTGCTGCCCAATACGGCGGGGTGTCATACGGCCCGCGAAGCCGTCACCACCGCCCGCATGGCGCGCGAAGTGTTTGGAACATCGTGGATCAAACTGGAAGTCATCGGCCATGCCGACACACTCCAGCCGGACCCGTTTGCGCTCGTCGAAGCCGCGCGCGTGCTGTGTGCGGAGGGGTTCGAGGTGTTTCCCTACACAACCGAAGACCTGATCGTGGGGGAAAAACTTCTGGAAGCCGGATGCAAGGTGCTGATGCCGTGGGGCGCGCCGATCGGATCGGGCCAGGGGCTGCGCAATCCTGAAGGTCTGCGGACCATGCGGGCGCATTTCACCGGTATTCCGCTAGTTGTGGATGCGGGGATTGGTGCGCCTAGTCAGGCGGCACAGGCCATGGAGATGGGTCTGGACGCCATTCTGCTCAATACGGCGGTGGCCAAGGCGGTGGACCCGGCGGCCATGGCGCGGGCGTTCGGTCGCGCCATTCAGGCGGGGCGGGAAGCGTTCGAGGCCGGGCTGATGCCCAGACGAGATATGGCCTGCGCCTCAACCCCGGTTTTCGGTCTGGCGGAGTTGGTATGATGATGCTTGATCCGTTTTATCTTCTGGTGGGAGACGTTTCGCTCCTTGAAACGCTGCTGCCCTGTGGTGTGCGTCTGGTTCAGCTTCGGCTGAAGGACAAGCCGGACGTAGAGCTCCGCCGTCAGATCCGCCATGCCCGGGCACTCTGCGCCCTTCATGGCGCGCAGCTTGTCATCAATGATTACTGGCGTCTGGCGCTGGAACTGGGATGCGATTTCGTCCATCTCGGGCAGGAAAACATGGAGACCGCCGATTTTGATGCTCTGCGGCGTGCGGGCATCAGGTTCGGACTGTCCACTCATGATCTGGCGGAGCTTGAACGCGCTCTGTCTTTCGAACCGGCCTATGTCGCACTTGGCCCCGTCTATCCGACGTTGCTGAAGAAAATGAAATGGGGGCCGCAGGGGCTGGAGCGCGTCCGGGACTGGAAAACCCGTGCCGGGGATATGCCACTGGTCGCCATTGGGGGCCTCACGCCGGAGCGTCTGGAAGGGGTTTTTGCGGCGGGGGCGGACAGTGCGGCGGTTGTGACGGACATCCAGCAGGCGGAAGATCCGGTGGCGCGCTGTCGGGAATGGGTCGCCGCGACGCAGGCTTACAGACGATGAGCCGTTATTCGCGACAGTCCGGACTTTTCCCGCAGGGTGTGGCGGATCAGAAGCGCCTTTTGGAAGCCCATGTTCTGGTCGTGGGTGCAGGTGGTCTGGGCGCGACTGTTCTGCCCGCGCTTGTCGGTGCTGGATGCGGGCGGATGACTGTGGTCGATCATGACCGTGTGGATGAGAGCAACCTGCATCGCCAGACACTCTTTCGCATGGACGATATCGGCCGCTTCAAGGCCGCCTGCGTGGCCGACCGGCTGTCGGACCTGAATCCGGACTGTCAGATCGTACCTGTGGCGGAGCGTCTGGAGCCGACACTGGCCCGGCGTCTTCTGACGGATGTGTCCGTTGTCGTGGATGCGGCGGACAGTGTGGCCGTCACCTATCTATTGTCCGATCTGTGTGCTGAAGCGGGTCTTCCCCTCGTGAGTGCTTCGGTGCTTGGACGGTCGGGATATGCGGGCGGGTTCTGCGGTACGGCCCCGGATTACCGGACTGTTTTTCCGGATCTTCCCGCCATTCTGCCGAATTGTGCGGAAGCCGGGGTGATGGGGCCTGCTGTTGCGGCACTCGGGGCCATACAGGCGCAGATGGTGCTTTCTGTTCTGCTTGAAACGCAGCCCTCTCCGCTGGGGCAGATCATGACGCTGGATCTGGAACGCTGGAGAAGTTCGTCTTTCCGGTTCGATACTGCGGTTTCTGCCGAAAATGAGGGTCCCTTCATTCTCGGGCTCGAAGAGATCCGCGCGGACGACCGCGTTTTCGATCTGCGGGGGCTGGACGAACAGGGACCGCCTTCCGTGTCCTGGGCCGTTCGCGGGCCGATTGAGTATCCCGAAACTCTGCTTGGAGGGCCGGGCAGAACCGTCTTTGTCTGTGCCAGTGGTCTGCGGGCGTGGCGGGCTGCAAAACGCTTTTCCGCGCAGGCGGGTGTGCCTGCGTTCATTGCGACGACAGGACGATGACGCAGCCTGTTCTTCTGATCGGTGGGATGGATTCCAGCGCGGGCGCTGGTCTTGCACGGGATCTCCTTGCTGTGCAGGCGTCTGGACAGACCGGCCGCCTTGCCGTCACCGCTGTCACGGCCCAGACGGATCGTCGCGTTCTGGCGGTGGAGCCTGTCGCTCCATCGCTTCTGGCCGTTCAGATTGAAGCGGCGCTGGAGGCGGGGATCGGGGCCGTCAAGATCGGTGCCCTGTTCAATGCGCCTCTGATCCGTGTCGTCGCAGCGCTTTTGCCAGATGTTCCGGTGGTGCTGGACCCGGTTCTCTGTTCAAGTTCCGGTCATGCGCTGCTGGACCCGGAGGGTGTGCAGGCTCTGATCGCCCTGCTTCTGCCCCGAACTACTATTCTCACTCCCAATCTGCCGGAACTGGCGGCGCTGGCTGCTGCGCTGGGAATGGCTCCGGCGGTGGAACGCGAGGAAATCGTCAACGCGCTGCTGTCTCGGGGCTGTCGGAGCGTTCTGCTCAAGGGCGGGCATGATCTGCCGTCTTCGGTTTCTGAGGATGTCCTCTATGAAACGGGCTCTCCTCCCGTAGTTTTCCGTTCCCCCCGTTTTTCATTCGAGTTAAGGGGAACGGGTTGTCAGCTTGCCAGTGCTCTGGCGGCGGGACTGGCTGAGGGACAAGATCTGCCCGAGGCCATCCGGGCTGCGCGTTTCGGAATTGAAGAGCGTTTCCGCAACGTCTGAAGAGAATGTGTCAGTCGTGCTGGAGTTTGCGCGGGAAGGCAGCCGGGTTGAACGCTGCGAGCAGGATGCCGCCCAGTGCGATCACGACGGAGGCGGGGCAGAGCACCGCAAATCCCAATGTATTGAGAAGATGGCCGCCAATCGCCGAGCCCAGCAGGATGCCCATGTTGCTGCTGCTGTTGACGGCCGCGCCCGCAACATCCGCACTGGTCGCGCGGGCCCGGATGGCACCGGACATGACGAAGGGAATAATGGCGGCATAGCCCATGCACCACAGCCCGATCGCCGCGACGCTTGGCCAGGCGGACAGCAAATGTCCGTAGACCAGGGTCATGCCCGTCAGCATGGCGATGCCGCCACCGAACAGACCGCCCGCAGGCCAGCGATCCACGACCTGTCCTGCCGCCCACAGACCGGAAATGCTGACAAGTCCGGTGATGAGCAGCGCAATGCTTAACAGATGTTCGGGCAGACCATGTGCCAGAAGCAGCGGAGAGACATAGGTATAAAGCAGGTTATGCGCGAAGAAGAAAATGGCGTTCACGCCGATCACGATGCCGAAAATCCGTGCGGCATGGGGTGAGCGGAGGGTGGGGACCTTGAGGGCCTTGGTATCGGTGCCGCGTACGGGCGGGAGATAGAATGCGATGAAGATCGTCAGCATCGCCGCCAGCGCTGCAATGACGTAGAGTGCCGCACGCCAGCTTGTGAACTGGCTGATTGCGGCGGCTCCCGGAACGCCCAGAACCGACCCCAGAGACGTCCCTCCGAAAACAAACGAAATGGCGCGTCCCGTCATGCGTTCGGGTACGAGATGGGCGGTATAGGCGGCGGCAATGGACATCAGCAGCGCGTGGGACAGGCCACCCAGTGCCCGGCCGATGCAGAGAATGCTGAAGCTGGGGGCCATGGCCGAAATCAGGTTGGAGACGACATACCCGACGAGGCAGAGCACCATGAGCATCTTGCGGTCCATGCGGCTCGTGGCGATCGTAATGGGGACGGCCCCGAATGCAACGAGCAGGGCATAGGCGCTCACGGCCAGTCCGGCATGGCCTTCGGTGATGTTGAAGGACTTGGCCATGTCGATCAGCAGGCCAACCGGTGCGACTTCGGTTGTCACGGCGATGAAGGTCGATGCGAACAGAGCGCAGAGACCCGCAATGGCCGGGCCGGAGAGCGTTTTGAACACGATGCAATTCCTGATTGGAACGGTGACCTGAGCGTCCCGAATGCGAGGGCTTTTGGCACTTTGATCGCATCACGGAAACCCAAAAATTCAGGGTGATGCAATGATCGTGTGAAGGGGGGCGGAATGGCCCGCAAGGCCCGTTTTGTCAGGGGTTTATGAAGATGTCCGGTTTCGTTTTCTCAGGATGATATTCCGGATTCGGCAGATCATCTCCAGAGGCTTTCCGGAAGGCTATTTCTGTACCCGGCCCCCGTATCAGGCGTCAAAAGTGTTTCGTATGTTTTCGTAAAGGATTTTTTGCCAACAAAAGTGGAATAGCTCTCTGTTAATAAGAACTATTCTCATATAGGTTTGCGTCATCCCTTCCATGAGAGGGGTCTGATAAACGGTCACTCGAAAGCGCGTATGATGCAGACAGGGAATAATCCGGCTTCACGTTCCCGTCCGGGAACGGGGTTCAGAAAAACCCTGTATGCTCTCGCGCTTCTGTCCGGTGGCTGGGAGGAAGCTGTGGCGCAGGCGGTCCCTGCGGATCTCTCTGCGGCGGGACAGGAGCAGAAGAAGGTCTCTACAAAGAAAAAACCGTCTTCTCTCGTAGCAGCAGACGCAGATGTTCCCGGTAGTGTCGAGCAGCTTCTGGTCCATGGACATCGTGCAACCGCTACAACAGACGGCACTGGAACCTATACCGTGCGTGCGGTGTCCACGACGCGCATGTTGCTGCGGCCCGAAGACGTGCCGCAGTCGATTTCTGTTCTGAGCACGCAGCAGATGAAGGACCAGAATCTTTTCACGGTCGACAACGCGCTCAAACAGGTCGCGGGCGTCAACGTTAATCTGTATGGCGACGGTACGGCGGGGTTTTCGTCCCGTGGTTTCCAACTCGCGGCCCAGTACGATGGATCGCCCGCGACAGGTGGCCTTCAGCTTGCCCAGCAGTTCGACCTTGCGATCTATGATCGGATCGAGGTTCTGCGCGGCCCCGATGGTGTGTTGCAGGGTTCGAGCGCACCGGGAGGCAGCGTCAATTTCGTCCATAAACGCCCGACCGAAACATTTCAGGGCAATGCGTCTTTCAGCGCCAGATCATGGGATAATTATCATGCCAGCGTCGATGTGGGTGGGCCGATCGGGAACTCGAAAATCGTGTCTGCCCGTCTGGTCATGGCCGGGACCGATCGCGATTTCTTCTATAAAAACGCCTATGACCGCCGCTGGACGATCTACGGTGTGACGGACGTTCATATCGATCGGCGTACTACCCTGACCGTTTCCGTCACGTCGCAGTCCAATGACACGACCCGCTATATGGGCCTGCCGCGCATGAGCGGTACGGGGGCGGACCTCAATCTGCCGCGCAATACGTTCATCGGCTCGGACTGGAACAAGGGGCAGGTGCCGACTGACGTGCCCTCTTTTTTGTATCCACTCAAAAGGAGAGTTCCTGTTTTTTATGGCTTTGGGTTGATGGGATGACAAGTGTCTCGGGGGCATGCCTCCGAGACACTTGTCTGGCGACCTGATCCGGTGTCCTGCC
>Ga0157363_1005915_pt1 | contig 11470 bp, 5 predicted proteins | sample AttsexASBM1_FD_111477 | JGI IMG/M metagenome (GOLD analysis project Ga0157363, IMG submission 111477) | Fungus gardens microbial communities from leaf cutter ant in Ribeirão Preto, State of São Paulo, Brazil - Atta sexdens ASBM1 | ecosystem: Host-associated > Fungi > Mycelium > Unclassified ...
AGAGATGAAAGTCAAATCAGCGTTGAAGTTTAACAGGATACTATAAATCGGTCAACAAATTTTTGAGATTAATTCTCTTAGCCGTTTTACAAGAGTACTTAATACGTAAAGCGACGATATCGATTATAACGTATTTAATCGTTACATTTACAATGGAAATTTAATATAGAACAAAAAATATAAGAATGCTATTTCTAACTCTTATAAAGTCGACAGAAATATTATACAACAGAGAATTTATAAATACATAATGTTAATTAAAGACAATAATAATATAAAACCAAATCTTAGTGGAATTAGACACTACATAAAATTAGACACTTTTCATAAAAAATTCACTTTCTATTCTTTGGATGAAAGATTTTGAGTTTCCGATAAATATTATTTTATTAATAAGAAAATTTTGATTTTAATTGAAGATTGGAATTCGATATTGTACGTATCAAACTAACACAGTTGATGAGAAAGTGATCAAACAACATAAGAATGATGTACTTTTCAAACATAAACTTTGAGATAGAATAATAGTTAAATACACGTGTTAATTTAACATGTTACAAATATTAATTTTGTTGATAAAATATACTTCTACAATTTGTTTTCAAATTGTGTCGAAGTATATTTTTTGTGTTAGTTTTTTTACATAACATTTATGTTATTTTCTAACATATTCATCTTAAAATCGACAAAAAATTTAAATGGATTATTTAAGACAAATTTGTATTAAATTTAATATAAATTTTCTAATGCGTATATTCTTTGCACATCTGGCTACGTAAACCGATTGACAATCATCAACAATTAAAAGAAGAAGCAAAATGGAATAATCGAACTGCGCTTTGCTCATCAGTGTGTTATGCAAATCTCTTTAAAAATGAAAATTATCAGGATTGAATTTCAAGCGCGGCCTATCCAGCACTCCTCGGGATATGCTCTCCTAATCAATGTCACCAGCTGACTTCCCTTCGACGGCGACACCATTGTCGACGAGACGCGTGCCGAGCGTGTCGTTGAATTACAATCGCGCGTCGAGCAGAACGAGTCAACGCGCGCATTGACCCCTTTAGGGCCATCACGCGAAGGGCCGTATTCACAGGGTCTTAGAACACGCATGTAAGTCTTTTGGGGACTCTCGGCCCTGACTGTTGCACCATAATCCCTACCGAAAGGGCAATGGCGCAATGGCAGTCTTCGAAAATATGGCGCCAGAAGCGTCCTAATCATATTTAGTGCACCTGAAGAAAAAGACAATAGTAGCAATTATATATATATATATATATATATATATATATATATATGTGTGTGTGTGTGTATGTCTATATAAAATGACAATCATACAAGTTTTATATGTAGAATTAATTTTACATAGTTGAACACCAAATCTAACACTAGCTTGTTTTTACAATAATAAATTCGAATAAAGATTAATTAGAGGGCAATTAAATACAAAAAGTGAAAAAAATAAAATAAATATATTAACAGGATTGGGAATTTTTTTTACTTTGTAAACTGCAACTAGTTACAGTTATAATTTTTTTATTTAAAAAGTTATTACCGTTACAAATTACTGTTACAAGTTACTTTAAAAAATAATGTTTATAATTATAGTTACTTAAGTCATCAGTTATTTATAATTATTCAAAAAGTAATTTTTTAATAACTTTTCTATTATTACAAAATAGCACAGATAATATTTTGATAGTATTAGGAAAAAATAAACAATCGATCAATCAGAGATAGAAAATGTAAGACAATAACTTTATGGGTTACTATGATCGCTTCGCTTACTATTTACATCTTTGTCTTACGATATTTGTACAAATAATTCGCTTTTATGGATCATCAACAATGAGAGTAATATTACATATGATAAGCAGAAAGCTGTAAGAAATTAACCAAATATAATCATAATTGTTCTCTTTACATTCAACTGTGATTGGTCAATGTAAATCTCTTATGTAAATGTATTAACTAATAAATAGATTTTTATAATTTAGTTCATTCAATTATAAACTATTTCGAATTATAGCATTATTGTTCCTAGTGTTAGTAGGGAAGAGAAACGAATTCATATAGATAATTTTTTCATCTCAATAGGTTCGGAAAACTTTATCTTATCAACCGTCAAATCGTTAAAATAAATACAATTAGTTTATTTTCCGTAGATTACTACCACTTATAGAGTTTCGTATATTACTGCCATTTATAGAGTTACAGAAGATGAAAGTCTAAATTATTTTTCTATGGGATAAAATCAGCTAATCTTTTTTAATGATTTGATAATTGATAAAATACAATTGATAAAATACAATTTTTCGAATCTATCAGTCAAAATAAAAAAAGTATTATCTATAAGAATTATCCATTTTTCTTTTTTTTCCGTTAATTAAGAATGGTAATGCTATTCGAAAAATAATTTATAATTGAAGTAATATAATTTATAATTTATAATTGAGTGAACTAAATTATTAAAATTCAAAAACTGTATTTCGAATTTATTTCGATCTATATTTGAATCAATATTTACATATATGCGTTTGTAAGCGCTGGAATTGCTGAAATTGTAAAGGAATTTAATATAATGATATACACTAATTATATATGTATATAATATATTAATATATAATATACATATATATATTGTAGTACATAGAATGTGTAATATAATAGGAAGTTTAAAATAATAGTGTAATTATAATAGGAAAGGATTTTTTCTTCCGGATCCATCCATAACTATGAAGAGAAAATTGCTTATCACGAAATGCACATCGCTTGCGTGATGTTGATAAAAGTAGTTCATATTAATGGCATATTAAACCGTTAATTCGTTTTATCGGTTTTTATCATCATGAATCTTCTCACGTGCATCGATGCATTCATATAATAATTGTGTAACCCCCCTCTCTCCTCTCTCTCTCTCTCTCTCTCTCTCTATCTTTAAAAATTATTTTTTAGATTAAATTCATTTATGATGAATTTTGTATTAATATGCACAAAGCTGCAATTGCAAATAAAATCAAAGCGAGTTGAATACGTTCATGGAAAGTTCGTTCGGACTGCACGGCTAGATCATTCCATAGAAAAATTCGCCTCTTTATTAAGACTTTATTAAATAAAAAATATAAAAATTATATAATGGAATGCATATCTTCAAAATTGACTAAAATATAAGATTTTCCTTACTTATTTGGATTTTGATTTCGCGAGATATCCTTAAATTTAAATTCCTTAAAATTTGAAAACTGATGATACATAACGATAAATAATAACTATTCTACGAAAAAGTTTGTCTCTCTCTATTTTTTAATAAACATTAAGTAATAATTGTATATAAATGTTACATTAACGACATTAAATAAAAATTCTATTTAAGTGGCACATCTTTAGAACTGGCTGACGTATAAGACTAATCTATTTATTGAGATTTTAATTTCGCAAGAACTCTTTTGAACTCCTTAAATCCGGATCTACAATAGATGATTGAAGCCTTAAGCCGTAAGAAATTGTCCAATTACAGTCGAATGCGAGAATAATCGACTGTGATTTATTCATTTCTTATGGCTTAAGGCTTAAAAATCTATTACAGATCCGGACTAAAACTCAAAGACAGGTGATACATAATTATTCTGTGAAAAAATTTACCTCTTCATTTTTATATACAATGACAACATTAAATAAAAAAATTTATTTAAATATTACATTTTAAAACTATCTGAAAGATAAGACTTTTCCATTTATTTTTGGTTTCGCATATCTTTAATTAAATTCAAACACCTTAGAATTTGAAGAAAAATGAGATGTGCGATACAAATTGTTGTTTACAAAAATTTCAAATTTTCACTCCGGATCGGTCATTAAACGTGGAACAACATATATGTATAATTCTAGTTACGGTACATGCGCACAGCGCATTTACATACAGCTGGTACTTGTAAAACACGCAGGCGGAAGTGATTTCACTTTGGTCAACGATATGGAACCGTATAAAACTATACCGCCACAGCGAGTCGCGTCGCGTCGCATCGCGTCGCGTAACATTCGCGTAGCCTCGCTTCACCGCTCTCATGTTCGCCTGATAAAAAAAATGAAGTTGGTTTTGTATGTTCCTTTTTTTTCTTTTCATTTAACTTCTCATTTAACTTCTCTATGATATCGTGCGATTAATAATGTGTGTCGCAATTTTGCACGTCGAGCCGCACGTTCAAAGGGTTACGCAACCCCAGACGGACACGTGTCGGCGAATAGAACAGGGATTCATAAAGACGAACAAGATTTAAATCGGTGAGCCCTATAAAGACGTGCTCGAAAAGCAGGGAAGAAAAGGCGAAGGGAAGGCTGCGAATTGCGAAAGAACGTCCGAAAAGAATTGTAAAAAATTAATTCCAAAAGTTTGTGAATTTATGAGCTCGTGATTTTCTCTTCGAAGTCACAGACTTTCATTCTATTTCGCTAATTATTTGTTATAATTTATAATGAGTCTACATAGATATCATTATTACATTCTTTGCTTTTTTTCTTTGTTTCGATTTAAAATTAAATTTCATAAAATCTAAGACTATAAACTTTGTAGTACAAATGTTGTTAATATTTAGTTGTTAATTCTATATATAATATTTAGAATAATATTTAAATTGTAGCGAATCTGTTATTAAGTGTAAATATTTCTAAGATCGCGGAAATCCTGGTTTATCAATCGAATGAAAAAGTGAACAAAAGTCAAAGTTTGTAACATGACATTACAAGTTTACAATTAAGAAGTTTTGCCACACATTTTTCCACAGAGCGAAATTACAATTTATCCAATTACTATTTATCACTACGATATCATATTGAAGGAAGCAATTATAAGCATTTATAAACATTAATTATTGACATGAATTTTTCTGATTTTATCTTTAAAAAAAAAATCTTCGATCGACCTACGCTGCGACGCAATTCTTATCTGATGTACGTTGACCGAAATACATACATAACTAAACGATAGTAGATTAATAAAGTGCAAAGTACAGTCAGATTTGACGCACGTTTCAACGAACAAACATTATACACAAACAAAAATTTTAAGATCTACACATTAAATTTACATCATCGTCGTGACGTACACAAATATTATTCATTTGTTTTAATGTCAGCTTCATAGTAAACAATATTTTGTATTTGTGTTAAAACAACTAGTCTTTGTCAAAACTTTTGTGTTAAATTTTTACACACCCGAGTATTAATTTAATATAATATTTAATTGTATTATTTAAATTTTACGTTAAAGTGGTATTCATTGAACATTCCTCAGTATTAAAATAAAATAATGTATGAATAAATATACAATAAAAAATAATGTTTCAAAATGTAAATTATAAGAAATGAATAAAACAAATTATTTTAATATACTATGAATAGAAATGTGCATTCATAATTTTTATTTACAAATAGTTTAGAATTACATTTTTTGTATTAATTTTTTTATATTTATAATATTTGTGTTACTTCTTAACATATTCATCTTGTGTTAAATCAATATAAAAAACATTAGGGTGGATCGTTTAGGACATACAAAATATTTTAAATTTAATACAAATTTTCGAATTGTATATGCGATTTAGAGAACTTTTCGCCGCGCACCGGTCAGCTTTTTGAAAGATAAGTCAGAGAAATTAAGTAAAAGATTAGTAAAAAATAAATCATTAAAAAACATTGAAGAAAGAAAAAAAGCCAAATAAAACTAACAAAGAACTGAAATATAAGTATTAAATAATCGATTTATTGTCTATTAAAATTTCTATATTTATATTTCAGTTTTTTATCAGTTTTACTTGGCTTTTTTTCTTTCTTCAATGTTTTTTAACGATTTATTTATTATCATACATGATAATATATGCATATCTTTAATGCATCAAACAGGTGCTTGCTGTATTCTGAAGATAAATTGCACCGTAAATATATAACTGTAAGACTCGTTGCGAAGTACGATGTTGCTGCTAAGTACATCGCAATGCGACCATATTCCGATGAATAATTAGCAATTTAACTGAACGACGCTTCGTGCGAGTTGCTTTACGTGCTGGCGCAACGAGGTAAATCACTTCGCGGCTCGGCCAAGTCCGAAGGTCGCCTTGCACGGAGGCGCATGTAAATGAATGGGGATTGGATAGGGCAATGTAACAGGGTAGCAAGGGTTGTCAGGAGTGTTTCAAGGGCTCCTTCAAGGTCAAAGGGGGGACGGCAATCGTCGTCGTATCATTAAAGACCCACGTTGTGGTGTATGTGGCTACCCACGCGCGAGCGATGAGCATACCTCTTCATTCGATCCCCCTTTTTTCTTCTCCATGCCTTCTTCGTTTACTTTTTTGGGGTAAACGACCGCATGTAATATCGATCGCAATTTAGCTAATTAATTGATTAAAGTGTAAACGCGAAAACCGGTTTTACTAGCAACTTTTCTCATAAAAGCACTTGAACGTGCAATGTAAAAGAGACACACAGTCTTTTATCACACAATTTATCACACATAATTATTATATATATAATTAAGATATATATATATATATAAAATTATGAATATAAATATAAATATAATTATGAATACAAACATAATCATGAAATATGAACATAAATTATTTTTAACATAAAAATAAGTATTTAACACATAAATATTTATGTATTTAATATAAAAAATATAATTGTAGATTTAATTAAATTTTCTAATGCGTAAAGGAAATATTCTTTGTAAAATTAAAAAATTGAAATTATTGTGGATACCATATTAAAATTATTACAAGATCAAATGTAGATACACGGTGCGCTAAAAAAACAGAATTGTGACGCAGTTCCTGTATGAGGCCGGCAATGGCAGGGGTTGCAACCCCAGCATTCCGCGCTCAGCTGTCATTCATACTTTTCGCAGTAATCACGATGCAACAGTCGTACGATTCAACTACCAAGCCCGCAGGAATAGCTAGGAGTCCCGCGGACTTGACGCACCGTTCGACTACGCGATCTCGCCAATGTTTTAATAAGTAATAGCTCGCACCATAAGAGAATCTTGGGGGTGAGAGGTATTAGGAATTCACGATCGAGCAGGAGGAGAATTTTCACCCCACAGGGGTGACTCGCGAAGGGGGATGCTGGGGATATGTGCGAGGTTTCGTTTACGCAGGCAGAACCCCGAGGTCGATGGCACCCCATAGGGCGGTACGCCAATTCTATGGCGCGCGTACCGGCTCTCGACTCACCCGTATATCGATCGGTTCGATATACCTAAGCTGGAAAACAGCTTTTGTGTTATCCTATTCTCGCGTGAAACCTACTTCGTATTCTATTTCAAAGAGATTGAATGAGGCTCGTGAACAATAGTTTCACCAATAAACAATAGTTTCGGTTTACTAAATAAATATGTTTTATCCGAAAAACAAGTATCTACTTTTTTGTTCGAGAAAACAGCTGATACCTTTTCATTCAATTTTTTTATACTGCTCATATTGCCTAATAAATTAAAAAACTAGAATTAAAGTTATTATATAAAATTTTAGTTTAATAATAATTCTTAAGGCGGTCCTCAAACAGTTAATATTATTGCTTCAGTTAAATTGTTAATTATTCATCGGAGTATTTGCATAATATTAATGATTATCTGGAGACTGTACTAAGCCTTTATGTTATATGCTTTAAATTGTTTAAAGAGTAATATTATATAATAATTATTGTACAATATAATTGTATAAACAATAATATTGAGCAGCTAGAAGCCGCTTAAAATAATTTTATTTCAACTGGCAATATTAATACGTTATTTACATTTAAGGATCTACTAAAATCTACTTGAAAATCACGTTGCAATTTTTTTATTGCATTTCTTGTGCGTGCTGAATTACTCCCACATGCCTGTTCATTTTCGAGGAACAAAGGTTGACCTCGATGCAACAAAGCTATGCGTTTTGCTCTTACTTGTAGAAACTCGTAACACGGTCTCTTATGCACGCGATCATATCGTCACGACAATCGCAATACTGCACCTTGACGATGCGGAGAACAGTTGTCGTGCTACTTGGGGAGGAAAAACGGGAACGATTTAACAAGCACTTGAGTGCCTTTGATCTGGTTTAATTAGCCGCGAGCCGCTGAACTACCAGCGGATTTATCGTCTCGTACCGTCTGAGAAGAGCTAAAGTTTCCACGAAAAGGCGATTGCCATAAAAAGAGCGGTCTTTTTGAGGTACTTTGGACGATACTCTGAATTCCGTAGAACAGACAGAAATGCTTCGCTTAATGATCTGCCTTGGACGGCTGTTACTCATAAAACGTCAGTCAGCTTAAACAAATTTTTCTCGAGTTCAATATTTCAAGAAAAAAAATGAAAAAACTGAGATATATCTATGAGATATTATTATATGAAAAAATAAATAATCTTTTACTGAATATCTAAATAAGTACATCTGAAATTCTGCGCTTTATATCAATTTGTGTTAATATATAAAGTGAGTTTCCTAATTGATTTCCTAAGTAAATGCAAAAAATTGAAAAGTATATTCCTCTGCTTATTTTAGAGAAACAAAATTTATAAATGTATGTCCTAAACAGTTTTATTTTCAAAGTACACATTATCTATACGTATGCCCTATATGTAAAAATGTTTTATCAGTATCGGAAAATGATTTTCCTGGAACGTGATACCACATATATATTCGCACAAATATATTTTAATAAATAAAATATTTCTAAGAGTTTTCCAGATTTCTTTCACCTTTTTTTTAACTTTAATATCTAATACTTTGGACATTAAACAATTTAGGACATGTGTTTATACTTTTTTTTTCTAAATAAATCAAGGATCATTCCCTTTAATTTTTTTTTACTTACTTAGAAGTCATCTTACATATATATGGAAGATATATGGGACGTTACATTTCTTTCATGACTTTTTGTAGCCAATCTATATATTAGAAAGATATCGCAAAAAAATTTCTCAAAAGCTGTGTACGTATACTATAATATAAATATTTTAAAATTATAATTTATTTATTTCATATTAATAAATATTAGAAGGTAATATTTGTAATAATCTTCCACGTGTGAAATAAGTATCTGAGATTGTGACAAGTTGTAAGTTTTTTAAATATATTAATTAGTTATAAATACAGAATAAAGGCAAACTTATAATATAACTGGATTGAGAGAGATTTTTTTGTACAAAAATCAGTCGAAAATATAGAATAATATAGAATAAATATAGAATAGTTTTTATCCGAGGCTTTGCTTTCGAAAAAAAGCCTTTATAAAAAATAACAAATATTATTTATTTTGTAAAATATATTACGATTCCAAAAATGATCACTGAATTAATGATATAATTTCCAAGAGATAAAATCATCTTTTTTTTATACAGTACTACCATCTTTTATTTTGGAAATACTTTAAATGTAATCTACCCCAAATATAACATTTAGGAAATATATTTTTTTCTAAATGAGACAAAAAACTTAATTAACAATAAAATTATCAAAAATAAACTTTAAACGTAAAATATACAAACTTCCATAACCTAAGTTATAGCATCATCAGCACCATGTTGATAGTATCATCTTTAAACTAAAATTTTATATTTAGTTTTTACAAATCTATTCCAAAAATTTCTCTTTAATAATATAAGAAAACATAATTACTTTTTATGTATTTGATATAAGCAACCCCAAAATTTGTTTTTCATTCAAATATAATACATTACTTATATTATTATACCATTATTATATAATATATTACAATGTCACCTCACTGTCAAGATGAGTAATTCTATTTTTGTAATAGAAGAAGATCTATTAAAATACAGTACAATATAGTAATCTTTGTCTCATTTTTCCATTTTGAAATCGGACCTCTCGGAGAATGAGAAACTCCCAGTTGAGCTCTTTAAGGAGTGGGGTGAAACGGAAACATATGATGTACAGTTGGGTCAGCAGAAATTTGAGTGATTAGTGCATGGCATCAGTGGACTACAGTTCATCGACGACGCTTGACCGTGACCATGTCATCACCAACCGATTCTTCTTTTCACGTAATCAATTTTGCCGGATGATAGAAAATTTTTAGCGATCGATCGAAAAAGGAATTGTTCACAGCAATAAGTGTGATTTGAAAATTGTGTTTTTTTTTGAAAGTTTTTTAAAAAAATTACATAAATTAAAGATCATTTAAAAAATCGAATACTATATAAAAAACTGATAATTTTATAGATTTAAAAATGGAAAATTGCTTAAATATAAAAATTAAGAATTTCTAGAAGAATCGAGAAAACACTAATGACTTAAAATATCATAGTCAATTAGTGGCGCGCACTATTAAACTTTCATTTATTTGGAAACGGGCGCTCAATATCGAGACAGCCGCCGACACGAGTGCTATCATTGGCGCTTTGCGTCAATCGATTTTTTCATTATTATTACTCCTTATCGCTCGGCTTACATAGTGGCTGGCACTGATGGATTGCCCCGTCGACGAGACAGACATTTAGAACTCACGAGATCTTCGTAGAATAGACGCCAAGGACGTCGCAACATATTTCTGTAGCATTTAAAGCGAAGTGTCCATCTTCAACTGACCACAAAAAAGTTCAGAAGATTCAAATTCTAATTTTCGAGAGAAAGTGAAGTGATAAGATTCAAATTCTAACATTCGAGAAAGTGAAGTGGTAAAGAAAAAGATTCTTCACATATCGTTTATAATTTATTTTCATCGAAACTTAACACATGAAGTTAACATCAAAACACTGTGATAACATAATTTACTCAACAAATAGATAACAGTACAAAGGTTCTACTTGTTTTTAAGACGTCCTGTTGCAATATTTTTTTAGTATTTGATGCAACAATATGTATGATACGATCAAATTATCGTAATACGAAAGAACGCGATATTGTAAGAAGTGTAAGTTATATACATCAACGTGAAGATTGTACGGATATCTGTTAGTACAAAAAATATTTCAACATGTCTTTCCTTAACGAGATGATAATGTTGGCATACACAGCCCAAATGATGTCTACCTTGCCTGAAAAAGGAGGGAATATTAGTGTAGCTCAGAATACTACAACTTTGTCGCCGATGGAGGTGGAGAACAAATTTGATTTCGACGACCGTAAGTATATCAATTTCGAAAAATTTACTATAATCTTATTTTATTTTCAAAATAATTTCTCTGTAGTTTAAAATACTCCATGAAAAAATAAGAATATAAAAAGGAGAATATAAAACAATAATCTGTGTTTGCTGCTTCTTTGTGTTGAGTATCGAGAAAAGTTTGTGCGGATTTTTAGATAAAATTTTAAACACTTTGAATTTTTTGAAAAGTAACTTTATTTGTAACGTTTACATATTTTTTTCGTGGATTTGAGTTGAACTATATTGTAGTTTATCCTTCAATAATAAATAAAAAAAACAACTCAAATGTTGTTCATCCTCTAATGATTCATTGTTTCCTTAA
>Ga0157363_1005916_pt1 | contig 11467 bp, 4 predicted proteins | sample AttsexASBM1_FD_111477 | JGI IMG/M metagenome (GOLD analysis project Ga0157363, IMG submission 111477) | Fungus gardens microbial communities from leaf cutter ant in Ribeirão Preto, State of São Paulo, Brazil - Atta sexdens ASBM1 | ecosystem: Host-associated > Fungi > Mycelium > Unclassified ...
CACGCACGCACGCACACACACACACGCACGCACGCATATACACGCACATACACGCGTGCATATACATTAATTATGATGTTATTGATTGTCGTACAATAAAGTAGCGACCTGTGCCTTACCACACGAAGCAACTATGCAGTTTCTCATTTCACTGTGGAAAGCTGCAAGGTCGTGGAGTAGTACATCGGCATCCGGATGCCATTAGCGCATTCCTTTGAATGCATTTCGTTCCCTTCATTTTGCACCGCTCTTCCGGCGGTTGTTATACTCGTGCACCGGCTACCAATCGACGGAAGAGTGATAAAAGAGAAAGAGAAAGAGAAGAGTGAGGCACTCTATTCTCGGACACTTGTACCGCTATACGTGTCCTCTTACGCGATCGACTGGTAACGACTCGTCACGCACGTTTTATTTTATTTAAAGCCTAGACTTGATGAAGTAAGATATACACGGGAAAAATGATTTTGTTAAAGTATTTAAAAATTTAATTAGACAAGAATCTGAAAATAATTTTATTGGATCATTAAAATAATTATGTAACAATCAGTTTAAGCATAATTATTTAAATGATTTAATAAAATTATTTTTAGGTCTATATTTTTTTTTCTAAATATGTACTTCAGCAAAATCATCTTTTTGTGTGGAATTACGCAAACAACAATGTAAATGGACGATAGAATAAAAAATAAAAAATAACGAAGAATAAAGAAATAAATCATTATTTACGGTTAATCGTGAATAATGCATTATTTCTTAAAATTTCCTTCTGTATTTGTGACTTTCGTTGTGATTTCTAAGCCAACCTTCGGAGCCAGTTATTCATTTACCACACGATAAATGTAAACCACAGATGCGTTTTAATATATTATGCGGTTAGTATAATCGTTACATCAAGTTTATATATTTGGCATACTAATCAGAAAAAAAGAATCAAATGGAAGACGGTAGGCATTTGTCTAAATGTACAGAATGATTAAATCGATAAAAAAATTTACAATTGTAATATCGGAGCGCCATAGCTATACTGCTCATAGCATTTATGCTAGATTGCGTCGTTACATTTTATAATTATGAGTTATAATTGCAAATTATAAATCGCTATTGCCGCGTCTCACATTTGACATTTCATTATTCTATACATTCAAGTATAATGGCTTCATCCTGGCGAGAAAACGCTAGAATAAACAAACTTGAAAATCGTTTTGATGCTTCCAGCTCGGGAAAATGTTCGAAAGAGAAAAATTATAAGATCCCTTTAGATTCTTTTCCCTCTAGTAATAATTATGTTTTCTGTATAGTATCAATGTGAAAGAGAAAAGAATCTGAAAAGTCTTTTACTATCGCACTTTTTTTTTCCCTCAAGATAAAACTTTTCACTTTGTGTCAAATAGATATATCGCTTAACACTTTTCACTGACATTGCATTTTCTTTTCATTTTTTGAGGAGGGAAATTCGTTATAGTCTAATAATTCAGTAATTTTTCTTTCGAACATGTAAAGCATTCGGAGCGCCGACTTTCCTTGAGAATATCTAAGATTTTATATCCAGCTTTCGACTCGTTCGAAACAATGAAATCACCAAAAAACCCTTTTATTAACGGGAGAGAAAGAACGCGCTCCACTTAAGCTATCAATCAAGGTAATTTGCATTCCACCAGTTGTTTGTTACAATCCTGAAACTAGAGTATCGCGTACGACGGTTGGCGGTTAACCCTGAAAATTATATGGGAGAACGGAATGTGGCCGGCAACGGAGAAGTTCGCGTGCATAGTACATATAATGCACCGTAAGTGAAATAACGCGTTTCGTATTCGAACAACCGTGATGCTTGGCATCAAAATTCGTTCTTTAAAAAGTTTCAGTAAAACAGTCTGAATTCTATCAGTCGGACCATTTTACTGAAATATAACGTTTCAATAAAATGGATTTATAAACATGTATATTCTCGTATCTCTGTTATACATATTTCAAATAAAAGCAAGACATTCTCAAGACGTTTCTGCGTGACGCTTAATGGCTCACTTAATTAACTTTGACTGGCTTATTTGGTAAATACACACATATGTATATTCTGTATTCGTATGTATATATATTCGCACTTTTATGATGCGGTCCGCTCATAAATATTGTACACTCACTTTCTACTTCAATAATATATTAGAATAGCTGCAGCAACAATCTTCGCAATAGTCAATGTATAGTTTTATTTTATCAGACGTCGTGAAATATCTGGAAAGAGCGTGACAGAAAAATAAAGAAAAGAAAAATAAAGAAAAGAGAGAATTATATATGCTCGCGTGTTGCAGCCTTGGCGTAAAAATGACATGATAACAATAGTCAGTGACTAATACGTGTGCATCCAATTGCACAAACGATAAAAATTAGGCGTAAAATTCTCTTTTTTTTTGTTTTGTGCTTTTGTATCTAAATTTTTTTTTTTTTTTTTTTTTTTTTTTTTCATTCGAATGGAGAGAAAATTTAATCTGGCATTTAATCTTTTAATATGCATATTGGTGATATGACTTGCGGTTTTTTCTCATCGGTGAGATCTTAGGAAAGGATCACTTCGGAGAAAAAGGCACCTGTCGTTTCCAGATTTGAATAATACTTCCGTCACGAACAAGTCATGCGATGACGCATTAACGATGTTTACGTGTCGCCGCAACTTTCTGTTCGAAGTTATACATCGATTAAGCAGAGATGTCACCTTCTACAAACATGTTGTTGCTTATAATTCCGATATTTACATATTGAATAGCTTTGCATATTATTTTTCTATTCGAATATTAATTTAGCAAACAGCATGGCGATTATGTAAAGCTTCTAATGAAAGTGCAAAGTTGTCACACGCGCGCACACACACGCACGCACGCACGCACGCACATATATACATATATAAGATTATGTTTATTTTGTATTATTCCACGTATAAATGTTTTGAAGCAACTTCCAGTAATAAAATTTTAAATAAATAAAATTTTTTTATTTACATAAATAAATTATTCTCTCTCCATTCGTATATCTCTTGTAGACATTTTTCTACATAATACCTCAATCATTATAAGTTCGGAGAAATTTGTTGCGAAAGGTGAAGCTTTTTTTGATAGCTCATAATTGACGCGTTTGATGACGTGCCAATCGAGAGAGAAACCTCTGAACGGCATTTGAGCAGCTACATTCCAGTTGCGTAATAACGAATAATTATTCTTACGCAGTTCTCGATCTAATTACTGAATACTGATATGAACATGAATCATTCAGGATCTTCACAACTAATAAATGGCAGCTCGCCATATATTTGTATTTGTCTCGAACATGACATATAAAACTGAAAGAATTGAAATTACGATTGATAAAATTTAAACGACTTTCGAGGATTCGCAGGCGACACGTCGAGATCGTTTACGTAACTGCATCACGATGAAGTAAGTGAGAGTGTTAATTATAGCGACTGAGCGATTAAGATCTCCACCGTGATCATCAGAACTGACGTCTACGCAAAATCATCTCGAGTCGTTAGATATTTTTAATCGATGAGGACATTTGTATCATTATAATAAATCTACAGAGAATTAACATCTTTTATAATATGATATGTGTTATCTTCTTGTCTTTAAAAATTTCTCTTTAAAATAATTACTTTCAACCAGAAATGTCGCGGATAATCTTATCTTTGACAATAATAAAAATCTATTTAAGTAATATGATAATAAGTAATATGATTTTATTTGAGTATATTTACGTATAATTGGCGAGATTCTTCGAGCATTAAAAAATGCCCTTTAATTTCGAACGAGAACATTTCCTTTTGCGTTTAAGCTTTTGCTTACGACATCAGTACTAATGTGCTGCGATAAAACAAGCGCGTGGCCGCAAAGTGTCATAACCAAGGACGCTTTTCTCGGTCAGCGACTAATATACGCGACTCGCGTATTCTTCGCAATTGCAAATATCAAGACTTCTGATTAGACTTTTTTATTTGTTTTTTATGTAATGCCATTATCTTGCTTTTTTCCATGAGTTACATAAATTGCACAGATGTTATATGTGTAACCAATCAATTTCTCATCAATTATATTTCTTTAAAGTGCTGTTTAAAAGATATAATACTTTATTTAATTATATAAAAGAAAGATACTAAAAGTTCATTGAAATTTTGATATTTTCAAGATGTGTTGTATGTTCAAATATCCGAAAACTTTGAATACGTCGATATTAAAATCTTAAATCTTTCATCTTATTTTCACAGAGAAAATATATATATATAGCAGTTTCGTTTTTCTCCATGCTTTACGCCTTCTAATGAGTTTCAGACAGTAAAACTTTTCTAAGAGCCGACAATAATTACTACCTAATTAGTTTGTTCTGCGACAGAAAGGTCGTTGCGTTTCTCGGAGGATGTTATGTCATTGTGACATCTTGTTGATTTTTTGTTTTTATGTAAAATATATTAATCTGATTGAATTAGGAATTTTGATAGATAATTATAATCAAACAAAACAAAAATATACTTTTGTCATCAAATTGAGTATGAATTATAACGTTATTGAATTAATTAAGAAGAGTAATTTAAAATATATTTGCTGCTATATAATACCGTTAAGTAAAACTTGCTACAGAGAGTCGGAATTGCAACGTTTTGCAATGCAGTCTTTTTCCACGTGACATGACAACGGAACGTGAAATCGCTCGTAACTGTAGTGCCGATGTTACGCTTGGGGAAGCAAGCTGCAAGAAGATGTTTGTTAACCCAGAACAAAGTCGCTATTGCATCAACGCGATCGACCGGAAAAAGCAGAATTCATTTTGAACAATTGTCTAGCCGTAACATCATTGATAAAAGAAGAGAGGATTGCACGAAGTTTTATCGATCGGATAATAGTTATTAATTATTCATTATATAATGTTTTCATTATTGGCAGCTGGATTGACGTTCAAAGACGCCATATTTATCTGTTATCATATATGTGCCTAATTTAATTATAGTAATGTTTTAATATAGTGAAAAATATTAGCATATCATTAGTGAACTGAATTTATGACCATGATGTCTCATAAAGAAGGTGAATATATCAATTTAACTACAAAAATACTTCGCACTCTTTAAAATATTTTCTTCTATAAAAAAATATCCAGAAATCGCTTTGAACCACCTAAAAAGCTTTAGACAGCATGACACTGCAAGAGACTAGTCTCAAAGAAGTGATTCTAACGAGGTCTTGGCCTGGGCAACGGTTGAATCTGTTGCTGTTGATGATGATGATATCCTCCTCTCGAATTTGGAGGCTGTGTCCGTTCTGGTCCATCGTTGAGATTCAATCCGGCAACCAGCTGGGCGATCTCACGATCCTTCTTCTCCTCTTTTGGTAGCGCATTACCGTTCTGCGCGCTGAAGCCCAAGGAGGCTAGACTGCCATGACTTCTGCTACGATGTTCCGCTCGAATGCTGTAAGAAAAGGCTCTCTCGTTCAGGTGACCCTTCCGTCGATATATGCCGGTACCAAAGCGGGATTCGTTTTCCGGACTATCCGCCTGCCGAGCGATTTCCGGCGCGGTGAGATCCGCATGAGAGGCAGCTAACCTTCTAGATGTGCCCAAGGTGGAGTTATCCGCCTCCGGGTGTCGTCTGCCTCTGTTTCCTGCGGTACCGTATGTAGCTGGTGGATAAATGGGTGCCGCGGTCGGCGGTACCACCGGTAAAGGAGCATAGACTGGGACTATTGGTGCTGCTGCCGGAATGGGTCTTAAACGTGGATGATGATGATTCTTTCGCGGTAAGGTGGCTGCTGGTACCAAATACATCGGCGCCGGTCTAGCCAAAGTACCGGCGACGGATCGACTGCTGGGTGGTAGTGGATGATGATGATAATGTTGCTGCCTGATAGGATGACCCAGAGTGTGATGTCCGTGGCCATTGGCGTACACGCCTTGATGCAGCTGATGATGGAGGAGCTGCTGTTGTTGTTGTTGCTGTTGCTGTTGCAATGCGTCCTCGTGCAACGAACGAGTCTTCATTTTTTTTAGCTTCTTATTAGCTTTTCTTCGCGCGGAAGAAGTTTCCTCCAGCAACAACGGTTGAGCGGGTGGGGGCGGAGGTGGTGGTGGCGGCGGTGGGGCAACCAACTGGCGTGGTCTGGATCCCTTCGTACTTCGCAGGGTGCCCTGTTCCTGATAAAGACCATCGACTTCGTCGCGACCCCTGGCCCAAACTTTATGATTTTCGTCGCCATTATACAGACTGAAGTCGTCGGTCGAAGCTGTGTCTAAGCGAGTCGCTTGAGGACTATCCAGAGTGGTGCTCGAGCCGCCTAGAGTGTGATAGAGACTGTTATTCGATTGATGACCAGTCGCGACCCCGTTCGTCGTCGCCGATGATGGTTCCAGGCCTTTCGCGTAGCTGCTATCGGCATAAGCATGGAAGCAACACCTTACCAAGGCGTTGGCCGCCATATCCCGTTTGCAGATGAACGCATGACACTCAAGAACTTTAATGCCGGTTGTTCTTCGTAGGACGGCGGCGAATAGGGGTGGATGATTCGCACTGGGCGTCCGCGCGAACGGCGAATCCAACGGCAGAAAACGTGTATTGGATGTATCTCCGTTTCCACCTTTGACATGTCTAACCGCCGCACAATAGTGAAGCGCTTCGATAGGGAAGAATCGCGTAATTTTTTTACGATGTTCGTCAACATTTTCCAAGAGTAAGCCATTGCTCCAAACACTTAGCCAGGAGTCAATTCCGCGCGCACCCAATGCACCCTGCTCGGGATAAAGTTCTCTCAGAGGCTCCTGAACGCCCAGGAGTCCCTCTTTGCTCGCATGAGGTACTGAACTACCCAAATAGAGTACTCTACAGCGACAATACGGTGTCGCCGTATCCTGATTAGCTCCCCTCATTTTTTTTTATTCCGTTTAATTAATTTAGCGATCAGAAAGATTCAATCGAATTAAATTTCGTGACACAATTTGGAAACTTCGAACGCAATTAATATTCATTAATAATCAGAAAGCTATCTTTGACAATCTAGTTGCCGTAAAAAATCAAGAACTTTGGTTTAATTCGGTTTAATCCGGTTAATCTTATTAGATAATTACTTTTAATTTTCGAACAGAAATAAAATATTATCATACGCGAGTTAGTCGCTTATTTTATAATATGATATTAAAAATGATCTAGAATTATTCTAAACGAAGAAACTGGAGATTTCGACGCGTGGTATTACATATATTCGACGCGTTTATGAACGTCGATCTTCCCGATCGGCGACAGCGATATGATTTTTTTTTTCTTAATTATAATATGATTCTCATCAATTATTATCTGGAGAATCGTTTCCCACGCGTAACACAGACTCGCGGATGTGACTCAGAAGCTCATTGAGTGATTATGTTGCGTCGAGACTCCGCCTGGTAGCACTCGCAGTCGATTACGCAGTCGCTGCTTTCCAAAGACAGGCGGATAAGCGGTGTGTACACGATGCAGCGCATACACGTCGTCGCAGCGCAGCGTTGCAAAATACGTACGCGCAGTAACAGCGAGAGGAACTCGGCAGCGTGGATATTTCGCAGCAGCTGTAGCCGCTCGCTCCAGAGATCGCTTCAGGCCATTATGGCCGCCTTCTTACAAATCCCCCTCTGCCAGTATCGGGCCCCGTTTTATTCCCTCTGTCCTTCCCTCTCTCTCTCCCTCTCCTTCTCCCTCTCTCTCTCTCTCTCTCTTTTCCTTTACTATTTCTGTCGCTTTCTTTCCCTTTGTACCTCTTCTCTCTATCACACACAGTCCCTTCTCGTGCTCTGTCTCTGTCGCTTCCTTTCAGTTCTCTAGGCTTCTCTAACCCCTTCTCCGCTACCAGACTCGGGGCCCTCGCTGGTATGCGACGCAATGGCGTAGCCGTCGTTGTCTCTCACTAATGCACCTCCACGTGTAGCCGCTGTCACATGTACATATACGCATACTTAGTATACGATACATTCGCGGTCAGGGACCATTGTATCCTTGGAAAACGACGAGTAGAGATAATAGGCCGACGGTAAGAATTTAACACTTATTCCTGCGAGCCGTATACTGATGTATGTGGAATCCAGAGGCGCGGCCGCAGGCGTCGGCCGCGCGAATCACTGTACCAGCACCGGTGGGCCTCATTGGGCCTCACGCGCGGAGATAGCAAAAATGGCGGATGCTGCTTTCGTTCAACCCTCAACTCGATACTACGAATCTTTTCTGAGCGATGACGGCGAATGCAGGTTCGAAAAAGAGCGACAAAGTCCGTATAGGACTCAAGATCGACACTGACACATCGACGTTGCGGAGAAGCCGCTCTTGTGCCGTTCTACGCTCGCACACACACACACATCAACCACGCCACACGTACACACGCGCACGAATGGTCTCGGAGCGGAGCGGCAAACCACTATCTACCAGTACGTTTGTCTTCGGACTGAGAACTGGTGGAAGGCGTGAGACTTCGTGACTGAGTCCCACTCCGCTTCACTACCAGACACTCTCCCACTCTCCTCCTTTACGATTTTCATCGTCGTCCCTCGGGTCGCTCCCTGGACTCTTAAGATCCTGTCGTCATACCTATCTCCTTGACGAATGTGCTATCTCGTTGTTCATAGAACGACGGGAATTATGTCGAGAGAAATGGACATTCTTTAGTTCGATTTTATGTGGAAACATTTAATGGCGCTTCCCTTTTCTTGCAAATGATGTAATGCGCTATTTTGCTATTAATACTAGTTAATACCTTGATTCGAGATGTGACATCTTAACACAAGAATCTCGTACGCACCAGGATGTACCAGGATGTCACGAGAGAATTGACTCTTCAACATCGTCAATGTTAATGTTAGAAGTCGTAAATTTACAGTTACGAATGCTGAAGCGAAAATCAGATTGTAATAAATTTTGTATTTCAAATATTATAATAAATAAATATCAAATTTTCAATTAAAAGTGATCAATATAGTTTCATATATCACATACATATTTCGTATTTGTTGTTTATTACAGAAATCCACAAAGTCATACACCTGGCGGCTTTGCATGTTGCCCTTTATAGGTCAAAGATTGCGTACTGTGAAAGAATTCCTGGTGCACCTTTTCACACACAAACTGCCGGAGCATGGGAAGTAAAATTCGTGGTCTCGAGGTCGTTCTTCATATCGTCGAAGCAGAACATAGTCACGAAGGTGAAATCAACAAATTTATTACGTAATAACGTGAACTGAAATACTCTAATAGAACCAGACATAACAGGTGTAAAAGATTTTCTAAACTTTGTTTTGCCTTTTGTCGCTTACGTCTATGTATATTCAAGTTTAATTTATGTAGATTTTTTTTTGACGAATAAAAAGCGTGTATCTCTATATCTCTATATATTATAACTACAGAATATTTTACTGTTTTATTAATAAATCACACGCGCAGAGATTAAAGAAGTTTTATGCAAAGTAATTAAAATTAGATATTTTCACAAGTAATTATTATGTAACAATATATCTTCCGTTACGTAAGAATAAAATTTCTCTTTGATAGATACATATCATTCTTCTCGTTTTTATTGTTATAAGTTTTGTTTCTGTATTATATAAACGACATATTTTCCGCATATTTCATTTGATGTCACCTCATAGAAATGAAATGATATCAATGCATTTTCTACACAATTAACCGCGAATACCCGACAGAAAAATGAGAAAATCCGGTAGTTCGTGTCGCGAGCGTGAAATCGCGGGGACGCGAAATCAGGGTCGCGTGACCGGGACCCTGACCGTGGCTCAATGTCGACATTTTTCAGTGGGAATTCTGCTCGAATCTTTTCGCACAGCTGACACATTTAGAAACAAGACGAATACGGCAGAGTCATTTCCGTTCGACATGAAATGTACAAATTAACCTGAGTACTGTTGCGTGTAACTGTATCACAATTTTATAACGATAAAGATACTTGATACGATAAGATACTTAAGATCCAATTAAGATTTCCTGCTCCGCGTTCCTTAAGATTTGTTATTGAGAAATCAGAAGATGTCATTCCTCGAAAATGTAAGTTTTTAACAGAATTTTGGAAATTTAATGTATCTTATAATATATGACAAGTTAAACATGTTAAAATCATTGTTTTTATTTTTTCGAAAGATTTAGAAAACGCAAGTGTATGTTTTACAATCTTTGAAAGTCTATTCACTTTTTTATTTTAATCACGATTTTCTTAGATGTGGGAATGCACACTTTTTATGGTGCCATATCTCAAATGAAGATGTATTTTATTAGAAAAAGACTAAAGACGAAGATTGGCAAATATTTATCAAGTTTCTTGAAAAATAGATAAATATTCGAGATAGTTCGAAGTGAAACTGATTAGTATGCAAATAGTTGTTCTTTTTATTGCAAAATCTCTCAAATATTTATTTCGAAATTTGGAAATGTTGATCTTTGATTTGTCTCGAAGGATATCTAATGTATTTACATAATTCAGAATCCGCGTGAATCGTAGAATCATAATGTTTTCCTTTTATAATTATAATAAAAATTATTATTATTAAATTCGCAAACTTTCCAATCTTATAAATGCTAAAGTCTCATAAAGTCCAGATACATTAAAAAAGCGTTTGTCTCAAACTGTTGAGCAAAAAAATCGATCGTCCAGTGGGTCAGTGGGTCGTCGTCATGTTAATTACAAAGACTCCAAAAGCCGTGTGTACAGTGCAATCACCTCTTGTCCAAGAATCCTCTCCAATCCCCTCTTCGATAACGTTTGCTCGTGACTGGTTCACTTATCGATCATATTACTTTTTTTCTTTGCAACTATATTACTGTGTAACGCAACATATAATATAATACAAATAAATTGTTTTAATATTAAAATAAAATAATTCTTACAAACTATTATTATCTTCTAATAATATATATTTCACCAGTAATTATAAAAATTTTTACTTAATTTCCATAAAATTTAATAAAAATTTACAAAACGTCTAATAGCATGTATTACAAAAATTGATGTAATATAATTTTTAGTAAAAAAAAAATAATTTTTTGTATCTAAACAAAATTTTTCGGATTTTTTTAAGCATTTTATTTTGTCAATTTTATGATTGTTTTTAATAATTAGATAAATTAGAATAATTAGGTAATAAGAGAATACGGTATATTTACAAAAACTTCTAAGTTTTTCAATTAAAGTTATCTAAGAAACATTAGTCTATTATATGTGAATATAATACACATAATTATAATATAAGTTTCAATATAGACGAATTTGGTTAATATATATAAGTTTCAATAAAGACGGACTAAACTAATTAAACTTTGGGTAGCAAGTATATCCTGAAAACTTTAAAATTAAGATATCGGTGTGGTCCGATAATGAGAAAGCATATCTGTGTCGATGATTGTATAAATGGCTTTCTAACAGATGACCAAGCGGACAATTCGAAAGTTTTATGCAAATAGAGGCGATAG
>Ga0157363_1005917_pt1 | contig 11467 bp, 12 predicted proteins | sample AttsexASBM1_FD_111477 | JGI IMG/M metagenome (GOLD analysis project Ga0157363, IMG submission 111477) | Fungus gardens microbial communities from leaf cutter ant in Ribeirão Preto, State of São Paulo, Brazil - Atta sexdens ASBM1 | ecosystem: Host-associated > Fungi > Mycelium > Unclassified ...
CTATAAATTAAATTCTACTTAAATCTATTTTCTCCGAATATAGTCAAATCTATAATTCTTTTTTAATTTTTCCCTAAGAAATAAGAAGGAACTTTTTACCGCGTCGAAATACGAGTGACCAACGATTGCACTGTTTAATCTATATTGATATTTCATCTTGATATATGATAATTGTTTTACGAGCGTTGAAAATCAAGAGATTTGAGAAATTGAAGAAACCTCACTCACCGATGAGCTGCCCTTCGGTCGTCCCACAGAAGTTATCCAGCGATCCGTCGGACAACATCGGCATCGGCAAGGACGATGGGGGTGTCGAGGGCAGGGGGGTTAACTGCTAGTGAACCCACGAAGGGGTCGCGGCGGGGGTTGCCGCATTCGTGCTTACGTAGACACCCGGTGCGTTGCCAGTCGTCGTGCCGATGACGACGCCGGTGTTCTGGGAAACGACGCCGCCATTCTGGCCAACGACGTTGCCATCACTGACCTGCACGGTGCCCATCACTCCCTGCTGGAAGTTAAAATCCAGCGTGCCACCCATCGACAATTCATGCCTAATTACCTGCAATTTACATATCGAATTGCATGTTTATACGTATATTTTACGAAGCAATATTCCCTCTCTTGTAGCAATCCTTATCCGGTAACATGAATTTATTATATTCTTTATTTTAAACTGAAATTATTTCCTAAAATTATTGTCCAACATAGCTACGAAATTTTTGTCTTCTGTCACTGTATATAAAATAAATATATGTATATATATGCGTACAAGAGCTTATAATTTTTTAATTATAATTAATAACATTAACTACTATATAAGATTTGGTAAATAAAATAAATTTTCCAGATAAGGATTAACACAGTACTTTACATGTCAATCGAAATATGCAGATTTTATGTAACATCAACTGAAAAGCTCTTTATATCTAATATTATTTTTTATAAAAAAATGTTATATTTAATTTAGACTCTCAGACTGTTTGTGGTGCGCAAAAAAATGATTTCTTCAATTTGTTGATTCTTAGAAACTTGATGACGGCATTAATACACTGAAAAAAATTGTTATATCAACAGCATTATTTTAATTGAAAATAAAATTTGTTAATTCAATCATACTATTAATGAAACAAATGCTCTTGTTTCAATAAAATTTTATTTGTTTCATTAATACTGTTATTGAATTGACAAGATTATTTTTCAATTAAAATAAATGCTGTTAATCAATATCATATTTTTCTCGTGTAATAACAGGTTTGATAAAATCAGGAGTAACGAACGGAGCATAATCAGATCACTTACTTCCTCAACGTTGCAGTCGAAACCGCCGTGCATTGCCTCGATGTTGATGTTAAGGTCATCGAGGGTGGAATGATTGAGCGCACCCATCAGCTGGCCCATCATGGTGCTGGCTGTGGAAGGGCAGGGTGTCGGCGTGTTAGGTGGACTGGGACCAGCTGGTCCAGTTTGTGCTGGCTGATGCTGTGGCTGATGTGGCGGTTGCTGCTGTTGCTGTTGTTGTTGTTGTTGTTGTTGTTGCTGCTGCTGCTGCTGCTGCTGCTGTTGACGCTGTTGCGTCTGAATCATGTATTGTAGCGTTTGCTGTTGATTGCTACTCAGTGCCGTAGGACTGGGCTCGCTCTGCTGATACGACGGTGACATGCCGGACGGTGACATGCCGGGACTCAAGTTCTAATTTTTGAATTTATGAAAAGAAAGTGCAATGAAGACAAAAGCGTGATCTCGCAACGATCTGTATTTGTATACAATTTGTTATGTAACTTGTTACGTAAATACAAATATTATTGATCAATAATGATTTATAAATAAAATATAAATATATTTGTACAACTATATTTCTAAAACAGTATATTGTGAAATATAGTATTATTTACCTTTTTCCTTATACAAATATTAGTTTTCTATATTAGTCGTCTTATTCTTTACATTTCTCTGAAATTTTATTAAAAACGTAACGAATCCAGGGAAATTGAAAATTTCATATTTTAATCTATTCTAGGATAAATATATGAACTTTGTTAATAAAGATACAATAAATATATCGCGTAGTGCGCGCGATAAAATGATTAATATAAATAGAAGTAAGTAAATTTTAGCATAATTTAATCTTAGCAAATTTAATCTCATGAATTAAACAATTAGGCAGGTTGTTCTGAATTTAGCTCGAATGTGTTTGTATTTGTGCCGTTATCGAAAATATGTTCCAATACAATTCCATAAGCGTATGATGCTTTTTTAAGCCAGTTTCAATAATAAAATGTAAATAAGCTTCCATCGCACCATCGCAAATCTTTTCACACAAGACAACAAAAATATTGTTGTGAAAATATCAGCCTCATGGAAAATAACGAGCTCAGTTTCTATAAAGAAAAGATTCCTCGACTCCTTCGATATTAATTTTCCGATTAGGTCGCGATTGATCTTAAGTAATAATTAATTTTGAAAAGTGATATTGATTCGGCCGTCATGATTAACGTCATTGAGTGTCTTTATCTCTATAAGTCACATAGAGAAGAAGAAGTTACAGAGACACTTTGTACGTTTGTGTATGTATTTGTGTAAAACATACATCGCGATCCTTATTGATTTTGCAACATTGCCAGGCCGAACATGCGCAACATAAAAACGCTGATGTCCTCCTTTGTGGAGAGTTGTGGTATCCTCGCGCGAAAAATTCGCCAAAAATTTCAGACTCACCATTTGACAGGCGCACGGCTGCAGACCGTGAATCGGACATCTTTGCTGATTGGCCGATTGCGGAGTAGGTGGCAGGCCATAAGATGCGGATGACGAGGTGCGTAGGCCGTTATTCCTCTGATACTGCGCTTCGTAGTAAGGTGGCGGCGGGCCCGTTTGCTGTTGATGACCGGCCGGCGGTGATGTCTGATACATTTGGTAGGGTTCCAGTTTCATTGTATCGGCCAGGTTGCCTGCTAGGATCGTATCTGCTATCAAATACGATGCACGTATTAATCGTTTTATCAGATATATGTGAGATGGATGAACTAGATTTATATAATATATATTAAAGACAAATCCTAAAATTATCAAGAGAGCAAAGAAAGATGAAAAGAAGAGAAGAAGGTGAGATTATCGTTAGATACCTAATTGTTGATCGGGACTATAAGAAGATGCGTAGGTCGGTGTCCAATCTGGTTCCCCGAGAACCGCTGGGATAGGACTCAATCGGCCACAGGAGGAAGCGTTACTCGAGGCGCGAGGACTTGAATAATACAAATAATTAATTATTTAATCTGAAGAAGACGCTTTAAATTTCTTCTTGAAATTTATAACTAATATCTTTCTAATTTTGCATGTGTATAACAAAGATCTCTTTATAATACAAATGTATGCATGCGCCACGCATATATATAGTAATATATATAGTAATATACATCTAATATATACTACACGTACTGTACGTTTGATCATATATTGCCAAACAATTAAATTCACTATTTTTCTGTAACTAATACTTGCAAACTTCAAATTCTCTCGAAATTAAAAAGAGATCGATTTAGTCAGTTTTGATATCACTCGATTCATATCAACTGTTATGACATTCCATTAAAAATGGACATATAATTTGAAACAGTTTTCGACTGTAAATCTTCATATTTTGTAAATTTTAATTTTGATCGGCCGCAACTCGCCGGCTTACGTAAAGGAACACGGCCGCTCTCGCGCCATCACATCGCTGGGCTTGTCTTAGCGCCGAGACACTATCTATCGTGCGTGTCTCCAGATAATTTATTTTTTCAAACAAAAATATTAAAGCTCTATCGTACCGGAAGTCAGAGGAAAGCTGGAATCCGCTGGCAGGTGGCAGGGGACTATCCGGAAACAGATCCAGACCTTCTCCGACGCTGCTGCTGGGACTGGATGTTGGCTCGGCCAGCAGCCCGCCGTTCCTCAGAGCCTCGGCGATCTTCTTCGAGCGGCCACGTCGTTTCTCTAGACTGCCGGTACTCTCCATAGTAGTAGCTCTGCGCCACAAATACAATACGGTACTCTTGACAGTTCGAGGTCAAGAGAAATAAAAAACAGAAAGAGAGGCAAATTGCCGACAATCTGGACTTACCTACGACGGGCGGATTTACCCGGCTTGGCGTCGCGATTGATCATCCACCAGGAACTTTTGCCGGTTCCTTCGTTCTGTACCCGCATGAACCTACTATGCAGTGACAAGTTGTGACGTATAGAATTCTGTAAACAAAAAGAATAACGTGATTTGTATAATAAAATAGCAACGCGAGAGAGAGAGAGAGAGAGAGAGAGAGAGAGAGAGAATAAGTCTTGTTAGTAAATATATAATTCATTAGTCTGCTAATTTATATTTTGGTATTATTGCCTGTGAACGTAATCATTTCCCATAGTATTTTAAGTGCTGAATACAAATCCATTTTTTAAATTTTACGTCATTTCGAGAAAAATGACGTAAAAAAACGACAATGACAACTTTTGAAGATTTTCATGATGTTGAGTACTGATAGCAAATTTTTTTCTAAATTTCGTTAATGCTACGAAAGTAATTTTTAGCTTTAAAATGCATTTTGTTTCGTTTCGATATGATTTTTCGTTTTCGAGATGTAACAATGTAAAAATAGTCACATTGTCATTTCGTTGCTTTTTTATTTAATAGGATACGATTATACTATTATGTAAGTATACAAAAACATTTAGTTCCCACATACTTACTTTCCATAGCATTAAAATGAAATAAAGTGCCTTTTCTTTGTATTACATGGAAAAGAATTCTTTTAAAATGGCTCGAAAGCGAAAGATCATATCGATATGAAAATGCTAAAGTTGAAGCTTCGTGTGGAATTAATAAAATTAAAAAAAAATTTGTTGCCGGTACTTAATGTTATAAAAATGTTCACAATTATCATTTTTTTCTTTCTTGGCGTCATTTTTTTCAAAATTGTGACGTAACAGCAAATTTTGAAAAATGAATTCGTTCAGCAGATGAAAATATATTTGAAAACAACTAAAATTATTAAAAATTTTTTTATCGTAAACTAGGTAATTGATTTCATTATCTTAAATTGTTTTACAAATGAAAATTAATAAAATATAATAATTATCGAATAATCTTTGTCGAGGTCTTTGTATTGTAGAATGATAGAAAAGTAATTTTAATGCTAAGATAGTTGAAATAATAATACATCTGTAAATCGATTAAGATCATCTGAATTTTTTCCTGATCGTCCGAATTTTTTCACTGCAAATCTATTGTATAAACGCTTTTCTGCATAAATTATATGCGAAAACTACTTGTTTGATGTATACCATAGTCTCTTTTGCAGCGAGATAGCGTGTTACAACATCCATGTACTACTACCCGCGTACGATAGTGTATGTAAAGAAGTACAAGAATGCAGAACACGAAAAAATCAATTCGTGAGAAGTGAATTATAGAAGTCACGCTTTATATAGTTTTTCGTTGTCCCTCCTGCCTTCTTCATTAGGCAAATTGAATCAGCTATAGTAGCCGGATCTTTCGACAAATTTCGGAAAGCTTCTACTCTAATACGAGAATATCCGTGTCGCGAAGCGATAACAATTTTCTTTCGTCTTCATTTTCCGATGCACGAGTCGGCGAGACGAGCGCGCGTCGAAGGATGCTTTCAGACGAAATACATACACGCAGAAGACGGCGTGATAAATAAAAATGGCTTCTTTAAAACGGCCGTTATATCGCGAACGAGACAGGCGGAAGTTGATGCGAAGTACTTCGAAGAAGTTTCTTAAACTCGCACGACGGCGTTTTATCGTTTCGTTAAGTCACCCTTTTAAAACAGAGTCGCAGATTGTTAGCCTTTAAATGTGGACAGAAATAATCATAAAAAACCTATTTTTTCGGGCGATATCATCATCGAACACAAAGATTTTTTGCCAAATCATAAAAATATCTTTTTTATTAGAATTTTTTAATAAGAAATGCTTTTGTTGTATTTGTCGATATACATACGAGTATATCTGTAAGATCCATCTATGTATGTATGAATACTTAATTTTTATAATGCTTTATGATATTTTGGCAAGTCATAAAATTGCAAGATATTTATCATCCAGCTGTTACGTTCAATTTACTTGGACGTCTGACATGTGCACCGGACGCTTTAACATCCAAAAATTTATAACGTGGAAATGTAAGCGATGTATTCTTTACTGCCAGAAAGAAATAGCTCGCCTTCATGACGCATATCGCGTTCGTTGCCTCCACCCACAACATGTCCCTTTCAATATCAATCCGCGAAAAAAGAGACCCACATCCATCGGATGGTATGTAGCATATAAGTTACGCTTGTGTTGTTGATCCGACATAATACTGCAGTCCGAATGATCATATAACAGACAGAATAAAACTTAACAGACCGGCACGAATCTTTCCCTTTGTTTCACCGTACTGGTTTTCCGGTTTTGATAAATTCATTGAATTAGTTGATCACAAATGAGTTCCGCAATATAAATCTAAGTTCCTCGTTATTTTTATCACGGCTTAGTACTTACCCGCCTTTATTGCCCAACACTCTTTTCAAAACTTGACCGATCGTCTCGCCTCTCGGACTTCTGAATATCCGGAAAGTATTTATCGACAAGTTGGAGAAGCTGTCGGGGGTATCACGTCGACGGGATGCTTTTACGATCGCCAGCGCCAGACTCCTTTCGCCTTTAACCCCCGCGTGAGAGACTCGCGCTCGAGGGACAGACTACCCCTTCGATGAGACGATCAGCCATTTCAGTCGTGCAATCGCGGACTATACGGCGGGAGTTTATAACCCCATCATCTACCCGTCTTTATCGGTACTATGCTTTGAAGATGGAGACATTTTCGGCGCCACCGTTCTGATTTTCCATCCGAGCTTTTGCGAGGGATTACACTGACAGATATGTAAAAGTGTAATGTTTTATAAAGCAATTGCATCTCGTTATGATAAAAGGAACAATTTAAATCGAAATATTTACAAGAAACCAATGTTATCTGTGTGTTATTTGTGTGTGAAATAATTTTGCTGTAATGCGTAATTATCTTACACATGTTTAAGAGTGAATCTTTTGCAGAAATATTTAAGACGATAATGTGTTTAGAAAAATCTCTTTGTAAATCCTTTTGTATTAAATAAAATCTAAAATTTTAATTTATTAATACCTAGAAAGTTTCAAGACTTTAATAAAATTAAAAAACTAAAAAAGCTGAAAATCAGATAAAATATTGTATTCAACGTCGAGAAATATCGCCGCCATCTTCCTGATATTAATTAGAATTATATATGCAGAGTACAACCAGAGCTTTTCACAGTCGATTAGCGTTTAATTAAATTTATCATTTGTATTCATAATGTAACTAGATGTTCTTTAGAGAAGGAGATGTTCTATCGAGATTGCTCGACCGAGTTTTAAGATAAAGATCACTTGTCGATTTTACACAAGGTAAGAGAGAGACTGTTGAACGAGACGATGGAAGTGTTCTCTCTCTTCGAATTCCGACTGCGATTCTCAGTTGCCGATAAAGTCCAGCACTTTCGTTCGAAATCTCTATAAACCATGCGGAAACAGCCTTCGTCAACTAAGAGCGAAGAGAACACGACGAAGATGGTTGTCGTTTAGATGAGGCAAGAGAAGAGCGGTTATCTCGCGTCCGAATAGACTGTATAACGTACGCAATATATGGAACGAGAGTTGAACGAGTACACACACATATATATATACATACATATATATATATACATATACATATATATATATATATATATATATATATATATATATATATATATATATATATATATATATATATATATATATATATAGGTAGATATCTCTCGTACGATATTCATTAACGCATCATGGACTAGCCAGAATACGCGTGATAAGGAATGCCGAAATCAGCGGAAAGATGAGATGTCGAGCGCGATTACTCGTAAGTCTTTAATTCAAGGTCCCCAGGGCATAGAGCATCATGGGCAAACAACGGTAGTAATCAAGAAGAACATTAAACACGAATTTTATGTGTCTTTGAAATTTGTTAGACTGTCTTATCTCTTGAAATAAAAGTACTAGATACGATTTAATAAATAGCAAATCACAAAACTGTTATCAACATTTCAGTCCATGCAAAAGTGTAGTTTGCAAATGACACTTAAGCAAGAATATAAATTTTTTAATATATTGTATATCTATTATATTATAAAAAAAAATGATCTTTAAAAAAATGTAGCTGAAAAAAGATATCAATAATTGATGTCAATCACGCTTATATTTCACTATAATTATCTATTAGCGCTACTAACATTTATATAATTAAATATAAAAAGCTCTAAACTTGTTACTAAAAGGCCTTCTTATTGCGTTTTAGTCTGTGTGCATAATATCTACGGTGCATACAACGCGCTTGTGAAACGAGAACGGCATTCTTGCCGGCAATCAATTACATCTCGGTTTCGACAGATTGCAAATGGCCTTTCCGATACGAGGAAGGCGGAAACGAGCGGGCGATCACTCGTCACAGGGAATTTGCGATGATGGTTGGCCAAGGAAAGGGACAGTTTGAATAATAAATCACAATCGTTAGGTAACTACAAGCACGGAAGCTTTAATTCTTAATGCGCGCGTGGAAAGAAAGGAACTAGGTCCGGTTTGAACGATTTGTCTCGATCGCCAAGCTTCGAGGATGCGCCTGCTCAATGATTCGATATGCACTCACATTTCGCGATCTGCATGCGTCATTTCATACCATTGAACACACGGAAAAGAACAGGAAATCCTCGAAGGAAATTATACGAGAGAGTTACAAAAATAAGATTTTTTTTCTAATATATTCCCATTTAAGAATTTCATTTTCAAAAATAGAAAAGAGTGTAAATTAGAATATAAAAATTTTATATAAAAAAATATTATAAATTAATAAGATATGAGATATATGGGATAAAAAATATTTTTTTTTTATAAATTTATAATATAATATGTTAAGATGATTTAGTAAATCGAGTTATCATAGAAATGTCTAATTTCTTTGTATTTTTCTTTTTTTTTTTTTTAATAAAATACCAAACTTGACAGGTGCAAAATTCTACAGTTAACAATGAAATGAGAGAGAAAAAAATGTTGAAAATGTAATTTTAAAATATATCTATTAATGATACTAATATGTATCACGTAACAGAAAAATTTTGAATGCGACGAATTAATCTAAATTAAAATTAAAATACGTACAATATAGTATAATATATTTTTAGAAAAGTATAAAAATATACGCAATGATTCGAAGAGATATTATCCCTGACTGTTTCAATTTGACTATTTAACAGTTATTACTTACGTGAAATATCATCATAATGTAACAAAGTTTTTAATTCGTGCACAACAAAAACAATTACAGATAGCGAATTGTTATAGATAGCCGTGTAATCGTGGAAGGAAACACAGTTCTACATTAATTTTGACGGACGCGGTTTTTATCTTGTCATGTATATCTTATGCTTCTGAAAGTCTTTCTTATCGGAAGGACGTGGATACCAAAGTTGCGGTTTGCGGCCAGGCTAAGACCGCGCGTGTATTTTATACGATGATTTTTATCGTGTAAAAAAAACTTTGTAATCAGACTCTCAAAATAATACATTCTAACTTTACTGGAGAATATACATAAAATAGAAATTGTCGTTTGATAGAATTGATTTTAAATATTTAATTTGAAAAGCGGAATTAAGATTATACATTAGCAGGTTTAATTTTAAAAGTAGGATTCTGTCAATCAATTTAATTTGAAAAAAATTATTTAATGAAATGTTTAAGATCAAACAGCAAATCATATGCTTGTTACATTTAATTATATCGAATACTGATTAATTTAATTACATTTTAACTTTTCTTTTACGAAGATAAAATGAATTTTGTTGAATGGGTATTTCCTAAAATTAGACAAAAGCATTTCTTTAGCGAAGCAATAGAGATTTTCCTTTGATGTCAGTTCTTAGAATACGGTGAACTCGAGTTCTGAACTTGCCTCAACATAATTTAACAAACGAATTGCAATGGAAATTTGAAATCTATGGCTTCTTTGTTGAAAAGATCGTAATATGATTCATGTTTAATTTAATTAACTTTATAAATTAATAATGCAGTTAAATTACATATTGAAAATAAATTCTTTAAAAATTAGATCCGTTTTTATAATGATCAACTGAAAAACAGCATCGTTCATTTTTCAAGACTTTGATGATATTAATTTTAAAATTAATACGAAATTAAATTCGAATATATATTTTATGAAAAGACTGCTTTAAATTACTATTTTTTTTAAATTCTATAATTTTATGTACAATATGGGTCAATCTATCTCGACTTGTTTTAACAAATTCTTTAAAAGAATAATCATATATCCGTATTTATGAATAAATGTTGTCAATACTAGTCGAAAGTTTGGCAGCAGTTGTAAGCATAAAAGAGAAACGCAGTTCGCAAAAGAAGCGGTATCGTTTTACATCGATGACGACGTTTGTGCTCTCAGGTGATTAGATGGTGACCGAGAACCGATCACATTCAAGAAGACTGCCAACAAGACCATCCCACCAATCCGCGCGTGTAACTCTCTCTCTCTCTCTCTCAATCCTTCTTTCTCTCTCGATATACATTAATTCAATTCCATTGACGAGTCCAATTTCGTAAAAAGCATTTGCCGAACGATCGAAGAAGGATCGAGTGTGCACTTGCTTATAGTCACACATATGTACACACATATACACCCACGCACCGCCTACCTGTATGCACTTTAGCCAGGGCACTCGTTTCGTGCTGACGTAAAGGTGATCCGTTACAAGTCTTGGCGCAGCAAGACTTTGCTTTTACATCAAAAGGAGCTTTCATTTTTCTACTTTGTAATTATTCTTGAATCTCAAATGATGTCACTCTTTTTCTCTATGTACGTATTTATAAAATCTTATACATTAATTGAATGGAAAGAAATGTTATTTGTTTTTTTGTTTGATCATGTTTCCCTTTTCATTTTAATTATGCATTTCCAATATAATATTGCACACGTCTAGTTATCAAAAGCTAGTAATAGTACTATGATATTGCTACATATGCAAATGTTGATATTATAATGATTTTCGATTACATCGAAAATTTGTATTCATGTCGTCAGATAATTTCTCTTTGCTATGGAGGACAATAGCGTTAACGTCCCAATATCTTCTTATCAGGAACGAAAAAGTGGCAAATTGCGAAACGCACAAAATACTGCGACAACGAGGATTCGATTAATTCGTACAAAGATCGGCAGTTTCGAGCGTGCGAACGGCATAAAGTGGATTCTACCGTCCGAAAATTGCAAACACTCAAATCAGAAATCCAGATTGCCAGCCAAATGCAAGATCGAACGACGTACGAGCGCTCAATTTGGTCAGTGGTGAGCCGGAAGAGAACCGAAGAAGGAGAAAACGAA
>Ga0157363_1005918_pt1 | contig 11467 bp, 18 predicted proteins | sample AttsexASBM1_FD_111477 | JGI IMG/M metagenome (GOLD analysis project Ga0157363, IMG submission 111477) | Fungus gardens microbial communities from leaf cutter ant in Ribeirão Preto, State of São Paulo, Brazil - Atta sexdens ASBM1 | ecosystem: Host-associated > Fungi > Mycelium > Unclassified ...
CTGGTCATAGGAACCATGAGGCGTACATGAGGTATAATGCATGAGGATATGGTGAGGAGAAAATGAGGATCAGGTTATGTTATAGCACCTACTACATGAGGTGCTGACTGAGACTACTTCGGCACAGCCAATCATTGTCGTCATACCCTTTGCCCATGTCTATATTGTCTCTAGGAGGCATTGATCATAACAATACCCCTGTTTCAGGATTTATGTCCTCATGAATCAGACTAAAACCTCCAACTCTCCCACCACATGTGTGGCCACTATCTTTTTGCTAGGGCCTATAATGATTTGATCCCTGTTGTCAATGGCTATGAAGTAGGGTTCGTGCAGTGGACCTCCTTGGAACATATGGATTTGGTATCCATTTCTTGCTGTGTCCGTATTATATTTCTTTTCCAAGAATGCCATCACTACTTCTTTCCAAAATGCGGGGTCTTGTTCTCCTCTGGATTTGAGGGATTGATAATGTAGTGGCGGTTTGAATAATCTTGTCTGTGCTGGTGTTTGTACAAATTTCATGTGCTTAAAGAGGTTCTCTACTTCATCCGTAATGAAGCTTGTACTTGATAATGACGTTGTCATGGACACCTCATATGGTTTGATCAGTATTACTTCCTCTTCTTCTACCACTCCTTTTTCTTCTCTGTTCTCTTTCTCGATATATAAGTTCTGGATTTCTCGAATATTTTCTTCCACATATCTGTTGCCTTTTCCTTTGTATTGGTCCAATTCATCTGCCAACATTCTTTGAACTTGTAATGCTCAATCATCCATGTCGCTTTGTATCAAATATCGTAGATCTTCTGCTATTTAAGTAATGTTTGTAGTGTTCATTGTCTGATTGTTGGTACTGGCCGTCAGGATTGTTCCTTCCATCTCCGTGACTGTTGTACTTGTTTCTTCTGCTATTTTCTTCATGTCCTTTAACATCCTCTGCACGTCAATCATCGCTTTGATTCCTTTCAATATCTTGTAATACATTCTCTCCCAGTCTTCTCTCTCTCTCTTTATTATTTGGGCTTGATCTATATTGTTTAATCTTCTTGAGACATATGGGTTGGGGGAAGTAGGTGCTGTAGCAAAAGTGTTGTTGTTTGCACTTTGGAAAGACATTTTTGTTTTGTAGGGATGCTTTAGAATTCGAGTGATTTCTTGGGCTGTCGAAATGGGATTTTACCCCTCCCTCTTTATAGGTTTCGACTCAAATACCTCGTCCAATAATCTTCTATCACCTGTTTTGCATGTGGTAACCCTGATTCTGCTATCTATTGATCGTGTTCATCCCCATAACCCTTCCAATGCACCAAGTATTGTGTTCACTGTCCTTGTGTTCTGTGCTTCTGTACTTCTTCCACTTTGTATTCTTCTTCTTTGTTAATATTAATAATTACAGGTGAAGGTGCTGGATCCTTGTGTTGTCCTTGAAACTTTGGCTCTACACATCGTGTCAGAAGGTTCTCATTGAAAACATTGTGAATCATCCATCCTTCTGGATGCTCCAGTTCAAATGCTCCTGATCCAATGTTCTTTGAGATTTTGAACAGTCTGTATATTTTATTGTCCAGCTTCTTTGAGAGTCGGTTCGAATGGATATTTTTGTTTTCCAGCCACACATGGTCTCCAACCTTCAATCCTTGAGGATTCCTTCTTTTCCTGTCAAATTGCTTCTTCATATTCTTCTGTACCTCTTCCATTGCTTTGGTTGCCTGTTTCCAGCTTCTTTGTAATCCACTAAGGAAGTCTTCTACTTGTGGAATGTCTGTTTTCACCATGAGGTCACCTTTCCAAGGGTGTCTTCCAAAATTTAACTCAAATGGAGTTTTTTCCGTTGCTGTATGTCTCTTGTCGTTGTATTGAAACTCTGCAGCAGCCAGCCAATTCGTTCAATCGTCTTGTTGGTAATTCACATAGTGTCATAGAAATGTTCCTATCTCCTGGTTGATTCTTTCCATTTGACCATCTGTTTGCAGATGGTATGCTGTTGATAGTTGTCTCTTTGTTTCCAATGCCTTTGTGAACTCTTCCATGAATTTTGAAGCAAATTGTGGACCTCTGTCACTTAGAATCTTCCTAGGTATTCTATGTAATTTCCAAATATTGTCTCTATAGATCTTTGCTATTCCTTCCGATGAAATATTCATCATCGTTGCTTCCAAGTGAATCATTTTAGTAAACCAATCGACAATGACGACTATAGCGTCCATTCTGTTTGACTTTGGTAAAGGTCCGATGATGTCTATGCTGATTTCCTGCCACAGTCCTTGGGGTATTTCCAATGGGTGTAATTATCCAGCCTTTCTTTGGTGTTGAACTTTGTTCTGTTGGCACTTGAAGCAACACTGTACATATCTTTTGACATCCTTCTTTAGTCCTGGCCACCAGTAATTCCTCTTGAGAAGTTCCAACATCCTATGTTGTCCTGGATGTCCCACATCCACCGAATCATGGTTTTCCTTCAGGATTTCCTCCTTGATCTTTTTGTTGTTTGGTACATAGACTCTTCCTTCCATGTATACCACTCCGTCTTCTTCCCAGGTTAGACCATCGTTTCTTTTCAATGCTTGAGCAACTTCATTCTCCCTTGTTATGTTTCTTCTGATCTCTTTGAGAATCTTGTTTTCTTCCCTTGTCTTGTTTTCTTTCATCATTATGATCTCTGCTGTTGTCCTTTGTTGCCATAGTTTGTCCTTCAAGAGTTGTATGTCTTTGTTGTCTTCCTTGGTGTTCACTTGATCTTTTTTTGAAAGGATGTCTGCCTTTGTATTTGTCTTTCCCAGTATATGTTTCAGTGTAAAATTGTAGTCTTGCAACTTTAGATACCACCAAGCTTGTTGTCCATTCAGTTTGTGAGGTCCCCTGAAATATTTTAAATTTTCATGATCTGTCCAAACTTCAAAGGGTTTCTTTGTGTCCAGTAGGTAATGTCTCCATTTTGTGAGAGCCTCTACTATTGCTAGTAGCTCTTTGTCATAGATCTCATAATTTCGTTCTGCTGGTTGCATTGTTCTTGATAGGAAGGCTATGGGTTTCCATTTCCCTTCTTGTTCTTGGGATAGTACTCCTCCAATTGCATGTCCTGATGCATCTGTTTCCACTCTGAATTTTCCCTCTCTTCATAGTAGAGAAAGAACCAGTTGACTCGTAATTTTCTCTTTAAGTTCTTCAAATGCCCTTTGATGTTTTTCTTCCCATTTCCATTCCTTCTTGCCCTTTAATTCGTTTAATGGTCTTGCTATATGGCTGAAGTTGTGGATGAATCGTCGGTAGAAGTTGGCAAATCCGAGGAAACTCTCAATGTCTTTGAGTCTTGTTGGTGTTTTCCACTCCTTTACTGCCTTTATCTTTTCCTGTTCCATCTTGACTTGTCCTTTTTCAACTACCACCCCTAAGATAGGGATTTCTTCCATGTTGAAATTGCATTTCAATCGTTTAAAACACAAATTGTGTTTCTTCACTATCTTTAGGAATCTGATTGTTTGTTCTTCCAGTTCCTTCATTGTCCTTGCTGGTATTACAAAATCGTCCATGTAGTTTGCCAATACCCCTTCATGAAGTAATTCCCGGAAAATGCTGTTCATCATCCATTGAAATGTTTCTAGCGAATTGCATAGTCCGAAGTATATCACTTGAGGTTCGAATAGTCCCTTGTTGGTTAGGAATGTGGCCTTCCATTCATCTCCTTCTCTAATCTGTATATTGTTGTATCCCCAGATCAAGTCCAACTTGTTGAAATATTTTGCCTCTTTGAGTTTGTTAATTACTTCTCCGATTAGAGGCAGTGGCGTTTTGTCCTTTATTGTGACCTGGTTTAACTTCCTATAGTCTTGAACCAACCATAGTAAACCGTCTTTTTTTGGAATATAGAAGCAAGGTGTCGCATATCTTGACTTTGACTCCACAATGAGTCCTGCCTTGAGTTGTTCATCTAGCTATTGATTTAAGGCTTCTTCCTCTTTTAGTGTTATTGTATAGGCCTTTGCATTCAACTCTTTTGGTGCTTCATCCGTCAGATTTATCTCATGGTCCCATTCATGTCTCTCCAGTAGCTTTTCGAATTTATTATTGTTAAACAGATGTGTGAACGGTTGAATGTATTCTGGTAAATCTTCTGGGTTTGTCTTGTCTGGTTCTTTTCCGATTTCTCCATTATCCTGTTCCTGATTATCCTTTGTTTCCATTTTCTTGGTTCGCCTGGAATTGAATCATATATCCTTGTGTGTCATTGTGCAATTTCCCGGACATCTCATAAACTTGATGGTTCCATTCTTCCAGTTGACTTCCGGGTTATGTTTAACCAGCCAGTCATGTCCTAGAAACATATCCATTCCATCCAAGTCCGTTACCGCTGCTTCCAAGGTTTCCTTGTGTCCATTGATTTCAATTTCTAGAGGTGCCACCTTGGTCACCTCTCCGTTCTTTGTTCTGTCTGCGTTGAATACTTTGAAAGAGAAATCTATTGACTTTGTTTGGATTCTCTTGTCCTTGACCAATTGTTCATCGATTCCTGTGTGTGTACATCTGGAATCCACTAGTGCCTTCACTTTCAGATTCTTGCTATTCTTCGTCTTGACTTCTGCTTGCACGTTTAATTCCCTCTTTCCCTCGCTAGTTCAGCGATTCGGAATAATATATTTATTCTGGGAATTTACATGGGAGATCTCTTGTACCATGCCTACTCGAGATCTTCGCCAAAACCCTGTCCTTCTTTGTTGTCTTCGTCATCTGATTCCTCCTGAATCTTTCTCTTCATCATCATCTGTTTTTCTTTACAGTCTTTGGCAATGTGCCCCTTCTTGTCACATTTAGAACATGTTTGTGTTTCTTGTTCCTTCTTCTCTGCTCGGCATTCCTTTGCCATATGTCCATACTTGTTGTAATTGAAGCATTTTGGCTTTCCATCTTTGAAATTGTTGTTGGACTTTCCAATGTCCATTGGCTATCCTCTACCACTGTATGTGATTCTTGTACTTGTCTTGTAATCATGGCATCCCTCCATTGATTCATATCTTTGCCCCACTGATGTTATTGCCACCTTCCACTCTTTAAGAGTCTCTGGCATCGCCATAGGTGGGTATTCCAATATCATTTTGATGATGTCCTGTTGTGCGTTCTTCTTCAATAAAAAGATGGCATATAGCTCATCTGTATCCGCCTTTGTGGCTAGCACTTCGAACTCTATGATAAAGTCTGCTGTATTTTGTTTCCCTTGCTTGAATGTCTCAATTTTCCACTTGGCGTCTGCTGCCTTGGACTTGTCATTGAACGTAGTTTTGAGTTCCTTTACAAAATTGTCCCAGTCCTGGGTATCATTGTCTTTATCTATCTTATCGAGCTTCTTCTGTGCATAGATTCCCGCTACACCTCTTCTGAGGTGAGCTAGGATCGCTATGATCCTATTGTCTGTTCCATTGACTCTGTTACTCTTGAGGAATAATCTGATTTCCCTCCACCAGTCTTCAAATTTTGACTGGTTGCCGTTGAACCACCCTGAGTCCGGTACCATATTCTTTGTCAATCCTGTCTGGACGTGCTCGCTAACTGCTGCAGCTGTTGTTGCTGGTGCTACTGACATCTCTGTGTCCGTTGGTTCATACTCATCTGTTGAGGCTTCTTTGTTGATTTGTAAGGATCCTAGTCATTCCGACAATGCCTCTATATTGTTTGTTCTTCTTGAACTCATCTTGTCTTCTCATAATTTACACTACATGTGTTTCGTTTCCCGACAGGTAACGCTGTTGTTACGACGGATACCTTGAGGATGTAGCATGGGCAAGGGTGAAGGGCATGATGTCAACAATTGGCTGTGCCGAAGTAATATCAGTTAGTGCCTCATGTAGTAGGTGCTACAGCCTGACCTAGTCCTCATTGTTTCCTCTTGTCTTTCACATGTTCCTGTACTTGTGTATGTCTTGCTATCTTTCTACTTACTTGTATATATAGCATAGCTAGATACCTGTATCTGTATGCTTTACCACTTGCTATATATCTCCCTTAACTTCTCTCAAGTCTTTGCCTTAGTTGCAACCTGAGCTCTAGCTTAAGGTCGTTACATTTGGTAAAGCATCTATGAGCTCACCTTGTAAGAGAGGTGCAGTAGAACGAACCTACAAATGAAACGAGACAGCGTTATCTGTCGAGGAACGAAACACATGTAGTACAAACTACGGGAAGACAAGACTAGTTCAAGAAGAACAAACGATATAGAGGCGTTGTCAGAATGACTAGGATCCTTGCAGATTAACGAAGAAGCCTCAATGAGCGAATACGAACAGACAGACACAGAGATGTCGGTAGCACAACCAGCAACAGTAGCTGCAGCAGTCAGCGAGAATGTTCAGGCAGGATTGCCGAAGAATATGGTACCGGACCCAGGGTGGTTCAATGGTGACCGGTCTAAATTTGAAGACTGGTGGAGGGGAATCAGACTATTCCTCAAGAGCAACAGAGTCAACAAAACGAACAATAGGATCACTGCAATCTTAGCTTGCCTCAGAGGAGGTGTAGCAGGAATATATGCACAGAAGAAGCTCGATAAGCTTGACGAAGACAACGATACCCAGGATTGGGACAAGTTTGTAAAAGAACTCAAGACGACGTTCAGTGACAAGTCCAAGGCAGCAGACGCCGAATGGAAGATAGAAATGTTCAAGCAAGGCAAAAGAAACACAGCAGACTTCATGATAGAATTCGAAGCGTTGGCTATGAAGGCAGACACAGATGAGCTCCACACCATCTTTTTGTTGAAGAAGAATGTACGACATGACATAATCAAAACGATACTCGGTTATCCACCCATAGCGATGCCCGAGACACTCAAGGAGTGGAAAGTGGCAATCACATCTGTAGGACAAGGATATGAGTCCACAGAAGGACGACAGGATTACAAGACGGCCACAGAAACGACATACAGAGGGAGAGGACAACCAATGGACATCGGAAAGTCCAACGACAACTACAAGGATGGGAAGCCCAAATGCTTCAACTGTAACAAGCACGGACATATGGCAAAAGAGTGCCGAGTGGAAAAGAAAGAACACGAAACAAGGACATGTTTCAAATGCAAGAAGAAAGGACATATTGCCAAGAACTGCAAAGGAAAGCAGACAATGAAGAAACACAAGATACAAGAAGAAGAATTAGACGAAGAAGACAAGAACGACAAGGAGCAGGGTTTTGGAGACGATCTCGAGTAGGCATGGTACGAGAGATCAAACATGTAAACTCCTCTGAAAAATATATTATTCCAAATCACAGAGCAAGCGGTGGGAAAAAGGAGTTAAATGTGCAAGCGAACATCAAGACGAAAAAGGGAAAAACTTAAAAGTGAAGGCCCTAGTGGACTCAGGATGCACCCACACAGGAATAGACGAACAACTGGTCAAGGAGAAGAGAATCCAAACAAAAGCAATCAACTTCTCTTTTGAAGTATTCAATGCAGACAGAACCAAGAACAGAGAGGTGACCAAGGTGGCGCCTCTGGAAGTAGAAATCAATGGACACAAAGAAACACTGGAAGCTGCAGTAACGGACTTAAATGGAACGGATATGTTTTTGGGACATGACTGGCTGGTTAAACACAACCCAGAAGTCAATTGGAAGAATGGAACCATCAAGTTCACAAGGTGTCCAGGCAACTGTACAATGAAACATGAATTTAAAGCCAGAAGGAACAAGACAATGGAAACAACAACTACGGACAAAAAAGATAAGGACAACAGCGAAATTGGAAAGAAACCGGATAAAACAAATCCAGAAGATCTACAGATTATATTCGGCCTTTTACACATCTGTTCAACAAGAAGAAATTCGAGAAATTACCGGAAAGACAAGAATGGGACCACGAGATAAACTTAACGGAAGAAGCACCAAAAGAGTTAAACGCCAAAGCCTATGCGATGACGCTAAAAGAAGAAGAAGTGTTAAATCAATGGCTGGATGAACAACTTAAAGCGGGACTCATTGTAGAGTCAAAGTCAAGATATGCGGCACCCTGTTTTTACATCCCGAAAAAGGACGGTTCACTATGACTAGTTCAAGACTACAAAAAGTTGAATCAAGTCACGATAAAGGATAAAACGCCACTACCACTAATTGGAGAAGTAATCGACAAGCTCAAGGAGGCGAAATACTTCAACAAACTGGACTTAATCTGGGGATACAACAATGTACAGATTAAAGAAGGGGACGAATGGAAGGCCGCATTTTTAACCAACAAAGGATTATTCGAACCGCAAGTAATGTATTTCGGACTATGCAACTCGTCAGGGACATTTCAATGGATAATGAACAGCATCTTTTGAGAACTATTGCACGAAGGAGTACTAGCCAACTATATGGACGACTTCATCATCCCAGCAAGAAAAATGAAAGAACTGGAGGAAAGGACAATCAGGTTCTTGAAGATAGCAGAGAGGCACAATTTGTGTTTCAAATGGTCTAAATGCGACTTCAACATGGAGGAAATCCCAATCCTAGGGATTATTGTGGGCAAAGGACAGATCAAAATGGAACAAGAGAAGATCAAAGCGGTGAAGGAATGGAAAACACCCAGAAAAGTAAAAAACATGGAGAGTTTCCTAGGCTTTGCAAATTTCTACAGACGCTTTATCCAAAACTTCAGTCATATTGCCAAACCACTAAACGAGTTGAAAGGCAAGAAGGAATGGAAATGGGAAGAAGAACATCAGAAGGCATTTGAAGAACTCAAGGAAAAGATCACAAGTCAACCAGTATTAGCTCTGCTGAAAAGAGAAGGAAAATTCAGGATAGAAACAGACACGTCAGGATATGCCATTGGAGGAGTACTTTCCCAAGAGCAAGAAGGGAAATGAAAACCCATTGCATTCTTATCAAGGACGATGCAACCAGCAGAACGGAACTATGAGATTTACGACAAGAAACTATTGGCAATTGTAGAGACCCTGTCCAAATGGCGACAATATTTGCTGAATGCAGTGGAGACATTTGAAATATGGACGGATCACGAAAACCTGAAGTACTTTTGAGAACCCCACAAGTTAAACGGACGACAGGCCAGATGGTACTTAAAGTTGCAAGATTACGACTTTATCCTATGACATATTCTGGGGAAAACAAATACAAAAGTGGATATTCTATCAAGGAAAGATCAGATCAACACAAAAGAGGATAATAAAGACATTCAACTGCTAAAGGACGAAATGTGGTCAAGAAAAATTGTGGGCAAAATCCGGATATTTGACAATAGGAAAGTGGTGGAAGAAACGGATATAATCAAAAGGATCAAGAAGAACAAGACCAGAGAAAAGGAGATTGTGCAAGCATTACAAAAGGAAGATGGATTAGCATGGGAAGAAGATGAAGTGGTGTATATGGAAGGAAGAATATACGTACCAAATAACAAGAACATCAAGGAGGAAATTCTGAAAGAACATCACAATCCAGCAGACGTCGGACATCCAGGACAACATAGGATGAAAGAACTAATCAAGAGGACATATTGGTGGCCAGGACTCAAAGAAGAGATCAAAAAATATGTTCAAGGATGCGTCAAGTATCAACAGAACAAGGTACAACATCAGAAAAGAGCAGGTGAACTCCATCCATTGGAAATTCCAGAAGGACCATGGCAAGACATCAGTATCGACATGATAGGTCCATTACCAAGATCGAACGAAATAGATGCCATACTAGTAATTGTGGATCGTTTTACAAAAATGATCAGACTAAAGGCGACGATGACAAACATATCATCAGAAGGAGTTGCCAAGATCTACAGAGACGAAATATGGAAGATACATGGAATACCCAAGACGGTTCTTAGCGACTGTGGCCCGCAATTTGCATCGATATTCATGGAAGACTTTACTAGAATACTGGGAACCAAGAGGAAACTGTCTACAGCATATCACCCTCAGACCGACAGACCGACAGAAAGAATCAACCAGGAAATAGGAACGTTCTTATAACACTATGTCAATTATCAGCAGGATAACTGGATGGAATGGTTAGCCGCTGCAGAATTCGCTTACAATAACAAGAAACACACAGCAACAGGGAAAACACTATTCGAACTGAATTTTGGAAGACACCATTGGAAAGGGGACCTCATGGTACAAATGGAGTTGCCACGAGTAGAGGAATTCGTAAAGAAGTTACAGGAAAGCTGGAAGCATGCGACACAAGCAATGAAAGAAAGACAAAGGAGCATGAAGAAACAATTCGACAAAAGAAGAAGGAATCCTCAAGGTCTAAAGGTTGGAGAACACGTGTGGTTGGAAAACAAAAATATCCAGTCAAATCGACCCTCAAAGAAGTTGGACAATAAAAGATATGGACCTTTTAGAATTATAAAGGACATTGGCTTAGGAGCATTTCAACTGGAGCTTTCAGAAAGCTGGATGATTCATAGTGTCTTCAACGAGGATCTTTTGACATGATGTGTGGAGCCAAAGTTCAAAGGACAACACAAGGAACTAGCACCACCACCAACAATTATTAATGAAGAAGAAGAATATGAAGTGGAAGAAGTAAGGAAGCACAGGAAACAAGGACAGAGAACACAGTACTTGGTGCACTGGAAAGGATACGGGGACAAACACAATCAATGGATAGCAGAAACGGGGTTGCCATATGCAAAACAGGTGGTTGAAGATTATTGGACAAGGTATTCGAGACAAATCCTATAAAGAGGGGGGGTAAAATCCCACTTAGACAACTCAAGAAGTCACTCGAAACCCTAGCAATCCCAGAAAATGTCTTTCAACAACAACAACTACTACACTACACCACCCACTTCTCCCAATCCCTACGTTTCCAGGAAAATCAACAACATGGATCAAGCACTAGTTATGAAAAGAGAAAGAGAAGACTGGACGAGGTTATACTACAAGATGCTGAAAGGGTTGGAGATGATGATCGATGTACAGAGAATGGCAAAGGATATAAAGAAACTGGCAGAAGAAGCAAACACCATCTTAACAGAAGTGGAAGGAACTATCTTAACGGCAAGCATCAATAACCAAACCATGAACGCCACGAATCTTACTCAAATATCGGAGGATTTACGATACCTAGTCCAAAGCAATATGGATGAAAGGGCATTCCAAATACAAAGAATGCTAGCTGACGAGTTAGATCGATACAAAGGAAAGGATAACAAGTACGTGGAGGACAATATCAAAGAAATTCAAGAATTATACACAAATGAGGAAATAAATCAAGCAAAAGGAACGGTTGAGAATGAAGAAGTCATATTAATCTGACCATACCAAGTGGCTTCAACAACTACATCGTCATCCTCATCAAGCTTCATATCCGACGAAATAGACAACCTCGAAAAATATATGAAGTTTGTGAAGACACCATCACAAACCAGAATCTTCCGACCACCGCCCTATTATCAATCTTTTCTTTATATCTTCTAAGTCCTCCTCTCTTTTCCATGTATCATATTCTGCTGTAAATCCCTTCCAACATACCA
>Ga0157363_1005919_pt1 | contig 11467 bp, 6 predicted proteins | sample AttsexASBM1_FD_111477 | JGI IMG/M metagenome (GOLD analysis project Ga0157363, IMG submission 111477) | Fungus gardens microbial communities from leaf cutter ant in Ribeirão Preto, State of São Paulo, Brazil - Atta sexdens ASBM1 | ecosystem: Host-associated > Fungi > Mycelium > Unclassified ...
CACACACACACACACACACACACACACACACACACACACACACACACACACACACACACACCCACACACACACACACACACACACACACACACACACACACACACACACCTTTCTCCGAAATATTTCCGGAACGGTAAATTTCAGTTTATGTTTCAACAATTATTCCTTGAAGTGATATCAACGATTATACATGTTCATGTATCTGTGAATCAATATTTACGTGAACGTTTGTGAGATATGTGAATACCATCACGACTCCTAATTAAGATCCGATAATTTTGGCGCCAACCATAAACACAAATATATGGCTGATAACGCACGTGCGCATTTATGTGCACTATCTGGCAAATTGCGATGTAGGCTCACAGCATAAGGTGTTAACTAGAATCGCTCTAATGCTGCTTCTGCAATCTGACAGAGATTGTTGAAGTTAGTAATCCTGCATATACAGAAAGACTCAAATACAAATCGAGTATTTTTTAGTAGAATTTGGAAAGATGTTTGTTTTTACAAGGAAAAATTTTAATCAAAAAGTTTAGTATATTTTAATAACATATTCGTTTAATATTTATTTATGTTTTTAAAATAATAATGCTTAAAACATTTTTACAACATTATTTTTCAAAATAATGCCCATGTATATTATTTTTATAAAAGTTATTAAATCAATGAAACTATTGTTATTTTGAATATTGTAAAAATAATAACGAAAATTGTGTATAAAGGGTGGGAAATATATTTTACAACTGGAGAAACCTTTTCCTCCAAGATAGCATAATGTCAGGTTTCAGAGCATTGTTATCATCCCTCATTGAATGCTCAGCATTCGTATGAAGACTATTCTCTTCTGCTGGCTGCATCTGACATCTCGAGGCTTTATATTTCTGGCCGAACCATCCATCTTTGGATCGTTCAGGTGACTAACGCGGAATATATTGTGCTTCGCGCTACATTTGGGAGTTTTGATGCATCGCCTCGTTGCTCCGCAGGCGAAAATTTTGTACGATTATAATTGCGGATTACATTTTTTTGAAGGTTCCTACATGTATATATAGTACGTACAAATTATAGGAGCAAATGTGTGCGTGTAAACAATGCAATGTGAGACACCAATGGATATTGAATTGTAGATACATGCATACAAATAATTCGCACAGCAATGTATGGATATGCGGCACCGTTACGATTTTTCTTTTTTTATATCCGATCCTAAAAATAAAAAATTGTAAAATATTTTACACAAAATTTAAATTTTATATGGGGGTTGCGATAGAGAGAACGGCTCGATGAATATCCACTCTAGCGCATTCGCGTATGTATGGCCAAAAAAAAAGATATGCAAAAGTACACGCAGCCTCATCGCATTCCCTTTTTATGCGGATTTTTTTCTAAAATTGGTTATTGTTCACAACGATTCTTCATCGCTCTCCTTTTAATATTAAATATATTTATAATTATCTTTTGACTATGTCGATATTAGAAGATAAAATGCATATCAAAATAACTGAGGCAAGATTATTTAGTAGAGAGAAGCGTATAATTCATAAAAAAGTAATTACACATTATAAGTAATCAAAATTATACGAGCTCACTCGGACGTATCTGCAAAATAATTAACCATACACCGAAATAGTGAGATTATATTCTCCACTATGTGCAAAGGTTGCACTTCTGATGAATTTGCAATTCATATAATTGCACGCTACACACACACACACGACACACGACACACGCGTGCGCACTCACAAAATTCAGCTGATAGTATATCATCGCTCGCGAATGCAGGTGTATAATCTCGCCGCTATATCTCGCCGCAAAGGCAAATGATTCAAAAGCCGCCATTATTCGTCGCGGGCGTGGATCAGAATCGGAACTACCGCGGCTTAATATCTCGGAAAGGGATAAAATTGGAGATCTGCGACCACCGTGGAACGAAGGAAAATGTCAGGAAAGCACCAGTAAGAGAGGCGTGAAGCTGAGATGCTAGAGACGTTTGCTCCGCGTGCGGAAGCAGCGATGACAGCGTCGAGAACAATGTCACTGTCTGACATCCCGCGAGATAAAGCGAGAAAACGGCGATGCGGAAAACAGAAAGGTACGGAAGAAGATGGTTTAGCTCGCACAGATGGATATTGCACACATTGCTTACAAAAGTTGCATCCGGGAATCGCGTCCGATATCGACCTCCGGTCTTTCTTCATTCTTTCGCGTGTTGCTTTCTCGACAATAGAATTATATCTGAGTTTATATGGTCTTAATCGAATATTTTCCATTGAATTTCAGAGTGTATCGTTCACATTGCATTATCGATACATTGAAACCGCGCGTTCAGTCGATTATTTTACAACGTACTGCATTGTACATAATCAATGAACAACAAAAGAATAGATTATAATTCCAAAAGTTAATAATTAAAATCAGAATAAATAAACAACGTTTTTTTGAAACATTATAGAAGAGGATAGACGTGTTTAATGTCTCTTTTTTAGTATTTTTCATTATTATTAATTATAATTTTCTGTATTTATTTCTAATTTGTATTAAGAATTTTAAATAATAATAATTTTTTAGTAATATTTATCTATTCTCTCAAAACACAATATAACTTTTTTGGGGGGGGGGGAGAATAACAGAATTAAAATAGATGTATGTATTTAAATAAATTGTATTCTTTTATTGAATATTTTTATATTATTTACAAGTGATGATACGATAAATACATTTCGAGCAGATTTTATTAATGAAAAATATGATTCGTCGAACTGAATACAGATGTGTTCATATCAAAGTTTACTAGCAGCCAGAAATTCTTGCGAGCTTCATTTTTATTATTAAAAAAAAGCGAATGCATCAGATTCTAGCATATCGAAATGTTGGCGAAAAACTACATACTGAAGATTAAAAAAGTATTTTATACATATCTGATCGCACAGTTTATTTCTACTTCATCGTCAAATGTTTGCATCATTATTATAGGGACAATGAGTGTATGGTAGGTCTTTTGTTCTCATCTCGATGACAAAATACAAGAGAATATCTCGCTCTACGTTCTGCCTCACGTTCGCGCGCGCGCAGATGTAATCTAGCATCCGTTTACAACGCGGAGACAAGGCTACCGTGTTAAGATGGAAAAAAAATGTATGTAAAGTAGAGTTCGCTCTCTGGGAAAACCTACTCGTAGCTACAACACGCGGTTGGGCGATCGCGCGAACAAAACGATCTCTGTTTAGACCCGTGTCAGTGATCTTCAAAGTCGGGACAAACGCTGTCTCCGCGGAAACGAAGGATATTACGTTGAAATGGTACAAAATGTAAAATGCATGAGATATCCATGCCGCCGCGCCGACGAAGCAGGGCGTTCATGACGAAGGATGGAAGTAATTAAATTCGAATGTAAACGCTTTGAGTATCGATGTTTACGCAATTGTTTCCAAGAATAACAAACGAACTTCTTGGTGTGGCTACCATGGTTCCGCAGCATCGAGCTTTCGATGATCGCTCGTCGTCTCTCACGGAAAGATAAAGAGAAAGCAAGAGAAAATGAATTAAAGAGAGAGATGGGGGAGAGGGAAAGGAGAGAGAGAGAGAGAGAGAGAGAGAGAGAGAGAATTATAGAGAGAAATAATTTAGTCGGACCGAACAGTTATTGGTACAAATAAACTCACGTCGGCATTCAACTCCTCATATCGTGAAGATCGTTGTAAATCGGACTGAGCCGTGATAACTTGCGCTGCATTACATTAAAAAAAAAAAGGACAAGTGCATAGTGAACGTGACTTTCGATGAAACTCAGATAATTTTTCAGCGTCTATATGGCTCGATTCGTTAAAAACGGCAGAGCGAAATAAGATATACGTGTTTTATCAGAGAATACATACATACACAATGATACGCTGAATTATGATACGCTGAATTATGAAGGAAATATAATGGCGGATAATCTGTTGAGCGATGCATTGAAGATATTAACGATGATTTACGCCGTGAAATAACAATAATAATGTAAATATACACTGATAATACGCGATGCATTAACTAGCGGCGTTGTCAAGACAATTGCGAGAAATGTATGGCACATGATGCAATACGTAATCTGAATCTTCGAGCTTTCGCAGTAATCCGAACTGTTTGTCAAGTGTATGCATATAAACTAAACATTTTCGTTTTCCATTGTAATACGTATTCTACACTGGAAACAAAAATTTTAACACATATTTCTTTGAATAGTACTAAGAAAACATTTACTAATTAAATCAAATTTCTCTAAATAACCTAAAATATCCTTATTATTTTAAAATAAATTCGAGCAGTTTAAAATCAACGGAAAGTTGAGTTACGTAACGTATATATCACGATGACTTTGCGTCTCTCATTTCCACTCTCAAGCTTTCTCTCGGGTGTCAAAAGGAGAATCGAGCAAAAGAGAAGCATTGTACGCGCGGCGGACAAGAAAATGCAAAAATATCGAAGCATTGAGACGAAGCACGAAAGCGTGACAGAATGAAACGAGAGCTCTACGCGTAAGTCACCGGTGACAGGCCGAGAACAACGTCACTGCCCGGAACAACGAGAGATAAAGAGAATACTGCGTTAAACGAGACACGATGAAACGAGAGGACGGAGAAGAGACGCGCAAGAAACGCGATAAGAAGAGGAAGAAATGGCAGAAGAAGAAGAGGAAAAAGGAGAAAAGGCAAAGGAGCGGTTAAGCCACTGACTGGATATTGCGCAGTGGCGCAAACAAAAACCACCCAACCCTAACCGCAAACCGTCGACCGTCGTCGTCGTCATCGTCGCGAGAAAGTCTTCCCTGCGAACCCTTCTTCACCGCACCCTTCTGTCCGCCCATCTCATCCCTGGTCTCATCCAGCCCCAACTCGACGTCGACCGGGATGAGCGTCGCTATCTCCCCGCAAAACATATAAACTTGGGCAACAGAAGGCAAGAAACTTAATTCAGTGGAAAATACACAACAGATAAAGCTGCTTTCAGACGTGCTGGTGAAAGGAGCGAATGTCGTTGCTTGCGATGGCTAGTGATGCTTTCAGCGCCGACGCGCTAAATGAAGCCGACCGTCAAGGGGCCGCTCGGCCATTTTCCGTCCCGTTGCTAGCCACTCGCTTTAATGTCTGGGAAATAATCATAAATATTTTCGATGTCAACTCCAACGATGTATCTCTCGTTTTTCTACTTCAGCCGTTGTTTACTATTCGATACGCATGGAAGTTCTCTCTGACCCCTCTCTTTCTCTCTCTCTCTCTCTCTCTCTTCTTTCTGAAAAATTTATTGAAATTACGGCGATATGAAGGCGTATATGTCAATGCTTGTAATCCGATCGAACGGTGCTGTCATTGATGTAATATATGTTGACGTGTAACTCACGCGTGAGATATTCCTAAATGTATAACGAAGCCAAAGATTATATGCCGAGCATATAAATATACAAGTCAAGAGAGGATTTTCTTTTTCAATTTTAAACATTCGAGAAAAAACGTTTATTTGCTATATATTTCACGGATTAAAATCATAACAATATTATTGTATATGGGTTTTATTGAGCCTTTCTTCCTGCTTTAAGAGATCTTAAAGTCATCTGTTTTATCGACTTAATAGGACTTGTACGATTTTTGTGTTATTACACACTATTACATCAATATCGCACACATAAGCATAAATTTTTGTAACGCATTTTGTATCGATTAGGTATCCAGATCTAATTCTAAAGCTTGACATTGTTTGTTCATGCAAATTAAAATTTTTAGAGCAGAATCTGTAATTTTAAAGAATGGCAATTGAACCAATGTTGAAAAAGAGTGACTTAATAATTTTTAAGAGATTTTATTTTTTATGCCATATTCGACTAACAATAGAAAATGGTAAAGATCTTAATTTCAAATTTTTTTTTTGTTTTTGGTATAAACTTGACATCAAAGACATATATTAATGCATATATTTTTCTAGAAAAGAATTTTCAAATAAAAAAAGAAAAAAGAAATTGCGACTCAAAAATTATTGAGTTTAGTTAAACAAACGCGTTTAAACAAACAACGGTAAAAACAAATGAGTTTAGGATTTCTTTAAAGTATATAAAATCTAAGATCAAAGAGGTTTTAATTAAATATTATTAAAAATACAATGATAAAAAATATTTTAAGTAGCTATATTAAAAATATAATAATACGAATATTAATGAAATAACTCCTTTCGCATATCCAAATATTAGCTGGTCGTGATCACAGACATATTACACGAAGCGTAAAATGCCACTTTACATCACAGTGAACCCTAAGGGATAGAGGCAAAGCTGGATTTGGGGCGGAAAAACAGTGGTCTCGCTGTGCTAATGCTGTGCGCTATAGCGTTACTGTGTGAAAGATTGCATCAGTAGAGCCAGTAATTTGTAAAGAACTGCAACTATAATGATAATTATGTAAAATTAACGTAAATGGATAGCTTTTTATATTACCTTCCATGAGTAATTCGCATTATCATTCTTCGAACGAATCGTGATAGTAAACACGAACTTCTTTTTTTCTCTTATACTTTATACTTTAAACTTCATCCAGATGCATTTGTGCTCCACATTCCATTTTCCGAAATGTCACAAGATAGGTTTAGAAAACTTCCTGTGCCAGCTCTATCTGTAGAACCTTAAATGTCGTTCCGTTTAAAAGTCTCAAAGTTTTAAATCGCCATATTATTGTTATCCAAGACATTGGGTTCTGATAAATTTTTTTGACGTTGCATGGCTGCAAAATTTTTTCTCGTTTACGGAAAGCAGAGTTACCTCTATCAACGCGTTCTAACTCCATCATACGATATTCCTGAAATCGATCACGCCCTATCGAGATGAAGTGCGCACGTAGACGAGCTGTTTCTGGCGCTCAGCGATGAATTCTATTTACGGTCTGATTCGCTTATTCAGCCTTATTGGCGCTGGCACAAGACCAAGGGCGGCCAGGATACGAACTGGAGTACTTTGCAAAGGAAGACCGAGAAACATGCGCAAGGAAAATATACGAAATGTTTCATTTATTCTGGTCTGGGTGCGTCGCGCGTTACAGAGTACTGGCTCGCTTATAATGTCAGACTCAACACAGTTAAACGCAAAATTACGTCCAGAAATTCATGCGAAGTGCAGACACGAAACTCGAGCCAGTAGCGTTTTGTTGCCCTGCAGATATTGTTACTCATGTGGATGCACTAAATAAATTAAAGCACTTCAGAAACAGCGGCAAGCCGTAATAAGTTAATCACTTCGTTTGGAGCTTACAGCGCGCGCCAACACTGCCAACTAATGTAATTAAATGATCGAGATAGCGTTTCTCTCGTCACAAGAGATCTTAGGCAAGGACCTGTGGCCGAGGGTATTCGCGGAAGCTCAACCAATGTAATGGCGATTGCGGAAAAGGTATTGTATGATCGCGAAGGAATGAATGCGACGCTCGGTAATTGCAATTGGTAGAAATACATGAGCGTGAAGAGGCACAACAATTCTCTAGCTCGTCAATAAGAGAATATCATCGTGAAACACATACCGATCACTCCAATATCTCCGACCCTTCCGTCGTACTTCAAAGCTTTCACGTTTTACGTTACGCACCGCACTACATCGTATTACATCTCGTATTATGATGCATTCACAACAAATTCTGCATTTATTGCTTTACATGAAAAAATAATAATAAAATAATAATATTTGAAACATTTGAATCATTGTTCTTTTTGTAGTAAACTGCGGACACGATTATCTAAATTTATATTCGTTATATTTAAATAAATAACGCTTGTCTGATTCCATCTGTAATCATCTAATTCCGTCTATTCTACAACTGCGTAAGCATAATCGTAAGTGGTTGTTGTAAAAATTGACCATTTAATATTCACTACAAATTTGACTATGATTGATGAAGTCTTACAACTGTAACTGCACTTACAGTAGCTTACGCAATTATAAAATATGCTTAATAAGCATGCATCAAGCGTTTACCATTGATGTTGAAAATTTGCAAGAACACGTGTAACGATTACAAACGGTATGAAATAAACGAAGGATACAAGCATTCATTGTGCCACGAAATCTCTTGAGGATGTGGATGCACCATTACGATTTTCCGGCAACGCCGAAACATGCTTTCCTCTCACACAAGCATACACATTTATTCGTACAAAGGACGTGGCCGGGATATACACAGACGCGCCCACGAGATCAAAGTCGAGACAGAATTTTGCTTCAGGGGTCTTTAACTCGACGTTATGCGGAGATCGAAGAGTCTACATTGTACATGCAAAACGCATATAGCGTATAGCTGTATAGTAAAATGCGGGCGAAAGTTGGAGAAGTAAAATCTACACATTGCCTTTGTGCAGTCGTCATCTATTTGTCATGGTTATATAAATGTCAAATTTTCTTATTCCAATGTAAGGCTTTGTAAAAATATATAAAAATATCGATAATGCTCGTATTCCAATTGATAAAAGTTGATAATATAATGGGACAAATTACTCTTTATTACGTTCGTATAACTAAATTATTTATAAAAAGATAAAGAGATATATATTGAAATGTTTGAAAACTAATATAAAGAGTTATATATATTATATTTGAAAAAAGAATGCTTTTTCTACGTGAAAATCGAAAAATGTTAATAATAAATCGATCTCTTTTGATGTATTGCAAAATGCAAATTGGAAATCGATGTTATCATTTATTTTTTTAACATTCACATCCAAATATAAATCGTTTTTGACAAGATATTCGATTCAAGATAACTAAAAAGTCTTTGAGAATTGGAATCATTTTACGAGATAACGTGGAAAATTTTCACTGATAAAGGAATGACAATAAAAATTATTCCGCTTGCGTTTGCACCTATCAACATCAGCATTAACGCGACATTTACGACGTACTATCAGGAAGTTCAAGTTAACTATGTTCTCTTCCGTGCTTACAAAACTAAAGTTTGTTCCATGAAAAGCTTGTGCTGCGCCAAGGAAATCCTTATTGTCGATATTGCTATCGATAATGAGTTTCTACGTCACTCTAGCATTACTTAATGTGCTTGAACGAGATAAAATATACCATATCAGCATCATTACGTTATCTCATTACTATTTTGTAAATTTTCATGACAATTACACGATATAATTACTCTTTATATTTTAACACACAGTGTACAATACTTTCCCTTCATCCCACTTTCATAAGGAGGATTGGCAAGTTGGGAATAAAAAGGGTCTTATAACAATATGATATGATGTGATGTCTTTTTACATTAACGTCATCGCGTTATTTTATCGTTAAAAAGTTCGTTCCAGTCCCTTGGTGTTCATAGTCTAAAAACTTTTTTTTATTAAAACTGATTAGTACAATATCATAAAACAACTTTGATGATAGAGACGTTGCATTTTTAAAATAAATTCGGGACACACACACACACACACACACACACACACACACACATTTCTTACAAAAGAAAATATTTTGTATGTCATAATTTGAATGGCTTATAAAATAAACAACGTATAAAAGCATACGAGTAATGCGTTAAAACTTTCATCATACGTTTTTAACTGTCGGGATTTTCGCAATTATATATCAGATGATGTATGTGAATCGACATGTATTATCACGAACGTTGACAATGAAATGAATTAGTACGTAAACGCAATATGAGATATCAATCAACATTAAAACTCATTTGGATAAATATAATCTTCAGTTAACGTGTATCTCTTCCCTGCAGATTTATAAAATCACATTACTGTGTGATTTTTCATGACAATTACACGATCACTTATTTTACTGAAATGTCACTATACTATGTATGAAATGAAACATTTATATACTGTGAGTATAAATGTTAGTATACTATAGCTATTATTCTCACGAGCACATATTTCTTTCTCATGATTAAGAAAATGTGCGTTATTAATAAAATTTAATTTAAAAAAGCATATTTTCCTTGCATTATCAACAGCATGTAGTTTCAAAAGTTTCTTTTCAAGAGTGTTCTCTCTTCTAGCAAACTAGTATAATAAAAGAAATATAATATATATGAACATCTATGTTTTTATTGTTTATGATTATTTAAAAGCTCTGTGTGTGTGTGTGTGTGTGTGTGTATGTGTGTGTGTGTGTGTGTGTGTGTGTGTGTGTGTGTGTGTGTGTGAGAGAGAGAGAGAGAGAGAGACTCCGAAGTATACTCAAGGAATGTACACTACTTTCATATACTTTAATTAAGAAAAAGTTTATCACAGACAAAAGTACATGTTCAACTTTTTTATATAACTAGTTATGCGGGAGCACGTTCCGAAAAGTTTAATCCTGATTCAAAGCAAAAATGGATTTTTTACATTTTCATACAAGCAGAGTTACCGAGTACAAAGATATGCAAACAACGTTCTTTAATTAAAAAAATTACGCTCATCTGCATTTAAAAATGCAAACGCACGCATTCGCACGAATTTCAAGATCAATAGGGAAAATCATAATTTTGAAAGAATTTATGTGTAATAATCTTTCCATCGAATACATAAAAATTGAAATTTATTGTATCGACCGCGATTATTATTTTTATGCCCAGAATTTCTGTGAAACTTGAGCTCTTCTAATGATATATACTTTGACTAGATATTCTGAATCCGCTACGAAGAAATAGTTGTAAGAAGATAAAATTGTGTGGCGCAATGAGTGGAAATGGTGGAAGAGAAACGAGTTTCATTGAAGAAAGTATCTTCCGGAATGCAGGTCAGGCTTTTTCACAACTAAGAAACTAGGAGACATTAGTAACTGTCTTACAGAATACGATGGCGAATTAAAAGCTGCAGCTTACAATTAATTATAATTTTTTTAATATATAATATTCTTTTAGATGATTTTTATAAAATCAGTTTATGAAAATGTTGTTTAAAAAATGTCTCTAAATTATCTGTAATTACACTTTATATAATTATAATTTACAATTTTATTATCATCAAGATATTATCATTTATAGTTCTCACATAACATGTTACGTAATACAACTGCTTGGAATTCAAACTAATGATAGTAATTAATTCAGTATCGTCGTAATCAATACACCGGTTTAATCACTAGTATTATATTGTATTATGCTTATACATCTATCTTGTTCCTTGAACATAATACTACAATAAATTACATTATTAAATTTTTAGACACCGATAGTGTTCTACATGAATTACTAAAATTACAATGACAATTAAATAAAAAGTAGTGACATAATTATATATTTATTTAAAGTGAAATTTTAATACATCCATTTTTAATTTTTATATAACTGTACATAGTTTAAATTATCTTTTATTTTACATTACTTTTCTTACACAAAAAATTAAATAATAAATTTTTTTATAGTAAATCAATAATATGTGTACTCAAAAATCGTTTTTAATTTATATAGAAAAATAAATACGTAATGAAAATTATATTTTTACTTTACGAAA
>Ga0157363_1005920_pt1 | contig 11466 bp, 6 predicted proteins | sample AttsexASBM1_FD_111477 | JGI IMG/M metagenome (GOLD analysis project Ga0157363, IMG submission 111477) | Fungus gardens microbial communities from leaf cutter ant in Ribeirão Preto, State of São Paulo, Brazil - Atta sexdens ASBM1 | ecosystem: Host-associated > Fungi > Mycelium > Unclassified ...
AGATTAAAAAAACAACTTATGTTCACATTCTATTAATGTAATTTAATTTTATTCTCAGTTCAATTTAATCGTTTTTTGATCCTAGAACTATAAAAGAATAGAAAGTAAGTTAAACAGAAATTAAAATTCGAACGTTTTCCATTTGAAGATACAAATTGACACAAGTGTTTTTATCTTTGTTTTTCATTGAAATATCAAGAAAGATAGAATGAATGTTTGTGTTGATTTGTGTTACTATATGGTCACTATACTATAATAAATAGAAAGCACTCATTGATATTACGTATACAAATACATTCCCTGAATTCTTTGAAATAGAATCTCACTTTACAGAATGAAAATTGAGTCAATCAAAAGAGTGATTCAATTTTTCAATTTTTAAGAGTGAGATTCATTCAAAAGTTTAGAGAGCACATATATATATATTATATATATATATATATATATATATATATATATTATATACATATATATTTAAAAATAAATCGCACTTTTATAACTGATAAATGATGTGTAATTATTACAACATAGTACAAAATCTATCATAAAATTATTATAGTAAATTTAAATCATATTCAATGTTACCTGTTGATAAATTAATATCAATATCCTTCCCCTGATGCAAGTATCCTTCTCCACAAAAAATTTCAGTTCTCAGATATCGAGATATTTACTCAATTATAATATAATTGTTACAATGTTACAGTAATGTGAAATTAAAATTGAATTCTCTTTCTGTTCAAAATAAGTACATCGAACTGATAATTATAAAATGAATGACTGTTCTCTCTAACAAGAAAAAAGCGATTATGCTTACTTGATAATCAATATCTATGTGAAAAAGATACTATGTATTTCTGCTAAATGGGAAAACCCAAAATTATTTCAAAATGTCAAAAGCAATTATTATCGTAATCAAATGGCTTAAAAATGTAGACGAATTAAAACTTTGAGAATAGAAGATAAATTTCTATTTTATCAATTCCGAGAATTTCAGATTCCTTAACATAACTCTTCCTTTCTTAACTCTTAATCTTAACCTTAAATTTTGGAGTTTTAATTTTCAGGTTCAATTGCCGGAGTAATTTAATTAAAATTAAAAAAATCGGTAATCCGCCTATACTTCCATGAAGAAACCGTCTATAAAACAACTTTTCCATTCGTCTCATGACTGAGGGTAATAGACGCAATAATCCAAACGCCAGTGTTTCGTAATATAAACATTTTTTTTCTTATTCAAACGTATGGTTCTTACATTTACACAGTACAAAAAATTATACTCAGACCTGCCGGCCCGCGGTTCATAACTGCTATGACTGGGGGCGGCCGGTGGTTGCAGGAGGGGACGCAGGGGGGGGGAAAGAGGATGGATATAGCGCACAATTTTTTCTTTTTTTTTTATCTCTTGGGGATTGGATATACACACATCTTGCGGGAGGTCGAAGGTCTGTACATCATTTTAGATACTGTCCATTCCACTCCGCCCCCAATACACGGCCCCTCGTTCTCTCATTCTGTCGCATTTTCACTGGATCGCCACCACGCATACGCACACACAATCAATTATACCCTTAATTCTCTCTTCCATTCATTCACACTCTATCTTTCTCGCTCACTTTCTCATTTGTCTACTCTGCGTTACTGTTCCGATATTCTTTCTTTCTTTTTTTCCCTCTTTTAAATCATTTACACTCGCGCGCGTTCATGTTTGTCGTTCTCATATTCAGCAACATTTAAATATCGTATTTTCCGTAATAATTAAACGTAATAATGATAATATATAATAATTATAATAATGGTATAATAAACTATCTATCTACGCGTGTAAGGTGTATCTTCTCGTGTTTCGTAAAGGTTTGCATATCTTCCTATCATTACGAGTCCTAGACACTCTTCCCGTCTTCGTATTTATATCTGTATACATATACGGATGTATATAAATGTATGTACATATACACGTAGCAAGAGGACAAACAATAGCGTCTCATTTTGCAGCAATAATACACAGAAATACGTCTTCCTAGAACTTTATACAACACCGCCGTTGTGGAGTTAGTACTTTTTGCTTGTTTGTAGCTTATATAATTCCCACAATCGTTATCTATCAACACTAAGATATTTTAAAAATTTACTCGTTAAATATTAATCAAGTCGTTGTATGCTAGACGAATGTTGAGATCAAAGAAATTGCGGATTCCAGGATGCCAGTGATCTTTTTTTTGTTCTTTTTCTTCTCTTCCGTTTGCTCTTTCTTTTCTTTACACTGTGTCAAGATTACTCGTCGATGATTATCTGATAATCGACGCAAAAATAATGCGTAATGATGTTATGTTCGATTCGAGAGCTGCTGTGTCTTGCAGTATCGCAAGTTATAAGTGAACATTGATCTCGGAAAGTTTCGTCGTTTTCATATACATATTTATGCTTATGCCACGTCCATCAGAACAAATTTCAGCGAAAAGGAGAAAAAGAAACAGAAGTGACAGCAGTTTTCGAATCGTCAGTGACAGTCCGATTAGCGCGGAATATTGTCGTTCGCACGAACTGTCACGAAATGATAGGAACTCGGCCCTGTCATCTCTGTGAATTCTGCGTGACTAATTAATTCTCTTTTCTTCGTTCTTTTCTTTCTCTTTTTTTACCTACGCATACACGAATACAATACAACGCGCGCATACTTAACGTCCCACGTGATTCAACATTGGCACTTCGAAAGTCATCCTTTTTTTTCCTTTCTTTTTTTCCTTTAAATGTTACTGCAAATAATTTTATCTTTATTTAGCGTCTCAGCATCTCGTTACAATTACATTATCGCTGTCTTTTCGTTTTATCGTCCGACATAGACGGTTTGTATATGCTTTGACAAAAATAACATATTCATTTATTAGTACTTTCCCGTCCGTTACACGCCGGGTAGTCATTCATTGGGTTACGACAACAATGAAACGTTCAATTCAACAGTGTTTCACATTCGCCGTTACATCTTGAAAAGTTAATATCGGACAAGTTGTTATATTTTTATTTTTTTATTTTTTTTAGTTCTGATGCCTTATACTCGAAGTGACATACAAAACTTGCAGTTCACCCCATTGCTCATATAACCGATACATACGTCGCCATAAAAACACAATGCATCTCTACAAGAACATTATTCTGTGAACGTTGTTCTACAAAATGTTTACTTAAACAAAAAGAGAAATGCGAGAAAGGTCTGTTTCTTCCATTGTCGTCGAACCGATTAGTTAGGCAGTGTTTTTTATTTTTTACGCCCTTATTGCGTGAAACCTAGAAGACATGAACGCGAATACGTATCGGCTATCTCTCGGCCGGGGTTTTGATCAAATATCGAAAAGCACCAGATCTCAGAGCAGACGATTAAATGGATCCGCAGTTATCCGCTGTGATCCAGCTATAATAATTTATAGTCACACCTAATTGCACAAAGGTACTTCTAGACGAACCTCTCTTTCTCTCCCTCTTTCTCTCTGGTAGTTGCTAGCAAAAATTATTACACAATATTTCAATTATCTACATTTATATAGACAAGTGTATGTGTGTGTATGTGTATGTGTGAATGAGTGTATGTATTGGATACAGGCACGATATAATTAATTACAAATAAATGTATACGATCCAAAGTCCTTCTTATATCACAATAGTAATGGACGCGGCGTTTTATCTATGCGCGATCCGAGCTACGGATTTTGTTTTCACTCGTAAGAGCAGCTCATCGGACTTCATGTCCGCGGGCACCTTTTCTCGCGGAAAATGGGAGAGCAAAAAAGAATTGTATATAAGAGAATTCGAATGAAACAATATATAACTAATGTTCATTGGCTCAGCCAATATCGCAAATCAAATCCTCCGATTAAAATCATTAAATCTTCACAAATATCACAACAAATTCTCGCACCTCCGCAACGATCTTTTTGCAAAGGCGGTCTTCTTCTGCAGATTCTTCCGGGAGTGCCAACTTCGCTGTATCCGGAAGCGCTGACTGCGATCAATCTCGTACAAACGACGAGATCCAATCAAGGGGATTATCAATCGGTCTTATGACCATACAGGGAAGACCTAAGGCTAAGTCTCCTCCTTTGTTTTCGTTTCATTATTAGCCTTGGCGAGTTTAGCGAGAGTATCCTCCTTAACATTGGCTAAAACGGTCAGAGAATCTTTCACGGCATGATAAATAATATTCTTGATTTGAAGCTTATCCTCATGATTCGTATGGGTATCGGATAATGCACGGAATTCCTGGGTCAGATGGAAGCAATGCGACACATTCTCCGGCGACACAAAGTCCTCGGCCACCTTTATACAATTTTGGAGATTACGGACCTGATGTGGCGCGCCAGCTGGCACAAATACTGCATCGCCTAGACATTGGACGATAGCGTACCTGCAATAAGATATTAAACATTATTTTAATAAAATTATTACAATCGATGTTTCTCTTGCAACAAATTCTTTGGAGAATTATTTAAAAGCACGTACGTAAAAAAATAACACTTACCCTTCAACACCATATTCTCGATACAATCGCTCCCGCAATGGCCCATCTAAATAACAACTTTGATCATGTATAGGATCGTGATGAGGTTCCAAACGAGCTCCGCGTTCTAAGGCAACGGCATTCAGAAGATCTCGAATTTTGTCTGCGTCACGCGCTGCGTAAATGTGCCACAGAGCACCAGGCACATTCTCCTTCTCTTCGCGAGCACGTCGACGCGTCAGAATATCACAGCCTGCTTCGTCTATCGCTCTCAACGCCTCTGTCCTAGCTGTAAATGTTTCGATCATTAATTTTCAAAGATTCGATTATTACTTCGACAAGAATATTAACGACGTAGATGCTTGATTATGCGTAAAGATCAGATATGAATACGTACCTTTGAGACTTTCTTCGTCATTAACATCCTTTGGCATTCCTACGTATACCATAACGTTCACGGCGTCCGAGATATCAAGATGAAGATTAGTCGTGCCTTTGTTGGAATGAAGAGCGGAACCGTAAGCATTATACATCTTTGGACCCAGATCCGGTCTCACGAAGCAATTAGGTAGACGACTCGCCAAATTTAGCCTGCCATTTCTATGCGTGTACTCGGACAATGGAAGAACCTTCATCAGATCCGTGAATCTCGATGGTAATAATTCGGCGAAATCATCACCAGGTGGCCAGTCCTTCAATTTCAATAGCATAGGATTTCCTCGCTCGTCCTTAAGCCGCTTAGAATAGTACTCAAATCCTTCCCAGAACTTGCGCATTGGTTGATTCGGCACTAGATTGCCGGTCATACAGTTAACGAGATCGTTCTTCTCATCTCCGAAATCGCGGGCGAATGAATCAGGATGCCAGAGCTTCATGTCCAGCGCCTTGGCGACGTCCGACACAATTACCGGTTGTCCTCGCTTCCACTGATCCTGAAATATTCTGTAGTTGTTTGGATTATTCGGATCACTTAACCTCAGCAACTTGCCGTCGCAGAGCCAAGAGTGTGGCACGTCTGGATAAAGACTCCGGCTCTCTGTACCCGTCATAATTCTGATTGGTAACGGCTCACGACCACGCTGTGTCCACTTGTAACGTCGTACGAAGTGTTTCAATTCCCGTGGCTTTTCATCATCGAGACCACTGTCCTTTTCCTTTTTCACACTGTGTTCGATCACACTGGATATTACTTCGTCAAGTGTATCCATTTTCGACTTTTTGCCGGATTTGGCGACGTTATTCTGCGGGGTGTTATTCACACCACTTGAATTGTTCGTAGGTGAATTCGATCTGGATCCGCCGCTCCCGTTTGACTTGTGCGATGGCCTTATAAGCAATTCCCGCAATGTCGAGTAATTACCTTCGCGATCATCATCCGAGTCCGAGTCTGAGCCGCTATCGTTTTTGTCCTGATTCTGTAGTGCTACATCGGCCAACCAGTTCAGCGGTGAGTTTTTGTCCTCGCCGTTAGTTTTGCTCTCTGATGCACCGTTAGATTCATTTATCTTCTTCTCTTCTTTTATTTCCTGTTTCACATTTCCATTGAGAACGGGCACAGAATCACCTTTGATCAGATTTCGAAGGATCTCGTTTGGTTGCGTCGGAGTTACGAGGGAGCAAGCACAATGTTGCGGAATTCCCCATTCTGCACGACATTCGTGTAGACGTTGGCCCAGTCGCAGAAGACTGTCGCCGGCGATGATTTGCGTAAGCATGAGTCGTTCCGGTTCGTGCACTTGCCTATTCGTGCATAGAAGCCACGAAAAGTCGTCCCTGTCTTTTCCACTCTCGCCCCAGATTTTGACCGTTCCATTTTTACGTCCCTAAATATTAATACATTTCTATCAATAAATCTCCTTTAAAAGAGAAAGAAATTATAACTATTATATTAATGTCAGTATTAAAAAGCTCGATAAATTATTGTACAATATCATATGATATCAATTGAATTAATTGTCATCATATATTCCTGCCTTCATATATTTAAAATATATTAAAAAAAAAATATATATATATATATATATATATATATTTCACGTAACTTACCTTATAACAATCAATGCACACGACAAAGCCGCATTTGCCACAAGCCCAATGGACATTGAACAAGGTAGTCTCGCATACGTCGCACATTTCTCGAACACCCAGGATCACTCGTTTCCACGCTACTGTTCCGTCTACAACCCCCGAACTCGCTGTCAAAAGGTAATCATAATCGATGCGCAAAGCGTTAAAACATGCGAACAAAAGAAATTACGCAAACCACCATGCAGCCTGATTTGAAGTTATAGTTTTGCAAAATGGCATATTAAATTATTATATATAAAAAAAATCAATGTGAATGATGTAAAAAATCAGAGATGTACTGAAAATAATTTAATAATGATGATGAGATTAATTTTAATAAAAGTTATTACATGCTTTACATATTTGCTTTAATGATGTATTTTAATTATATGTATGACATGTATGAGTTGATTGATACAAAAATTGGGGTCAGTTCTGAAAAATATTGTAAAAACAAAATGTTACCTTCAGCCATATGTTCTTGGAGGGCATTCTTCTCTTGATGTAAAAGATCACAGAATTGATCGCCAACTTGCCAAAGTAGCCGATGAGCCGTTTCTAAGTCTAGATCCTCTCGATCTCCTTTGTCCTTCTCGTTCTTCTCGGATTTGTCATTCTTTCCTGTTGTCTTTTGGTTATCTCCTCCTGGTAACCATAATCGAAGATCATCCTGTAACATTGTAATGATAGTTCTCCTTTGAGAGCATGCATCTCGAATTAAAACTGCAATATCCGTATCACACTAACAACTAGCGATTAAGTTTCTTAAAAGAACTGCTAGCAAACATCTTTTCGATTAATCAAAAAATTCAAATATGAATGTAGATGCAATCACCAATCGGTAATATGATACAGGCATAAGACTGACTATTCATCTTATTTTAATTCGTTTTATAGTAATTTAATTACAATGTGTAAGTGTTGACCATGTTGCTCTTCGTAATTTACCTCGGACGCGTCTTTATGTGGGTCACTGAATCCTGCTATGGCCAATTGTCCGTTTTTGGTATAACGCAGTCTGCGAAATGCGTAGAATCTGCAGAAGATATTCTGAGAGTTCTTGGAGCGCTGGTTTGGCGTCCATCGGCATTCACGGCACTTGGCCAATTTCGTAGCCACTTCGAAACAGGCGCCGTCCTGCAGCCAGCTTTCACCGGATTTTTTCAGTTGCGATATCGTCGGTTTACGAAAGGACTGTCCACCGCTTCCGCCAGGACCGTTGTTACCGCCACTCGTACTGTCATCCCTGCGTTCTTTCTTCTGACGGGGTTGTTGGTCCTCGCCTCCCATGTCATTGTTTTTCGTACTCTTTGGTCTCCTACCACGTTTCCTAGGTTCCTTGTTATTTCCTGCATATCAACAAATTATGCATCTCGTTTCATTAGAAAGTCTGTTATCATCCTAATTTTTATGCGCAATTTTATTATTAGTCATTCAGTGTTAAAAAGCTCGTGGTAATATCATAATATTATCAATTATTTTATATTGTCATCATGTATATATAAATATATAATGTATGTGCATCCGAGTGTAATGATATAATCAGGGAACAGGGTAAGTGCATGAGATCGAATTAATGAAATTTGAAAGAAGGTAAGTGAACTCGAAAAAAGCATCAAAGATCCAAATATTTCTAAAAAAAAAATCTTTTCTCGGCCAGAAATGAAATTCCATAAATTAAATGCAAGCTATTCAATTTACTTGTCAATCATTCTTGATTCTCTCGAGTTCTTGTACATCTCTAGAGACAGGAATAATTGTACGATCATGGAACACGGATCACTTACCCTGCAAGTGAATAGTTAGTTCACCTGACGGGAAGTCCATTTACAAGAAGCTACGTCAACTAACCGTTTCCTGAGGAATTGTTGGAATTGGCCGTGGTGTGTCGAACCCTCGATGCAGGCTGAATAGAGCTCAACTGTTCGCTGGTGTCGCTGGAGCCTGCTTCGCTCTCATTGCTGGACTCGCTGCCCGCACCGCCGCCTTGCTTGTCCTCTTTCCGCCTCCGCTGATCTTCCGCGGCCGTTTGTTGCCTCCGTGCGGCGCCCTTCTTTCGTTTTACCTACCACAGGGCATAGATTATTAAGTAGTCAGGAAGTTCATGCTCTTGCCGCATCTACTAGCCGAAGCTACTAAACTGGCCACACTACTGCTTCAGCGCTACCATTTGGCACATCAAGTTTAAAGATCTATGTAAACCTAAGCAAAAATTAAAATTACATCACGCATAATAATATCTAACCAGCTCTAATCACAAATATAATTGCATTCACACAACCTCTCACTCGTTATGAATCTATTTATTCATAGTTGCCTTCAATTTTATTCTTTAATGTTTATAAACTTTTAAAGTGTTTTTAAATTAAATAACAAATAAAAGTGTAATTTTAAATCTTTTCACTTAAATTCTCCTTTTTCCGAGATAGAGCACTGTGAACAATGTTTCTTTTCAACGTGAGGAGTCTCTGCTTAGTTCAACACAATTCTTTTTGAAGCATAATTTAATAGTCTGTTAAAAAATCACAAATCTATTGTAAATACAACGAGTTGATCGTGGAATCTCCGATAAAAGCGAAATTACTGTGTCAGCGTCCCGATCACCTTGCGCGAATAGAGGTTAGGTCACGATCGCGGCAAAAATTCTCAGTAACGGCGATATTTACCCCTCTGCAATATTTGTTCATGACGTGTATTCTGTCACTCGCGATCAATGTGCAGACACTCGTTGCGAAAATTCTGCCTGATGATTGGTCAATCAATTGTTTATAGGCGTACGTGACAAAACACTTGTTACTCGCGCAACGTCCATTACCCGTGATCACCCATGATTCATACACGCCTTACGTAGGAAAATGGCGCTCTTTGCGCGGCATTTAAACTCACTTTACAGAGCAAATTCTACAATAGAGTCGTCCGATCACAGCTCGAATGTGAAGAGAATAAGCGGTTATGACTGGTCTATTTCTAACAGGCTTACGACCTTGTAGAATTGGTCTAATGGACAAAAATCCGTTAAGAAAGGCAGAGATTCGTATTCTTTGTAACTCTAAACTAGTATTATATTTAAAATTATTATTCATATATTTGGTCAGTGAACTCGAGAATATACTAGAATGCTTACCACAGCTAAAAACAGATGACTTGACAAAGAGTTTAATGTTCGTTTTTATAATAATTTAACTTTAATTTTGATTCAATCACTTAATCTTTTTTAGTTCTAGGCATTGGAAAAAGATTATTTAATAAATTGAATCGAAATTAAATATAATTTTATAAATACAGAAAATATTGTTCTATTGCTAAAAAAAATAATTATGTAATTTACTTTTAAGTATTTACTTTTAATCTTATATAATAAGCAAATTTGTTTTAATTTAATTATCTTAAATCTTAATTAAAAAATTAAATTTACTAGGATTTTTTCGAAATATTTTTTGAATAAATTTAATTGTTGTAATGAATTTATACAAATGTGCGGATTTATAAATTTTTCAAAACAAGTAATTATTATTAATATGTATTTTTTGTGCATACATTGGTAAAAGGGAATTGTATTCTTCTTTTTTCTTTCGTTTCTTTAAAAAACTATATTAATACTTTTTAAACTTCCACAGATACTTTCTAGAAGCTATGAGTTTCGCAAGTTATCTCCATGATATCCATTCTTAGAACGCCAACTGCAACGTTCACGAAACGTTGGCGTTCTAAGAATGCATATATAGATGCGGAGATAACCCGCGAGATGTACGTTTTCGATGATTCGAAACTCATGTTATGAATTCGATTACACACTACATTGAATCAACTCATATTAAAAAGCTTTATTTAAATATTTAAATGTATTTTAATTGTAATGTAATTTATGTATAATATAATCAACTTTGACAATATTCTGTCAAATAGCAACAAAATCGTTATTAAGTAATTAATTGTTTAAAATTTAAAATATTTATATACCTTTACATTTAATTTTGTTAATTTCATGCATCTCTCTCTCTTTCATTTTAACTTATCGAGCAAAATTATCCTCTCTTCCCATGTTATAAGCGTTCTAGTAAGTTCCATAATTCCGTTTGGAAAGTTTCTTTAAAAATTAAGTGATTTTTGCCTTAGGAAAGGCAATACAGAAAAGTAAAAAAATGTAATTAAAATCTTCGAGATGTAGGAATAAAAAACTCGATATATACAATACATGATTTTTGACGAACACAATTCGGCGGGCACTAACAAAAATTCTGAATGACACAAAACTCGGACCGAAACCGATATCCTTCCATCTCGACCGATCTCTCAAGACTGATTTGGCAAAGGCAAGAAAACTCTAGTCCAGGCAGCAACAAAGAACAGGTCAGTTTCGATTTTGAAATACCTTAGTTTTGTTCTTTTTGTCTGCATAGGTCATCAGTTCTCTTTTTCTTTTCAATGTGAAAAGAAAAAGAGAAAAAAAAAATATAGTCGGAAGCATTCCAACTGTCTTTTCTGAGGCGGCCTACGATGTAATTTGCTTTCATGCCTTGGTCCAGGAATTGCCAGGTCAATGATGAAATATCAATCCCTCGCCAATCGTAACGAATTGACAAAAAAAAAAAAAGAAAGTTCACCAATTTATTCACTGCTAGTAGTAAAAATCTACAATGCACGTAACGTATACTATAGATTTTCAATACTGGTCGTAAATACAAAAGAGGGAACATTAATGACATTACAAATTTTTGCGACCAATTTTCGGACAATCTAAAAATTGTTGATGCCTATTAAAATTTTGAGCTCCTCCAAATTTTGTGTCTTACTTTGGAGCATATCTTTTCAGTGCTTCATAAACATTCACGCACGTGTATAGTACAAGAAATTTAGCTAAAAGTACAGAATTCCTATTTTTGAAAAGAAATGTATACGAAATTCTA
>Ga0157363_1005921_pt1 | contig 11466 bp, 4 predicted proteins | sample AttsexASBM1_FD_111477 | JGI IMG/M metagenome (GOLD analysis project Ga0157363, IMG submission 111477) | Fungus gardens microbial communities from leaf cutter ant in Ribeirão Preto, State of São Paulo, Brazil - Atta sexdens ASBM1 | ecosystem: Host-associated > Fungi > Mycelium > Unclassified ...
AGTTTTGAATATAAGATCCGTCTATGAATATACCGACCTTATAAGAACCTCAAATTGCAAAACTCTCCTCAAACTTACGCAAAAAAAGAAAAATAGGGTCGGACTCTATATATATCTAGATCTCGCAATGCGTTTCGACATATATCTCGCGAGTTTCTAGAATACAAAAAAAGTTCAAACGGCATATTTTATTGGCGCGAAAGAATCGTTCTATCGGCAGTTTGGAACACAGAAAGATGGTCTGATTGTTAGTGATCGTGAAAGACCAATCAGGCTGCTCGAGCTCACACAAAGGCGTCTGCTTCCCGTGTATAAATTGAGGGTCTACAGGCTCTATTATACTGCCACGACCCGGGCAGGGCTCACCTTTCACTCAAGACTCGCCTGCTGGAGAACTCGATCCAGTTGCAATATTTCCAAAATAGAGGGCTTATTTAAAGTAACGAGAGAGAGAGAGAGAGAGAGAGAGAGAGAGAGAGAGAGAGAGAATATTTTGAAACAACCCAAAAGAAAGTTTTTGGCGCGAATATAATTGAGACTTGTTCTTAATAAAGGTTGATAGAATGTAATATTTTTGAAATTAAAAAAATATATAAAAACTCTTTATTTCAGAATTATAAAAATTTAATATAAATTTGTAAATGTCTTATTAAATTATGAAAAGTATAAAATTAATTTAAATTATTCTTTTATATATTAATTAAATTTTACAATAATGTATTTGAAAAATGTATATAGAATAAGAAAGAATCTTATAAAAAGGATTTCGATTATGAAAATTAATATTTCACCATTTAATTCCATATTAACTTTCATCAATTTTCGATTAGATTAATTTAAGTTCAGTTTTTAGATATTTTTAAAAGAATTTCTAAAGAAATTTATTTATATCAGAATTAAATATTAAAATTTAATACAAATTTTTAATCTCATTGAAATTTCAAAGCCACACAAATTGATTTAATTAATATAAATTATTCTTTTACATTTGCAACAATTTATATTTAAAAAATCATATAAAATAAAAATAACTTTTAAAAAAGAATCAATTATGAAAAAAAATAATATATCGCCACATAATTCTAGATTGATTTTCATTAATTTGAGATCGAATCAGATTGATTTCAATTCGATTTTCTTTTTCTTTTAGACTGTATAGTATACGACAATGGCCGACTACCTATGCGCGGTTCCCCGGATCCGATGGCGGATCACTGGGGGAACTACATCTTCCCCGAGGTGCCCCACCGTCACTTCGCCGAGCAGCTAACCCGGATGGATGCCGAAGTGTTTAAGAAGCTAGTTGCCCATCAGTGTCTTGGTGCCGTATGGTCCAGGAAGGATCGTTCCAGGAGTCACGAAGCCGCCACAGTGGTGGCAACCGTGAACCAATTCAATGCCGTCTCGTTACGTGTGATCTCGACGATTCTGACGGACACGACGCTCAAATCTCAGGAGCGCGCCAGGATCCTCGAAACGTGGATCGACGTCGCGCAGGAATTGCGGATACTCAAGAATTTTAGTAGCTTAAAGGCAATCGTCTCCGGCCTCCAAAGCAATCCGGTGTATCGACTGGAGAAGTGTTGGCAGTGCATGCCTCGGGAGAAGCATGAACTCTTCCGCGAGCTTGAGAGGATATTCTCAGAGGAGAACAACGCCTGGACACAGAGGGAATTGCTCATCAAAGAGGGCACTGCCAAGTTCGCTGACACTGCCGGCAGAAGCGATAGGCATCTGCAGAAGCTCTTTCAAAAACAGAATACTCACGCAGGCGTAAGTGCAATAACACGTTGTGTAACGTTGTTCTCTTTTGTAAGCTCTCGCGAAATTTTTTCTCAGCTTTTTAAGAAGATCATATAGAGGTTTTAACCCTGTTGTTCTGTTCAAATTTACAATCATTGTTACAGCCAATATAATCAAAAAGCTCTAAACAATAAAAAAGATTTCACAGAAAAAGGATCTTATATTTACAAACAAAGACATCATATATCACAGAAAAGAATATTCTTAAATATTAGTAAAAAATGTACTACAATTTGAATCAAATAGACGCGAACAGAACAGTAAGATAAAAAAAATCATGACACAACAATTTTTTTTATAAAGAAAAAAGTTTGTCCGTACCTTTTTTGATTGTATGATAAAATATTAATATATTTGATATTTGATTTTAAAAACTTTTAAATTGTAAAAGTTTGCCACATCAGTGATCTCTAAATTAGAAAATTGCTTTAATGATTTAACGAGACTAGAATTTTAATTATAAAATTAAGTATATACATACATAAATAAATTTCATAATTTTTTAATAATTTATAATTATAAATTTTTTATAAATTTATATGTATATATTAATTATAAATTATACATTAATATATTATTAATATATGATTAATATGATTAATATATGATTAATATATGATTAATATATAATAATATATAATAATAATTAATATATAATAATAATAATTATTATACTTAGATATATATATATCTAAGAATTCTTTAGAATCAGAAATTTATAAAACTAATTATATATAAATTTATGCTGAATAACGAGCTCAAGATGTGTTAAGTATCGATTCGCAAAAATAATTATAAATACAGATTAGATTACACAGAAATTAGTTTTATTTGTATGGACGAATATATCGTATTCTGTGCGCTATTCTCCTTTTCTCTTAAACTTAATATTGGTGAATTTTTCTAAAATTTGATTTCAGAACATTAGTTACGGCACAATACCGTATCTAGGTACCTTCCTAACTGACCTCACTATGATCGACACAGCGATTCCGGATACGATAGCCGATGGTCTCATCAATTTTGATAAAAGACGGAAGGAGTTCGAAGTGCTTGCTAGAATAAGACTTCTGCAGGGCGCGGCAAACGCATATAACTTCAGCATGGATCCCGTGTTCGATCGTTGGTTCCATTCGGTAGTGATATTGGACGATCGGGAAGCGTACAAACTTAGTTGTCAGATCGAGCCACCACCAGGGAACACTCTCAACAATCGCGGCAAGAAGAAACAGGTGATCTTTCATCTAATAAGAAATACAGCCTTGGCCATAAGTATGAGGCATCCTCAATTTATTGCATTTTTGTGGAAAAACCGATAATAAGAGCCAAAGAAAAACTAACAAAACATTAAAATGAAAAAAATAAATATTATTTTTCATTAAATATAAAACATATTTACACAAATTGAAGATATTCTATACTTTTGGTCAAGGTTGTTCTAATCTATTTTCTTCCTATATATATAAAATATATACGAATATCAAGAAATTTCTCAAAATTATCTAATCGAAATTTCTTCACCAAAATCATACAAAACAGGTACGTGAGACGATATTATTAAGGATAATCTTATATATTTCGAGTATTTTTGAAATAATCCTCGTATCTTTCTATTAAAAAACTATCTTCGATTATCAACAGGGATTCAAACGAGAATTTAATCATGGGACTTGTCTTACAGGGTCATCAAGGTCACCGCAAGAATGATTCAATTGCCTCAACGTCCAGTTCGAGCAGTTCGCAGTTTTACTGCGATCTCGATTCCCTCCCGAGCTCGCCACACAACTCGCTGGACCGGCGAACGTCACCGTCACAAATGTCCAGTTCGTCCTCGAGCTCGTCTCTACCGTCCCTGGATGTGTCCCTAAGTTCCGGTGGAGGTGGCAGTCATCAGACTCGTCTGGCACCCCCAGCCGGTGCTGTGGCGGCCAACGGTAGCACTCCGAATCTCGCCGGACTGTCTAGTCCCAGTCATTCGCACAAGAACTCGCCTGATTTCTATATTATCAAAGTCACCATGGAAACGGATAACGTGGAAACGCAAGGCGTGGTGCTATACAAGTCGATAATGCTATCGAACAACGAGCGGACGCCGCAGGTTATCCGGAACGCCATGCTGAAGCTTGGCCTTGAAGGCAGTCCCGATCAGTACACCCTGGCCCAGGTGCTACCCGATCGGGAGATGGTACTGCCCAATTCGGCTAACGTCTATTACGCTGTAAATACCGCGCACAATCTCAACTTCATCTTGAGACAGAGAAGAGAGCCCAATGATGTGACCTCGGACAGTCCTAGGAGCAAAGGCAGTCACAACCACAAGAGGTAGTCTTAAAACCGTCGCCGAGTACCCAGAACAAGAGGATTTCTGAAGTCTCTCGCTGACGTAAGCGGGAAATAGTTCTGGGACAATTACGTGAACTTTGGACGTGAAGTTAGAGTGCTAATGGATTCTCGAATTACTCTCGTGAAGGAGAGTACATTGAAGTCGATCAATATAATTGCGATAAAAGACAAATGCGATGTTGTCAGCGTACGTCAGCGAACAAATACTAAGCTGTAATATTACGCTAAATGAATTAACATTTAGTATTACAATGTTGATGTCAGTAGCATCTTTCCAACACAGAGTCTGTAGCAACGTTTGCAAGATTACCGCAATGTTGGGATGATTTGTATGAATTAATTGACATCAATAATACATAACTGGTAATGTTAATATTACTAATTAACGTTATTAATAGTAATGTTAACAGTGCTAATTAAATAATATCGCAACAATACATATCAAAGTATTACAGCTTAACATCCGGTTCGCCATTAAGGTATTCCATTGTAATTTAAAAACGATGACTTATTTAATAGTTATACAACGTGAAGAAATGACGATCACAATGTCAGGCATCACAATTACCGCAATCGATCGCGCATCCTCGTTCGTTCTCCGTCGCGAATCGAAGTTGAAAGGGCAAATCTCGCCGTAATTAATTTGTTTATTAAGATTTACCATGACAACCCGGCCGCTTCGCCTTTTTGAACGCGACACAAACAATCGAATGGCAAACCGAGATTAAGCGCGGTCACTCGTACAACCGGAAGTGCGTAGACCCACGCACGTATCGCACAAAAACGCACGCACGAACGCACGCACGCACACACGCACGCACATATATATATATATATATATATATATATATATACATATATATAAACACGACTCGTACAGTATTGAAAAGACAGAGAGCTCGGCAAAGTTGCGCAACCGAGCAAGCTGTTCTAGCATTATTCTAGGCGCGCGTTTAGCGTGAGTCATACACGCGAGGTTCTTATCGATACCGCCGTGACGTAAGGCCCGTATTTTTGCCGTTTAGAGCATCTATAATGTTAAACGCGTGCGACTGCTCCCATTTGCCTAATTCTGTAAAAAGAGATAGAAACCATTAATACGATTAAGATAATTAAAAATTTACGAACTCTCTTTCTTGTGAGAAATACGGTGGCTATGTTTAGCGATAAATACGGCCGGTCGAGCAATATTTGTTTGATATACGAATGCAACGATATTATAGGAAATAATTGTACTAACTGTACACTCTACAAAATATGGCTGTGGATTCAATTAGCACCATAGATGTTAATTATAATTCTCACCATGTTGATTGAACACCAATATGGTGTGGATTTACATGATGGATGCGGATTGAATATCATGGTTTAAAACTCATGTTGTTAGATCTGTGGTGTTTATATCAACACCAATGTAAGAGTTTATTTAATATTTAACACCCAGGATTCGAATCCACATCCAGACTTTTTAGAGTTTAATGCTAAATATGATGACCGGTCGAGCGATACCTGATATAAATGTGCGACGATATTGTATAAGGAAATAATTGTATTAATTGTACACTCTAAAAATGTGGGTGCGAAATTAATACTATGAGTATTAGATGTAATTTTCACCGTATTGGTATTGATATAAACACTATCGTGTGGATTTAACACTGAATTTTAAACCATGATGTTAGATACACGCCATGTTGGTGTTTATATCAACACGGAGAGAATTATATAAATACATCTATATTTTTTAGAGTCAAATCCATCCATATTTTTTAGAGTGTATTCAAATGAAACTAAGAGTTTTACTTTTTCTTGCTCGTCACGAGGGAGTCGTATATTTATAGTGTACTCTCTCGTTTGTGATTGACATTTGTCCGATAATAATCATGTTTGTTACGAAATGATAATAGTGTCGAAACACACAGGGATTTTTCTGTTCGTTGGGTTCGAGGTAGATGTGCGACAGTAAAATTACGGGTGTGTCTACGGCGGCACACATCCTCGCGTGTGCGTGTATATACAATAAACTATACACGTGTTTCGCGAAACATTTACGAGATTATAGAGAAGTAGCGGAACAAGCGATTCAAGCCGTAAGGGTCGATTGTGATTTTGTAAATACTTATAATGCGTACCGCGGTAACTCGATCAAGCGGGGGGGGGGGGAGAGGGGAGCCCCCTCGCGCAAAGGGCAGGGTGCCCCATCAGAAACCTGTCAATTATTGTCGCCGTTCCCTCTCGTATACTCTAGAAAGCGGGAAAATTAGAACTGCCTCGTTTGATATTCTACGAAACAAAATATTTGCGAATTTGTCCAATGAATTGTTGTTGCGAAGACAAGGAAAAAGTTCTGTGATAAAAAGGAATCTCTCCAATTTTTGTTGTTCTTCTCTTGATTGCTATAAAGCAGAGAACGAATTTCGGTTCGCAATAGTCGGACATGTCCACTTTTTCCGATCTCATTGTATGAGAGGAAAATTTTCGAGAGTTCATTAGGAGATGTATCCGTCTAGTAAATATTAAGAGACACTACCAGTATTTCCAGATTAATTGTAACATAACATCAGTGTTATAATTTCATACTCAATGTAATTGTTATGTACAATATGAATTATATTGAGTTATTATATTTCATTTATATTTTTTAAATATGAAATTATAATACTGATGTTATATTATTCTTAACTGTTGTTTACTGGTAGTCTTATCATGTCATCATCGTCTTATCATATCAGCATTGACTGCTAATGATCAGATAAGTCTATATTTTTCTGTCGTTATGGAAAAGTCGGGACTGGAAGATCCAGTCACGATAGTCAGATAAGTCCATTTTTCTCCACTATTATAGAGAAATTTTGGAAATATGTCACAAGGTTATATATTTTGATATTATTTCAGTAGAGGAATAATTAAATTATCAATGTTTTGACTTTGGAATTTGGTGTAAGTAAGTAAGAAGGAACATTAAAGTATTTCTTTTATAATTGTAACAGTATGAAATTAGCATCGAAATTATTTTCTCTTGAAAATATCATGTTAAGAATAATTTATCTTTTCAGTATATATATATATATAAAAGCCAAGAATTAATTATTTAAAAAATAAATTTGAAGTGGAGACTGCTCGATATTCTTAAAGATTAAATTTAATTATATTTTTAATGAATTAACGACTGAACGAGAGAACGTTTGAACTTTGCAAATATTGACGTCTAACAAAAGTACCACAATTATTTTAATAGAACGATTAATAATCAATTATTGAATTACGTAACTCTATCCAATATGGGCTATTTGTTGTTTACAAATAATTACATGAATAAAATTAAATCCTCATTATTTCCATATAAATATTGAAAATGTTTCTCTTATGTCTTCAATCGATCAATAATAAGTTAGAGTGCAGTGTGAATAACACAAATAAATAAAAAGCGCCAAATTATGGATAGCGAAGCTGGATCTTGTGTTACCTATGTAATAATATTTCTATGTAATATTTTCAAGTAATGTTTAAAAATATTTCTTCTCAAGCAGGACAAGTTACAATAATGTTAAAAAGATGAATCGTAACTGATTGAAAAGTAACTTTTAGAGTTATTGTAGAGTTATTATTTTAGAACCATTTCGATATCACGATGACTTCTATTTGATGCGGATTATTTTGAATCTGATCATCAGTTTTCACTGTTAGATTGAACAAAACGCAACGCTTAAATAGTCCATATTGAGTATAGTTATCTTAATTAAATCAGAAAACGCTAAAATCATGTATTATCCGACTTATTCTGAGGACGAATGATTCCGGCGACTAAATGCCGGAAATCCGAAAGAAGTAGATCAAGTTTTTCACCCAGTTCCGTGCCTGGGAGGGGATTCTCGGTGTCAATCAATATTCCATTAGTGAAGCAAGCGCTAAATAATAGACGGCTCATTCGTCATGAGAAAAAGTGGACTTGTCCGGTTTTTTGTGAGCGAACCGCAGTTGTCAGAATCAAAACCCGCGTTGCTAACCAACTAGCCGAGAGCCAGTTCACCCCGCAAGTTCGGCCGCTCGCGGTTTTTTCACGTACATTTTTTCACCGAAACTTCGCAACACTCAACAAACTCACGCGCGGCCGAAAGGAAAGAAGGAAAAAGAGCGAAAACACACCCATGGTCGAGGATCCCGACAATTAATGTTTAGGTTTCGAATATGATTTCCCCCGACAAAAACGTTAGACCTTATACAATTTTTGTACTTATCTCCCCGTCGATTTTTTCCTTCTCCTCTCTTCTCTATTCCCAGAGATTCTCAGAGAAAAACATAGTGGTAGCAGCTATAAAAGTGACTATACAAGTTTTATACGTAGAATAAATGTACATAGTTGAATAAATTGATGCATATAGTTGAATAGACTGTCTTATGGTTGCAATAACTATAAAGTAGTTTATTCAATTACTCATACATGGAACTTATGAAATACCATTTTATTTTATTGAAGTAATTCATTGTCAGTAGATATTCATGTGACATAACTACAAGTTGGTACAAGTTTGTTAGCCATAGAGATGATACTAATTACAGATAGACATTCTTCGAATATATAGAATAAATGCTTTTACAAAAAACTGAAGAAGGAAATATGATTAGAGTTATGGAATAAAAGAGAAGATGTGGAATACTATCAAGTACATAGTATTAAGTATTTATATCATATGTTGCGTATACATTTCATTACTAGTTCAATTATATCATTGAAAGCCATATTCAAGGTCTCCAAGCTATAGACTGAATTATAAAATCAATATCAATGTACTTCTCAAAATTACACAAGAAATATATTCCAGTGATTACACTGAAAAAAGATTCTAGTTGAAAATGAACGAACCAGCATATTTTGATCATAATCAAGAATCAGAATTTTGATAATTATTACTTGACTATCTCGACTAGAATTCTAATAGATTTAATCAGAAAATCTGATTTCTGATTTATCTACTTTCCACTTGAATCCCAATTAATCAAACATTTTTTTATGCGTAAATTATACAAGATATCATAGTATTCCACAACTTCCATTACTTATTCCATAACCATCTTATTTGTACAATAATTCTACTTATAAAACTTGTATAACTGTTACTTTTATATTGCCATTATATTTTTTTCTCCAAATGAATCTCCCTAATTCATTTGTCTAACTAGCTGTATATTCTCCTCACGTGTAGACGGCCTCGGAAAAATAGTGAGATCGCCGACGAGAAGCGAATTGTATGTGTAGTACGATCTGACAAAAGTGAGAATAGATGGCCTACACTTTTACGCGTCGTGTAACGTTTTTATCTTCTTCTACCTCGACAATCCTTCACGGTCGTAAAGTCACCGTGATTTGTCGACGCCTCGTCGATTTCTGTCCTTTCCTACCCCTTTTTTTATGACTCTTTTACGGTCAAACAAGTAAAACCAGAGTTTCTCTCTCTATTTTCATTCGTAAAATAACGGATACTTTTGAGATATCCCTTTTAAAGATTGAGATACGTTCGGTGGAAAAAAGATACGTTCCAAGAATCAATAAATATAGTCATGCGTTTAAAGAGCTGAAGAGAGGAAGTTTAAAGATTCTCTTATCGCGTGAATCGTCTGTTACCTTAAATCGTGTGAATCGTCTGCTATCTTAAATCGTGATAATGACCCTAAAATAGAGAGAGAAAGGGATGCAAAAAACCTGCTGTGAGTCTTACGTGGGTCTTTCATTGGGTGAAAGATCGAACCGATCGGTATCGCGAGGAACAATTTCACGTAGCTGACGAGTGGACTTCCGCCGTGTGTCGGCACATCCGGCACGCGAACCTGTTGATCTTCTCCGCAAGGATACTCGAATACTCGGTTTGCAGGTAAGTAAGACTCTATCCAAAGCTAAACAGAGCTAATGGTTTCGTCCAGCGGTTCGCGATCGAAGAAGATCGCCATTTCGCCTTGACAGAAAATATTTGTACCAAGTCATTCCAATAGTTCCTGCGATATTCAAGGACGTGATTGAGTGGGAAATGAAGTGGAAAGCACATAGTTGGATTGCTGTCATTCCAGCTCGACAAAGATTTATTGAGGTATAATCATCAGCCGTTTCAGGAGTCTAACAATATTTCCCAAGTAAAATGGAACAGCGAGAGATCCCAGTGGATAATGATCGTGTTCTTGTTTGCTGAGAAAATCGAGTTGGGAAAACGCAGAATTATTAAATAAATTATCAAAATGAAATTTATATCTATTTTCGAGTCTAAAAGACCTCTGTTTCTACATTACATTTATTACGTTCTACACGATTTATTGGGGCAAGAATTCTAGTTAATTTTTTCTTTAATAAAAAAACAATCAGTATAAAGTTAATAATCTTGTTAACGAAAGGGCATATAAGAGTTAGATTTAAAATCTTTATAACGTAAAAATTAAATATATAAAATTACATAACTTTATAACTTACAATAATATTTCCCGGTGTAGAATGAATCAATATTACGACTTTTTTTTTGACACTTTGAATTTTTTTAATAATAATCATAAACGGATAAAATATAAAATATCTCTGATGAAGATGTTTTTTAGAATTTTTATATAATTTTTTAGAATTCCTATATAAATTCCATAAATTTTCCGAAAACTTAAATTTTTGCACATGAATGAAAACACTTCAGAAATGTTAAGAAAGTCCCCATCTTTTCTAGAAATAAATATTTATATCTATGAATTTTTAAATATTCTATAATTTTTGAAAAAATTTTTTTAATTTAAAAGAGTGCAAAATAATTCTTTAAACATTTTTATAAATTTAAGATATGAAAAATTCTTAAAAATATAACATGAGAGTTTTTTCAGAGATCTTATAAACATATTTGCTGATCTCATTTGAATATTTTTATACAAAATAGGAAAAAAAAGGAGGAAAATAAGGAAAAAGTTTATCCTTGTTTTCCCGGAGAATATTCAACAGTACATTTCATATTAAAACTCCAACAAGTTGAAAGAGTTTTGGCAGTAATCCTAGTCTTCGATACTTCTAACACTTCACATATATCACAGAGAACATAATAATAGTAATTGTAAAAATGACAATTACAAGTTACAGAATTGCATAACTAATTATAACTGCAATAATTCTAAAATAATTTGTTTACATTAATTTTACATATAAAACTTGCATTTACCTTCATAATTGCAACTGTTTTTCTCTAAGTGAGCAAGTCTTAAATATTCAGGTGGCTTTGGTTCGAAATATAAACTGAAACGATCTATCTTTAGCCGTAATTTAAAGCCGTTTCTTTTCTGTCCTTCAACTAAACGTGTCCC
>Ga0157363_1005922_pt1 | contig 11460 bp, 6 predicted proteins | sample AttsexASBM1_FD_111477 | JGI IMG/M metagenome (GOLD analysis project Ga0157363, IMG submission 111477) | Fungus gardens microbial communities from leaf cutter ant in Ribeirão Preto, State of São Paulo, Brazil - Atta sexdens ASBM1 | ecosystem: Host-associated > Fungi > Mycelium > Unclassified ...
TGAACGTATACTAGATCCACATTATTCTTTTCTAGATCTACAATATACACAGTAACGATTGTATTAAAGTTTAAACAAATGGCACTATACTATAATGGAATGGCATAATTTGAAAAACACTGATTTAACTATCGCACGTAATTTTATGGAAATTGGACATTGATGAGAGATCAGAATCAAACTAAGCGTAACATAGCCAGACTTTGACAATTGTACTGCATTAATAAAATTGTATCTTTAAAAACTTAACAAACTGAATTTATTTTTTTAAATTAAAAGACAATATGTTAAAATAATTCTTATGATGCGCTCATGTATTATTTAATACAAGAAACTTTCATATAGCGACTCATATGAATTCTACACGCTAAAATTAAATATTTGATGTTTTAATATACAATTTATAACACATACAATTTTTGTTAAAGATAGCAGTAAAAGGCACTGAAAATAAAGAGCGATGAGACCTCAATTTGTCGGCAGTTACGCGGGGCAGTGTAACGAAAGAGAAAAGTTCATTGTTTACATGTTTTTGAATTCACCAGAACCATTAGCGTTGAGCATAAGTATGTTAGGATTTTCCTTCTCAAAGGCAGTCGCGTCTCTACCTCCGGGTCTTTCTTCCTGTCCCCATTCTCCTAGAGTTCCACGCATCACGTCTGGCTGTTCCTTCAGTTTTTGCTCCTCCTTCTATGAGATTACTAACGGTTTATGGTCAAACGCAAATGCATTGACAAATTTTTCAAGATTTTCAAGATTTATTTGATTTAAAATAATCAGCCTTTATATCATTCATAATATTTATGATAAATGCAGAGTCCACGAACATTTTTGCCAATATTGAAACATGGATAATAATTGATATCCAAGTATATTTATTACACATTGCAGAGATAATTTTCATTTCAAATAGCTAAATGTTCATAATAAATTTTGAGCAATACTTGATACGAAAACTCGGCACATGAAAAAGTTTATATCGATCAAAACATTATTCAACATTATTGTTTTTCACAAACCTGTTTATCTTCCTGCGCAAACTTATCGAACATGTTCGCATAAAGTTTCTTCTCTTTAGCTAATTGCTTCTTAATAAGAGAATTACAGACTAAAATTTGTTTAGACGCGGCCGTATTTTTCGGTTGTACTTCTACAACCTTCTGGAAATCATTAATAGCAATTTCAGGCGATGAGAGTCCAAGATGCGCTTGTCCTCTTCTGAACAGAGCCTTTTCATTCTGCGAATCCAGTTCTAAAGCTTTAGTACACTCGTCTCTAGCCAAAACATTTTCATTGATTTTCAGGTAACATAGAGCAAGGTTTAAGTGAGTTGCTATTACGAGATTATCTCTCTCCTTTTTGAGATCATCTTCGAAACTCGATGTATCATTTAAGTATTTGAAAACTTTCTGATATACTTTAATGGCTAAATTGATTTTATCGGATATCAAGTACTTCGTTCCTTTTTCTTTTTGCATCTTTGCTTGTTCTATTTTTTCCGGTGATTTCATTGACCATATACTTGCCTCCTGTTAAATAATATTTAGTAATTTAGAAATTTACAGAATTAGAACATTCAGCTCCAATAATCACAATTACCTTCTCGAAATTCTGCAATTCCACTTCATATTCTACGTCCGCATTCGGTGGAATATTAAATTCCGGATTTCCTTGTTCCTTAAATGCATATTTACTTTTAATTAGCAGCCTAGATTTCTCATTCTTCAAGAAACGCTGCAATGCTATTTCTACACCGTTTATAATTCCTGCAACTTCTCCTTCTCCAAGAACAAATTCTACATCTCTATCTTCAAATACTTGACCATTGTATTTTCCAGTCAAGTGTACTAAGGATATATAAAAAATTTATTAGATAAAGAATACATAGCACATCATACTACTGTTAGATCATGATACTAACTTTTTACAGTACTATCTTCCTCTGGATGAGCATAGTTTTGGCCGGCAATAATTTGGAATCTCTCAATACCTTTATCTTTATTCGGAGATAGATCTTCTCCGGACCAATCAAGCAATTCAATCTAGAAAAACATTAGAATATGTTACATATTAGAATATGATTGTTAAGTTTCTCTGATTAATTATTAATATATATATATATATATATATATATATATATATATATATATATATAGATTTTATTGAATATTTACATACAATATATATATTAAAATATTTCTAATTCATATGCATATAATCATATTGAAGAATTTTATAATAATTGTAAAAAAACTGTTTTTTTTTAACACATAATTAATACATTATGTAAAACATTCCAGTATCGTAGTTTAACACTAAAACTAGCAAATGATTATTATTGATTGTTTCTATTTTTTAGTTAATATTATATTTTTTGTGTAAAAGATATTTAAAATTTTTTGACTTACTAATTTTCTTTACCTTCATAATAATTTATTTGCTTGGGCCTTTTAGTAAAGATAAGAATAAGAATATTGATATTTCTATTGATATTTCTAATTATATCAACAGTATTGATATTTACTTACTTCAAATTTCAACGTAGCATCAGCTGGAATCAATGGTGGACTACCATTCTTGCCATAGGCATATTCAGGAGCACAGGTCAACATAGCAATCTCACCCTTCTTCATGGTAGCAACGCCAATGTCCCATCCTTTGATGACACTGTTATTTCCGAGATTAAATTTGAACGGCTTATCCTTGTTTCTGCTGGAGTCAAATTTGGTGCCGTCCAGTAGAGTACCGGTGTAGTGGACCTTTACTCTGCAACCACTCGTAGGGGTCAAATCTCCTTCTCCTTCCTTGATGATTTCCTTCAACACGCCGCGGTCCTGTGTAGGAGATAAATCTACCTCGGCCATTCTCTGTGAGTGAAAAAGACAAAAGGATTATTAAATACCAAAAGGCTTTTTCTACAATGTCTACGATGCGATGATACACCGATAACGACTTAACCGAATCTGGCCGAGTTTGGCACTGTTATGTTGGGAATCGTTCCACGCCGAACTTTCTCGAAATGTTAATGCACGAATATTAATGACGAGAGGAAATGACTCTGCAAGATGCGCGCGTGTTTACGGATTAATTATGTGTGACAGTATTAAAATCAAAAATACGTACTATTTGCGAAAATGGAAGAAATTCAGATATATGCAGTGAAGGATCTCGTTCGAATTGAGCAATCTTCCAACACGCGTGCCGGCTGATTCGAAATAATCGTGTGGTCGACTCTTCACAATCGTACACCGATGCAAATCAATTTTATGGAATTTGCTAGAAAACTTGGTACATTTTTCCGACGGTCGATATTCTTTTCGATCCACATTTCCAAATTTCTTCACCGGCCGTTTGTAAATGAGGTAAAATTTACGTTGACGATTTCTACATTACCGATTGCCGTTCTAAAAGATTTCTACATTATCAATGCAATGTAAGATTTTCTGCGCATCATCGATTCCCGCTCATTTTTACTAACTGCAGTGTTTATATACATGGGCGTAACCAGGATTTTATTTATAGAAGGCTAAATAGAATTATGATTTTTGGGGAAGGGCCGTAATCGAGTAATATAGATTATTGGATGTACAATTTTGTTTTATATTATTTTTTAAAATTAATTACTGGCAGATAAATCACAAAATTACACATATTTAATTTATTAATGCACTTTATTTTTCTCTTAAAATTATTAACTGAATCTTCGAACTAGAAATGCTTAAATTTATAACACTAGCCATCTCAGAAAGTCTTAGAAAATCTTTCCATAACTTTCACTTCTAATTCTTTCTTCTTTTTTAAAATTTCTTGTAAATACTCATTAAACATAGTCCGTTTAAGCAGTTTTAATTATTTTTATTCTTTAAGATCTGAAGGGGAGGACAACCTCTAAGTCCCATGTTGGCTACGCCAATATTTATATTTATAAAAGAAAATCGTTAGATCTGTTTGCTTGCACTTTCTGTACTCAGCATCTTCTCTTTCTCTTCAACGCCCGAATATGTATATAATTTATCTTATTTTAAGTGCAAATATTTTTAGGAATTTCAAGCAATGTAAACAAACCTAATAGCTGTCAGTTCAGCAAAAAGAGCAACTTTGCAACTGTAAGATTTTTTAATATGATTGATCTTGCCTTTTATTCCTCATTGGATCTGAATGTATAATCATATTAAGTCAATCTGAGCATTCTCTGCTAAACACAACCATTTATCAATTTGATAATATAATGCATTTATTTGTACAGTAATGATATTTAATTCAATATTTCTCTTTGTTATTGACACATTTTATTTCGGCCATTACAATCTGTGTACGTCAGCAGAAGGAAGTCAAAATAAAATCTCATTATATACATATTGTAAATTATTGATTACATAATTGGTTTTTTTATCGTCTTTTCAATCCCGCTATGATAAACGTCTTCTGGAAATCTGCGCGATTATGCACAAAAATCGACTTTGATCGACTTGAAAGTCTATTTCGGTATTCGTTGGTGAAGATCTCGAGCGATATCATCCTCATCTGTCCTCATCGTCATTCTCGTCCATTAACTTGCGAACGAAACGACGCGTCTTTAATTTTACGCAGTTGGACCAATAGGAAACTCTTTTTACCGGAACGTCTGATATATCGACGAATCGCCGTAAGGCATTTTCATTCGGCGCTGGCGCGTCTCATATCAAGCGATTACGCAGTACGCACGTTGAGTGCGCCATATTTTCGTTCCGCGCGCTTTATACTGCGATTATGGCGAACGTCCTGTTGCCGCGTTAAGAGCATTTCGTGAACAAGTTAAAGTGAGGGATAAAGTTCCATTGAATATAGTGGCCGAGACTGCCGAGAGGTTGTTGGAGACGGTCGTTGACAGATCGTGCATCGTATTTCGTGTCATATTCACGCTCCGTTCGCAATCGGACCAAGCGGACGGAGCAGCACTAAAAGGTTATTAATGACGAAGTGCGAGAGCCCGCCTGAGCCCGCTACGGGAATACGAACAACGTATTGAGGAGCGTTGTTAATTATCGAACTTGTTCCTGAACCGGCTACGCGAGTCGCCGCGACCATCGGAATGATGTCTACGAAGCAGGAGACACCAAACATGGCTGAGCGTTGTCGAATTTGTCTAGTTGACCAGGGCTGCATGACTAATCTGCAAGACGAGCGTTTGGAAGCCAAACTCAAGGATTTGATCAGGTGTACTCATATCGATGTGGGTCCCCTTTTTTGTATTTCATTGGTTCCTTCTGTCAAATTGTACGTTTGATTGAATGTTTATGCTTGTTTACAGATCAAGTATGATGAAAATCTACCAGGGGTTGTGTGTCACGTATGCTTGTACAAGCTGAATATGTGGAGCGAGTTCAAAGAACAGTTTATACAGTCCAACAAATCCCTGGAGCAACTAGATATGTGGGAAGAGTCTGAAGATAACACTGTAAGATGCAATGTTGATGCAATATTTTTTTTAGATTTATTTTTTTCTACCTTAAGTTCTGAACTGATATATACTGCTGCAATAAAGTACAGCTATAGCTGAGACAACTATAGCTTGTTTTATTCTAAAGGCCATTACAGATATAAAAATTTTAGTCATAATTGTAAGGCAATCGGTCAATCAGTCGAGTGTTTTAAAACACGAGATTGTAATTTTGATTGTGATGAATCGATTTGCTTGCGATCTTATGATTACGACTAAAATTTTTATATGTCTAATGGCCTTAATTTAATGAATTATTTCACAACTAATTCAGAATTTTTTTAAAAGGAACAAATAGTTTTATTGGCTTTTAAGCCTGGTTTATAATATGCTTTTTGCTTCCTGCTTCTTTTTTTTCTTTTTATTACTGTTTTTATCAACAATTATCTTGTCATATGTTTTTGGTCTCTTCTATCAAAGTTTATCAACTTTTATCTTGAATAATATAAAATGAGGAAATAAAATAAGAAGTGAAAAAACAAGAAGTGAAAAAACAAGAAGTAAAAATTGGAAAACAAGAAACAGGAAGCAAAGAGTAAGTTGTAGATTAGATTTTTGTCACTTTAGCGCTTTACATTTTTTATTTTCATCTTAGATTGAAGATCCTTTGAAGGATAGCAGTTATACATCAAAAGATGCAGAAAGGAAACATAGAAACAGCCAGGATAATAGTATTGAGAAGGTATTTTTATATAAATTTGATAATATTATTGATTCTATATTTTGTAATATTTTCTTTATATATATATATATATATATATATTTTTATATATATTTTATACATTGCTCAACGTAATTAAAGGTCACCTTCCATTTTGCAAAAATAGACAAATTTCAAGATAGAAGAATTATCAAAAATCATTGTATCAGAATGTTTGAAAAATATTTTACAACTTCTGTTTTTTAAGATCGGTACTTTAGGAAACGGCCTTATTGACATTTTATGAAGTTACACAAACATAAAATGTATCATATCTCAAAATTTTTCACAAAATTTGGGAAGTTCCACGGCGCAAATTGAAAATTGTATAAATGCGGTTTATAGCATTCGAAAAAATGAATCTTTATTTTTATTTTTTATTAAGTTTTATATAATCATTTTTCATCGAATTATTCAACATCGGAGCAAAAAAAGTTGTTTTTGTTTCAATTTTTTTGTTGAATAATCCAGTGAAGAAAAATTGTACAGAGATGATGTATCTTCATTTATGTTTGTGTATATTATATATAAAATACAGTAAAATTTCCATAAAATATCAGTTTTCTAGAGCGTTTTCTAAAATAGCGATCTGAAAAGTACAAATGATGAAAAGTACAAATTTCAAGATCGACATGATGATTTTTTATGAAGTTCTTCTATCTTAAAATTTGCTATTTTTACAGGGTGGAACAGGTAATCCTTCAATTTTGTTGAGTAGTGTATATACAGAATGTTCCCGACCAACAGGATCGTCTCTTGTGAACAAGTAGAGCGAAATTGAGACGAAAAGTCCTTTATCATTTTTGTAAAATTTTAAAAGATATTAATTTTTCAAAATCACTGAATAAGTACGTATTCGCGCAAATTACCGCCAAGTATACGTCCATAGGTCGCTCCTTAACTTGTAGTTCAGTCCGCTCTATCTACTCACGAGAGATGACTCCGTAAGTGTGTATGTGTGTGTGTGTGTGTGTGTGTGTACGCGCGCGCGCGCGCGCGCGTGTGTGTGTGTGTGTGTGTATACACATACTCTGTATGTATACATGAAAGAAAAAATATATGTAATGTGTTATACAAGATGTTTTTAAAATAACGCCCATTAATCGAATATTGCAAAATGGCATAGGATTTTTCGAGTTTTTTATTAGGAATAATATAATTAGTGGGCGTTATTTCAGAAATATCCTCTGTGTGTGTGTGTGTGTATGTGTGGGGTGGGGGGGAGTAGGAGGTGGGTGTGTGGATATGTAAACTAATAGCATTTTTCTGACAGAGCTAGTGCGCATTCTATGCATATTAAAGCTGTTGTACACTAATCTAATCTGAATGTATAAGTGAGATATCTCAATTAATAAATTACCTAATGTATATTTTGTCAAATATCACAAGAAAATGTATTGAGGATTTTATAGTTTAATTCGTTTTTATATTTTTATTAAACGTACATCTTTACGTTGATTTGTGTACGATGACTTTAAAGTACACTGCATGCACACCAGTTTTGCTAATGAAAAACGCAGTCCTTTTTTGGCAATGTAAGCCATAAAATAAATATAAATTTGACCATACTCATCCATACCATCCACTCATACCACTATCCTATTGCTACAACACATCTCTTTTTATACAATAAATTTCTCTCTAATGACCTATTCACAGAAGAGAAAGATTTTTTATCCTTACATATCACAGAAAAATCACAGCCATATTCTGCTATTGCTACCTTAATGAAACTCATATTTTTTTGAGTCCAATTCCTCATTTGAAAGTCTAATTCCATATTTCCTTTTGTGTTCCTATCTCAGATCCTGAATCAGCTACTTATTTTTCGACACTCTTCTATATAATGTTCCATGCAATCTGTACCTACTCCTCCAAAATGTACATCTTCTATTCTCTTCACTCAGCCAGTATTTATTTCTTTCTTCCATATTTCCACACCTAAGTTTCACTAACTTCCTTACACCCTTTCCTATTCCCTTATTCAAATTTTTCTTCCTTAAATATTTGGGGCTTCTATTTCCTATTTCCTGTCGAATTTTTTGTATCTGATTAATAAATATTTTATTCAATCCAAAATTAATTATTCTATTTCAGAAAAAATCAAAGATAGATACGTCTTCATTAGAAATTGCTTGCGACACAGGCCAAATTATATTAGACACGATAAGCATATCGGATAACGACAGTTCACCTAAATTAAAAAAGAATGCGAAAAATGGCGAAGAGCGTACAGAAGATAAAGTGTATTTAGGACCAATAAGAGCTAGATTGTTGCCTGCAAGACGTGGCAGAAATATCGAACGGCGAAAGGCGTCTACGAAGCGTTGGGTAGAAAGAAAGAAGGCACTTTTGGCTGCAATAGGGGAGGATGTGTCCGATACAGATTCTATAGCTTCTGATGAAGTGCAATTATCGCCCGTGCAAAAGGCTCGTGCTAAGGATAAGGAAATAGAAAGACAAAGGAAAATAGCCAAGGTGCTGAAAAATCTAGAAACAAATCTTACGGAGAAATATGTTCTTCGTGATAAAAACATAGATTCCGACGCGCGTAGAACGAGAAGTACTTTGCAACACAATAACAAAAACACTGTCAAAAATTTATTGAACCAAAACAATAAGAAAAACATTGTTGGAAGAAATAGGTCCTCTGTAGACAGCTCGATAGAAAATTCTCCATCTTTGTTAACAAATAATTTTACATTAAATGACGAGAAAAAATTCGAGATACAAAATGATGATCAAACTTTTGAACCTAGTTCGTTGAAATCCGAATTAGTGATCGGTGACACTACGTTCTGTATAACGTCAACGTTGATTCTTGTGAATGGAAACAATGAACAAGCAGAGTGTAATAATTCAATGAAGGATTCTAAAAGTTTTAGTCCTGACGAAAGCAATCGGGAGAGGAATACTGATATCTTCGATGCGGTTCAATTGCGTAGAGTAAATCCCGTGATAACTACAAGCCAAAAGAATAACAAGCCCAACAATAAGTTCATTGAAAGATGTTTGAATATTGAAGTAGAAGGTAATGAATTGTCGGTTTTGAAACGCGTACAACGCGAATTGGCAGATTTTGTCCAAAAAGAAATTAAATACAAGTTATTCAGCACGAACGATGACGACGCGAAAATCAATAAAACTGATAGTACTCAAACAGAATCTGCTACTTTCTTCCGGGAAAAACTCGACCAGAAGTTGAAAGATATAATAGAAAAAGCTATAAAGAAAAATATCGTGTTATCTGAAGGCAATACGAGTGATGCATATAGTTCGAGCCCCAAAGTATCGATATTGGCGAAGTCGCCCAGATATCAGCCGAAGGTTATGGTAAAACGTCTAGACATAGCAAAGGAGAGTAAACATTATAAAATTAATAACGCTTGTACGTTAAATATGAGTTCGTCAAAACGCAAGCTCGCTGGTCCATTTATCACTCGTAATAAACGTGCGAGCATAATTCCAGTAAGATATGGTGAATATGCCTCATTAGATTCCTCCGATTCCGAAGCAACGAATAATAATAGCATTGAAGATCCCAACGAATGGTGTCCAACACCTAAAACGACTAATTCAAAAACATCTAAGACAACGCCGAGACAGATCATTACCGGCAAATCGGTGGAAAAGAAACAAAATGAACAGAAGACTGGTTCTGAAAAAATTGTCAAAACAGCAAATACCAAAGTTGAGAATCATATATGTGGAGTATGCGGATCAATGTTTCACAGTCGCACGGAGGTCGAGGCGCATGTCCGTACTCATCAATTGGCACCGGGTGCCTCCGTCGTGCAGGTTGTGCTACAAAATAAAGAAATCGTGCCACAACAGATTAAGCCGCAACAGATTAAGCAGAAGATGATGCGCTGCAAGAGATGTCACGAGATAGTCGAGGCGCGTTTTGTGAAGGTGCACGTATGTAAAACGTATCATAAGTGTCATATTTGCAACTCCATGTTCCGCGCGAAGAATCTTCTCTTGAAGCACTTGGAGAACCATGACACCAAGTTCAAACTAAACGTGATCGAGAACAAAAAGTTGAATAATACTGATACGTTGCAGAAAATTGTAGCGATTACGTCCGTATTGCCGCAGAAGGCTCAAAATCAAGCCCAGGGAAGCGAAACTACGATAAAAACAGAAATAAAAAACGAGAAAAATGATATCCAGTCCGATAAAATAACAAGTACAGGTGTAAAGTTAGAAAGCACTGAAAATGTAACGAAGCCTAAAGAAACATATACTTGTTTCGTATGCGATAAAATCTTCACAGACGAGGAAGTACTGAAGGATCATTTGCAGAAGCATTGTGATGATGAAAGTGAAGGAGAACAAAATAACAGCAAGGAACAGTATCAATGTGCTATTTGCGGTAGTACTCTGGAGTCAGATCAAGCATTAGAAGAGCACGTTGGTAAACATTTATTTGACGATGAAGACGACAATCCTAATCTGATTAGTATAAACCAAGGCAATGAGAATGAAAGTAAATTAAAGGCAAATGATTCATATCAATGTGGGCAATGCTCAGAGATGTTTGATTCGGAGGTATTGTTAGAGATGCATATGCATGCGCATTTGGAGGAAGTTGCGATAGCAGAATGGGAGCAACAAGGATTGAAGATTTATCAGTATCAATGTATGCTTTGCGATGAATTGTGTAATACGGAAAAAGAGTTATCTGAACATTTGGACATACATAATGCAAACGCGCATGTATGTCAATTGTGTGACAAGCCGTTCCGCACGTTAGAAGATCTACAAGAACACGTTGCGACTCATTGACGTACTCGATAATGTTTTGTATGAAAATATTAATACAAATTATAAAACATCTTTGATATAATAATGAGCAGATGGTTGTGTTCGGAAAGTGTATTATAAGAAACTATTGCGTCATAATATGTCTTTATCATTTGTTAGACATAAAACAAGAATAGAATAATGCAATTATTCTGACAAGCTTTGCGCTCTCCAAACGCAGCTAATGTTGTAATGTTTTATTACGAATGTATGCTGCCGTAGTTGCTGAAATCAGTCAGTAATATATAAATTTTCTGTACGAAATGTACAAATTAGCTGTACATTTAATTAATTATTTAATTTGTTAATTTGAAATTTTTGCTGATTTACGTGCATAAATTTATATACAAATATAATGTAATTTATAAAACAACATGCTGCTTAAAAAGTTTAATTTTTGAAATTTTGATTTATAAGAGATTTTATATATATATATACACACACACACACACACACACACACACACACACACACA
>Ga0157363_1005923_pt1 | contig 11459 bp, 4 predicted proteins | sample AttsexASBM1_FD_111477 | JGI IMG/M metagenome (GOLD analysis project Ga0157363, IMG submission 111477) | Fungus gardens microbial communities from leaf cutter ant in Ribeirão Preto, State of São Paulo, Brazil - Atta sexdens ASBM1 | ecosystem: Host-associated > Fungi > Mycelium > Unclassified ...
TATAATGCCTATAAATTTGTTAATGCCTATACAATTATAATATATATAACTCTTTATATAAGTTAAGCTTCAAATCAATTTACTTAATTCACAATCACTCGAATACTTATACGCAGCTTACAATAGTAAGTATTGTCGCCATTTTGCTTCAAACTCAACATCACTCAAATCAACATTGTTCAGACTCTTATTTTTAGAGACTCTAGACTGTGATACAGAAATTAAATCATAAAGAATCACGTGCACGCAGACAGACTTCTAACAAACAGACTTCTTTGTAAACTTCACGTTCTTGAGGCATTAAAAAGTTTCGAATATGGAGTTCTTCGATTTGATACGAAAAACTCTACCTGCCATCATTAAAGTTCAATGGACGCAGATCCGTTGCGAAGATCGTAAACCGATTTCGAATGCCGTTCAGCGAAGACGTATCCGAACTTGGATCGAAAATTAAAACTTTTCTCATGAATAGTAACATCATTCTATCTACGTTCTATTTACTGCCTTATGAAGCTTGTATCTTGTTAGCCGAATAAAGCTTAAAGAGCATTATCGATATCCGATCAAGCAATACGTGAAAGAGAAACAATGTCCAGTCCAAAAAATTATATTCTTTAACCTATTCTATTTCATAAAAATCAAGGAAAACAAACTCTTTTTAATATCATAGAATTATCTCGTGAATTAACGTCATGTTTTATTATTCTGACATGCGCATATATAATATCTAAAATGTAAATGAATTATTAGCTTTAATAAAAATTTATTGATAATATTTCTGCATCCATTGTGCGCGCCAATCTTTATGGAAATATTACTACGCATACTAATTTTGTAATGTAACTCTCTGCATTGTTACTAAAGTTTAGACGTACAATCTATCACACAGATGCAATCCCGGATGCAGACCCGAACGTACGCGAAGCACGCAAATTAAAACTTTTTCCATGAATAGTAACATCTCCCTTCACCACTACGCGAAAAGTCGCTGATTTTTGCTTTCGATTTAAAAAATTTTTTTTTGTTTTTTGTGGCGAGAGATTCGTATTTCTCACGACTCCTGCGGATGCGCGACAATGCGGCGAATTAAAGGTGCAGCTCGCTCGATATGCAAAATAGGGGAAGCGGAAGAGAGATGCGAAAGAGAGTAACGAAACCGAAATGAGAATGAAACTACTGCTCGAAGCGAACGAAGCATTAAGTGAAGATATTACGCGTGATCAAGAAATAACAGAAATTTCGCATGTAAAAGGAAAGTGTAGAATTTTTTTTATTTTCTGTGTTTATTTCTTCTAATCTTCAAATAAAGCGTCGCGTATTAAACAGCAATGTATTAAAATATTATTTTTAAAAAAACAGGAAAATTAATTTCTTTTTCATCAAGCCTATAAATGAATTAACAAGAGAAAGCAATATATAAAATTAGAAATAAAAGTAATATAAACGAGCAAAAATAGATATCAAATTAACAAAACATGTGTATATTTAATGAAGTTAAGACAAACGAAATTGTTTGACTTAACTCTTTTCTATGATGTCATAAAAATGTAACATATATATGTCTCAAAATGTCAGAAATAAATTAAATAAATTACAAGCGTCATTACAGTCTAAAAGTATGTGTAACATACTTTTAGACTGTAATGACGCTTGTAATTTATTTAATTTTTATTAATTAAAAAACAATTAAAAAACATTAAGCCGTATAAATTAACGCTTGCAATTTATTTCTGACATTTTAAGATGTACGTTGTATGTTTCTGATGATATGATGATTTATGAACTTTCTTTTTTCTGTTTTTTTATTATAATTGTATTCGAGTTAAATTTTTGTTTGCAGCTGAATAAAGTTTTGTTAAACCGAAATGTTTCACTTGTTTTTATTAAATATACAACTTTATATATATATATATATATATATATATATATATATATATATATATTAAAAATATACACCTTATTAATTTAACATCTATTTTTATTTACTCGTTTATTTTGACTTTTTAAATCATATATTTGTATTTTAATATAAATCACATTTGTTTCTTAAATGGAGTGGAGTAATTTATGATAGTTGATAGATTGAACAATCGTTTATAGAGGATTTTCACTGGTTCTATGGAACTGTTCTTGGAGTAGCGATAAAGTATCTCGGGATTTAACGACCAGGATATGTACGTGTCGGAACCAAGTATAGGAGACGTTGAATTTAATAAATCCTATATATACACAGCGCCCCTTAATTTATCTATAACCTCCGTGATTGGATAGTTCTCGCCGTAATGGACTCTAAAATTTTATTATCTAGGATATTAATAACTTGACGCTATTGCTCGCAAATTGGATCCAAGCGCAAAGAATTATTGCGACATACATCTCCCGCCCTCCTCCTATTTCGGAGCTAAGTATATCGCCATTAATCACGCTGATATGAGAGGTTGATCGAAGCACAACCGAGTAATCTCGTTTAGTTTTTCATTATTGCTTTAGCTTACGACGCTTACGTTATATCGCAATCACGGATCGTAATAACATTGTCATGCTGTAAACGTATATCGAAACTTCCATCAGAATTCGTAATAGCTGCATCTGTTTCACGATTCGTTTTTTTTTTGTATTTTCGTTCTAAACTATCAATTTGTTCCCTTCTTCACAACATGTCGCACAACTGTCATTCCTTCAACAAACATTTCGCGATACTCACATAATTGATAAATAAAAGCAGAATTGCTGCTTTCTCTTGCTGGTGGAAAAAAACTTTTAAACAAGAATTCTAATAAACTAATTTCCACAACGCACCGCGGTCTCGTGAACTTTTAAATTGCATGATTCCGAATGTTGAATATTAACGCAGGGAGCACAGTCCAAAAGCAGTTTTAACTTTTGCGCGAGCGACGAGAGATTTTCTGCATGTCGATTTTATATATTTTAATGCAAACAATTCGTTCGCTTTTAATGCGAAAATTTCACGAATTAGATCGCTATTTACGCAATCCGAAATTGGCTTTTTCAAAGCTAATCGCGAAATTTTGCATAAGAATTTAAATTGTAATTAGCAAATCCGCTTAATGAGCGGCTTACCCACAGGTCATGCCCGATGTTACCTCGCATATAAGTATCAGTGCGCCACACTATTTTTATAACAAACAAATAATTACGGCACAATGCTTAATTTCGCTTTAAAATTAAATTTTCAAAAAAATTACATCGTAATTGTGTGATCTAAAATTACACGATGTCATACCATCCGATTGTACTTGAAATAATATTAATCTTCCATTGACCAAACTTAGATTATGAAGGCATAATCGATTTTTTATAATTATGAAAATTGTGATAGATATATTGAAATCTGTAAAAATAAGTAAAATACAATCCGACTTTTATGTTATATTTTAGTAAAAACTCGTTGTTAAAGTATGCAAGATTCTACAAACTTCCACGCGTATGCAAGAATTTTTTTTAATTTATATATTGTTTAGAACAATATAAAAATCTACACTCAAAGATTCAAGTGTATATATAGAAGTATGACAAAATTTCAAAAATAATAACGAATTAAATGTTATCACCAATGAATAATACACTATTGCTATTGATATGTAAATTTTAGCTAATGTTAGCACTTTAGTTAATATAATACAAGTGTTTGATATTTTACATTTTTAATAATAAAATATATATAATCTAGATTTTTATAAACACAAATAACTTAATTATTAACTTAAGAAAAAGAAAGAATAAATACACTATTATAAATCTAGAAATAATATTATAGAATATAATATATAATATTATAGAATATAATATATAATATACTCTTTATAATGTTTAAAGAAAATACTAATAACACAAAATTGCTTAAAAATTAAAATCACTTATCATGCTCTTTATTACAATACTAATTACCTGGGTAGATCCAACCAATATATAACAGACAGAATTTCTAAAAGCTTGTCTCTACTTGTCCTAGCTTTTAGCATTGCAGATTGGACTTCTTAATGAAGACATAGCTTAACGCTCAATGACCCTGTTCATTTGTATGTAAAATTTACATATCAATAGCATTCCTAGCATAGCTAGGAATAATAATAATTAACTTTTTCTAAGTGATTTTTATTTGTAATGTTTTTTATACATATCAAATATTTCATAAGTTCCATGTGAGCAAAATTTGATCCAAATTAAATTGAGAGAAGCTATTATTATCCATTATTTTTAATCTACAATTCTTTTCATTTACGTATTTAATAAAGACATCGATATCGAAACTTTCCCCATATCGCTCTTTTTAGTCGCTAATGTCTACACATCATACATATGTAAAATTGCAATACATATGTGAAAGTGTACAGTATTGTATTCAGAATTACTTTATCATTCTATCGCGATACAATTTTATATCGCACTCAATGTCGATCCAGAGGTACCAAGTGAATTTCAACATTTCGCTCCGATAGAGGCATGGTTACACGTCTATCGATCGAAGCCGACCTATCGTAATGCAGCCTGACGCGTACTGGTTGAAATTGAATTCGTGCTTGTACACCGGGACAAAAGCTGGCCGATCCCAATCGTATCAAGCCGGTTCCTACGAAACAATAGTCGCGATTACCTATCACAAATCTTCGTTTCGGCCTTGTTAGATGCTAGCGTTTCCATGAGCACTAACACCCGACCATGACGACAAGCGGCATAATTCACAATCATTATATGTCCCATGATACAGCAAAACACGTTATCGAAACGAAGCATTCGTCCGTATAGCGAAATCATGTCGATTACGTCGTTCAGCATAATTAACCGTCAGCATTGCGAATGGCGTTCCGTACGCGCGAGCGTTGCATTTCCAAAATTCTTCTCTGCGTGACCTAAAATGCCAACGTACGCATGCCAGACCGATGAGTGATGAAAAAAATTCTACGCGTAATTGGTCCCCGCGATGCAAATTAATTTTCACCGACAGTTCCTTCGGTAATTTTCTGCAAACTGCATTTTGAAATTCGCAGGAAAGAATATCGTATCACTGCATATGTCAGAACTCTCTCTCTCTCTCTCTCTCTCTCTCTCTCTCTCTCTCTCTCTGTAAAAGTTCGCGTAATTATTCACAATTAGAATAGACAATTAAGATCATTAATGTGCATAGTACGCTCATTAACGCATATTATGAACTTGATTCACTGTGAATAAAGAAAAGGCCGAGCGGATATTCCCTCAGAAAAAAAACGGGGACAGCCTGTTTGAAAGATAATTGAGTGGCAAAGATTTTGGACGTTGGGAACAAGTATCTTTGATAAACAGCAAAAAATCATTCTCCGGTCAGCCCTGTTGAAATTGAGAGGAAAGACGCTTTCAAGAGGAAGAGTGATACAGGTTGTCATTGACTGATGGCCGCCACACTCTTCGTTGTATAAACACAGCATTGGCAGTATAATATCCCCATCGATTTGTAAAAAAAGCGGAAAGTTAGAAAGATAAATACACTTTGAGTACGCGCAAAATATTGCTTCCATTGAATAAAGTATATCAGGAAGAAGTAAGAAACGAAAATGCATTGTTATCGATGCGGAAGATGTAACTCCATAAAAGTAAAATTAAAATGTGATATTCGATACTTAAAAGTCGAAGTTTTATAATGTACCAAATATTTCGTCAAATAGCACCAGGATGTAAATCTGACAACAATCTAATTTAATTAATTAAATTTAGGAGGATTAATAGTATTTCTCAAATTTATTGTATTGAAAATCCAAAAATAATTGGCACGCAATTATATTTCTAGAATAAAAATTTATTTAAAATACATACGCGCGCGCGCGTGTGTATGTGTGTGTTAATCTAATATGTAACTTTGACCGTAATTATACAAAACACTAAACTGATTGTTAGAACAAATCAATAAACTTGTTGAATATTCCGGAGAACGGAATTTCTTTTAATTTATACGACTTCATCGATCTATCGCTACCTATACATAACTATTTTATATTCGTAACTATTTTATGTGCTCTTTGTTCAATAGCTGCTTTATATCCTCCCGAATTAAAAAAAAAAAAGTGTTCGATTCTGTATCTAAAATATAGCCAGTACAGTATGCAAATAGTTTGCAGATATATTTTACAGAGGTTTAGAATGCCTTCATTTTGTAAAACATTCGTTACATCTCGTATCGCATTCCCAATTATTTTAAATGGTATTCTGTGAACGCGAAGAGTTTCATATTATATCGAGTCTCCTTTCTCTTGTGTCTATACGTGCTGAAATTCTATCGTGAATATTCACACACACTGATAACTCTACAAACTAATATCTATCCAAAGAGGAAGTTCGTGATCTGAAAAGGGCATGCAAGAAAATACAAGAGAGTTCTACTTGTTCCATATCTTTCCTTTTTTACTTGAGCGTTATTACCGATGTAGAACTGAAACTTATCGTTGCGAAACTCGTAGCGAACAGCCATGCTAGAGTAGCGCACATCGAAGAAGAAGAAGAATAAAAATCGTTTCTAGAAATCATCGATAGCATCTATCGAAGTTAGAGAGAGTATCGTACAAACTTGAGAACGACGAAATTAGCGCGTAGCACAGAGGAGACCAATTAACGCCGTCTACTCCTAATCTGTACGTCGCTCGGTTGAAGGAATCGCTTCTTCGCGGCTTCGCAGACGGAATTAATTAAGACGATCTCGGGGTTTTGGCGTCGTGCTTCGAGCATCTTGCTCGACTGGGAACGGACTATCCTGTATGTATAGGCGTTGTGTACGCGTGTGCGCATACACATGCACGTAATGCAAATCAGCCGGAGGCAACCGGTGGAAATAGTGATTGGATTTGTTCGCTTAGGTAGAAACGGTAAGCCCTCTCCCCGATGGGGAAACCGGTGGATGGGGAACGTCGATGCTGGGATGCTTTCTCAAATTGAAGAGCTCAAGCATATCACAGTGATAATAATCCTGTCGACAGTACGCGAGTAGAAACTACAACCATGTCTCGAGAGCATAGAATACTCCTTACATTTCATATGCATACACGTGTATATGCTTGTGCGTACATTAAGGATGTCCGAAAATTAGTGCGTATATAGATGTAAGACATTATGCGCGGTAACCGCGGAAGATGGTATTTAGTCAGATCAAGAGTATTCAGAATTGTTTCAAGCACTACTTGCATATATCTTGAAATATCATCACTATAATTAGCAAAGTTATGTCAGGATAAGCAGTATATACATCAAGGAATATTGCTAGCAGACTTTGGAACATGTAATAGTTTCTCAAGATGCACTGAATCAGACGAAACGTTCGAATAGATAGAAATACATATTGTATGCATACTTGTGCATTTGTTATCTCAAAAATTCATTAATAATATTAATTGTTTAATAATTATTTATTTATTTTGTTTTGTTTAAGAGGTGAGTAAAAATAATTAATGAAGCTAATAAAGAAAACAATTCATTTATTAATCTTTAATGCTGTTGAAAATTACAGTATACAGTAGTGTTGACGAGTAAACATTATAAACACACTGATATATTTTCAAATACTTTGTCAGTTATATATATAGAATGATAAACAATGTATATTCACATACGTGCGTTTACATATAGATATATATATTGACGTCCCCGGAGCTGCTGTTCCTTCGTTCTGGTGGACTGATAAGCTTCTTGGCTATACATCCCCGTTAATTACAGAAGTTTGTTTAGCAGACTTGGCACGATAGCAGTCATAATCCAAGCGGAACAGGATGTGCACAGTTGGCGGTGCTTTATGCGCGCAGATTTTATAAGAGTTCAACTATTAAAACGATATACGTCGAGAATTCTCTAGTTGTTTCTCAGAATTATTTCTCTGTCTTAACACAAAAATATTTTATTAATCAAAAGCGTGTTAAACTCATTCCTTAAAATCTAAATCGCAACGGTAGAAACTCGAAACTTAGAGATAGCAATGAGATTTTAATGTAGACCAATTCGGATTTACTGTTCAGCTATACTTTCATTTCTGAATGCGAATTTTAATAAATAAATTTTCTTTTATGTTTCTTTCGTATCAAGGTTTCAAGAAATTAATAATTTTATTTTGTCATATGGAATTATTCCATATACATATATGTTTTTATGTAATACATTTGTTGAAATATTAATCATTAATTGTGACATAACGAAGATAATATATTGCGTATAATCGTTCAGTGATATTTACGGCGCAGATTCCAGGCGATTAAAACATAATAACATTTAATACACATTCTACGGTGAGGGAATTAGTAGATTAGTACTTATCCTCTGTCCCTATAACTATATTCCACAATGCCTGCAATCCCAAAGTTAATATAAAATTGACGCTGGATTGGGATTATCATTTCGCGCATGTAGACTCGCGTTTTACATTTTATGATATTCGTTTATTAATTCTATCACGTATTCTATTACGTCAAATCTTGGCATTCTTTATTACTCATGGGAGGCAGAGTTGAAAGAGAAGAGAATTGACATTAACGACACACAAAAATTAATGAAAAATTAGTTATACACGTTGTATATAAAGAAAAATAATAGGGTAATATATGTACAGTTTAGTAATTCTTGATACATTTCTTGAGCTAGAAAGATAGACCATAATTATTTTCGAACGATTGCTTTACACGAAAATTTCTGTTGCATTTTTGAGCATTTTCCTGTTGACATTTATATAGAAAAATTCCATATGTACTTTTCATACCTGCGCGTTTTCTAAAGAAGTACAAGATAGACGAGCGAAGCGACAAATAAAATGGCGACATCCTGTATTCAGTATTGTGAATACCTTTTTGCTGTCTTCCTTCGTAATCTAAGCCAGCGTTTATTTCTCTTCATTCGCACACAATATGCGCGTCTTTTCTCGAAAGCTTTCGTCATCTTTAAAGTATGCAATCGGTCGTTCAAATTTGATTGTTCAGGTTCAAAGGCTACGCTGAAATGTCTTTCCATGTCAGTAAAGATCGTGCGGTTCAAAACGCTTGAAGCAATATAAGTCATATATCGTTCCGATAGTTGCGAGACGCTCTATCGGCTATATGTTCCTTAGGGACATTAATAATCATGGGCTTTTTCGCGGAGTCTTTTGTCTCGAGAGTTTCGTCGTCATCGTCTTCTTGAACACAACAAGCTTTCGCAGAGAACTCAATTATCGGGAGGAACTTCTAAATCCGGAACTAACTAAGCTTACAGGTCTGCCTTCACCATCTTTCTTCAGTTTCTCTGCCAGTTGTATTCTCGAATATAAAAAAAAGTTCAGAAAGTCGAACCCAAGAAGAAAGGATTATCCGTTATCTCTTCTATATTATTATTGTAACTAAAAGTTTAATTGCCTTGACTATTATAGTTTCCCACATGATGAGAGGAAATTTATTTCTAAAATAAACTGATCCATACAATTTTATTGACAATCTTATATGACAAAATTTCTGTCGATACTTCTACTATCTTAACTTCTACTATCTTAACCGTCGTTATCGAGCAGTACACAGAAAAAAATGATTTTGCTAAGATATCGAAAAATTTAGATAGATACAATTCGAAAATAATTTTGTTTTGATCAAAAGAATTATATGTATAATTACTTTAGGGAATATTATTTTAGAGAAAATTTAATATTAATATTAATATTATATATTATAATATGAATATTAATATTATTTTAGAGATTTAATATTATTTTACTCAAACTAATTGCTAAAATATTAAAACTTTTGGTCGTTGCTTAAGCATTCTACGTTATTATTTTAATGGTTGAACAAAATTATTTTCAGAGATCTGTATCTATTTAAAATACTTCAATAAAACTTAAAATACTTCAATAACTTCGTTTTTTTTTTTCGTAAACAGAAAATAAAATAATAAAAATAATACAAAATACAGACAAAATATTATTTGTCGTTTTATAATATTTCTCTCTTTATCTCTCTTTGATTTGACTAATTTAGATTTAAACATTTTAATGAGCATGTACGAAATTTCACGAACATTTTTCGTTGTATTCAAAAGCACGCGTTCTCACGATAACATGAACGCACGATTTACGAACGACGTGGCTACACAGCTCGTTGGTAACCGTCCGTTCCAAGAGTTACAAGCGGTATTTCCGGGGTTTTACGACTCCACATACGAACGGGAAGTCAACAATGACAACGGCAGGCGTTTTACGTCGAAGTAAAAGAGAAAACGCGCGCAGCAGTCAAGTAAACGGAGGAAAAATAACGAAACTCCGACGTGCCACTCGTGAATTATGCTCATTAGTGAAATTATAAGGCAGCAATGTCTTTTGTATTGATTTTCTCATGCAAGAATGCTTCGCTAATGCTTCGATAAGCAAAATACGGCCAATTTACGCGAGAACAGTTGTGAAAGAATATTCAGGGAAAAAATGGTGAAAACATGAAATTGCACTAGCAGCAAATAAAGGCCATTTCCGGTTGAGCGTCGATGTATTTTAATCATTGAGGCGAAAAACAGAGAAAGATGCCAAACGGGACTGTCAAAAAGGTACGTGATTCTCATGGAGAACGAATCAAAAATTGCGATAATAAAAGTCAAAAGGAATAAGAGAACGATTGTCTGTGTGAATACTCCGACTTGTCCCTCTGCCTTCTGACGATGTTGCGCAGATTGAACGCCTTTTCTTTTTTTTTCTTTTGTTTTCTACATTTGGATTCGCATTTCTGCTCTGCAGTTGAACGTCGGTGTGTTCTGAAAAGACTCATTGAGCTTGCCGAAGACCTTCCCTTCTCGAAAAGCCATGGATATTGAAATGTCTGGAAGAGAGCCAGGGAATGGTATGCCGGACAATACTCGGGAAATTTAGGAAGATAGTGATTAATAGCGTCTCTGCTTTGTGTGCAATCGTACATTCATGTACTTCCAAATGCTTGAATTTCTATCACCCGTAAAATTCTAAAGGGAGAGGAGAATTGTTTTTATAATTATACTGGTCAACAAGGTTAGTAACATTAGTTTTATGTAGATTTTAAAAACCTATTTTATGCTTCTCTGTTAATCCTGTTTTTCGTACCTAATATTTAAAAAGTAGCATGTCATTTTTGTGTAGTCATAAAGGCTTGTTTTTTTTGAAAATCTAAATATGAGAAATTGTTTCTATACATAAAAAGAATGGTTTTGTTAAAATGTTTAAAAAATTTAACTAAAAATGACAAAAATAATTGTATAGGACGCTCAAACTGGTTTGTTAAAATATTAAAACTTTTTGTAGTTTTGTTATATGCTTGAGTACCTTACATAATTATTTTGATCCAACAAAATTATTTTCAGATATGTCTAGCTAAATTTTTAGATACTTCAGCAAAATCGTTCTTTCTGTGTAATCTTAAATAATAAATAATCTTAAAGAATAAATTACCAAATAAATTTGATTATGTATATCATAGTTTCATTATGAAATCAGCCTATATTTTAGTTGA
>Ga0157363_1005924_pt1 | contig 11459 bp, 6 predicted proteins | sample AttsexASBM1_FD_111477 | JGI IMG/M metagenome (GOLD analysis project Ga0157363, IMG submission 111477) | Fungus gardens microbial communities from leaf cutter ant in Ribeirão Preto, State of São Paulo, Brazil - Atta sexdens ASBM1 | ecosystem: Host-associated > Fungi > Mycelium > Unclassified ...
CACCCTCACACACACACACACACACACACACACACACACACACACACACACACACACACACACACACACACACACACACACACACAGGCGCGCTAAATCAACTATTGTATTTTACTTTTATAACTAAAGCTGAATAATTATGAAAACTTCAATGTACATAAATTCTACATATAGAACTTATATTTATATAATAGTTATCGTCTATACAGTTGTCATTATAAAAAATGTTTTTTTCTCTGAATGTATTGTAAACAATTGCCTACTTTCCTCAATGAATAAACCCATATTAACATATTCAGTATTTTCCATAGGTAAAATTCGATTTATTTGAGAAAATTGATGTGAACGGAAATAACACGCATCCTCTTTGGACATATCTGAAGAAAGAACAAGGTGGCCTGCTGGGTAACTTCATAAAATGGAACTTCACCAAGTTCATCGTGAATAAAGAGGGCAAGGTTGTCGAACGTCACGGTCCTAATGTAGATCCCCACAAGTTGAAAGATTCTCTTGAAAAATATTTTTAAATTTATTTTCCTATATAATTTTCGAAGATTGGATATTTCTTGTAGTATAAATTAAATAGGAGATTTTTAAATTTATATATTATGTTTGAACGAATTTTGTAGATTTTTTGCAATATGAAAAACTTCGCACATATGAAAACTTATTTTTTCCTTCTTACATATTATGGTACAATAAACTATTTTTAAATTGTTTTTCGATATATGCACATATTTTGTATTTCGTAATTGTGAATTGTTTAAGTAACTGAAAATCAATATTACGTATTTACACATTCCTCATCTTTATATATGTATATCCACAAGTTTCATTAAAAATAAAAGTAATTATGTTTAAGGGACATCGTGCTGATAACTTTAACCTTGACATATGTTATCAAGATCATGATTCTGAGTGACCTCCAACAGAATTTTAGGTGATGGTCGTTCTTCGTTAAGAAGTTATTGATAAATATAAATTAATTCCTAAAGACTCCTTAATAATACAAAATGGTTGAATATAACAGAGCATATACTTTGATCAAAAAGTTCCCGGAATTCATTCAGAAAATTCAAAATACAAGTTTTATTCATCAAAAGTGATATTGTCCCCTTCAAAGTACTCCCCGACTGCAACGCACTTATGCCAGCGCTTGATCCAGCTCTTGAAACATTTCTGGAACTCTATTGTCGGTATAACCATCAGAGCCGTCTTCGATTTTTCCATTACCTCCTTTGCCATACCTCCATTACCTCGGCTGTTAAAACGCGTTCCCCATAATGATTTTTTGACTCGATCGAACAGAAAAAAATCGCAGGGAGCCATATCAGGTGAATTCGATGGCTGTTAGATGGCTGTTAGATGGAATATTAGTTTTGTCAAAAATTCACGGATAATGATGGCATTGTGCGACGGTGCGTTATCATGGTGCAAAATCCACGAGTTGTTTGCCCCCAAATCCAAAATCGAAAATACGTGCAGAGGTACATGTACTCAAGACGGCGTAACTTTTACAAATGTCAAGCTATGGTCATAAAATTTGATGGGAATGTCAATGATAGATGTGGCAATCTAACCAAAAAAACAGAACTCAAATCAGCTGATTCAGAGCATCACCTGGTGGTAATTCCGGGAACTTTTTGATCAAGGTGATATAAGAGTCAAGCATAATTTTAATATATTTTAAATTGTTATTAGAATTCATTTTTATATTATAATTTCCGTTAATAGATAGAGATGATTCACTGAAATTAATTTGTAAAAAAATTTTTTGTAATTACAACATCATATTGTCTCTGAGGATTCAAAAGTGAGCCGAAATATATAATAAGCAGATTAATTATTAATAAAGTTGTTTTGTTAACCGTATTGCACAAGAATTACCTTGACTCCTATTGCCCTATTATATCCAATCAAATTATTAATAAAAAAAGTTTAAGAAATAACAGTTTATTCTGCTACATATAGTATTAAAAACTACTCGGTAAATATGTCGAAGAGGGAAACCCCAATGACCTTGATCTTGACATACGTCTATATATGATCTTGACATATCTCTCTGAATGACTTCCAATAGATTTTAGCCGTCGCTCGTTAAAAGGTTATTAATAAAAAAAATTCATTAATTTAAATTAACTTTTGGACATGACTGAGCTCCAATGAAACAAATTCCTTTTTTTTTAACAACGCAAAAACGTTTCGAATGGAAAATCATGCGTTTCTGAAACAGGAAAAAGGTGAGTGAAAGTCGCTTCGCGTGGAAGTCGTGCGTCCTTGAGGTGGGGGGGAAGATGGGATGAAAGTAGCTTCGCGAAGAAAGTCGTAAAATATATTTTAAAACAAAATTTTATAGAAAAGACACCATTTTTCAAACTTTTTTGTAAATAACTTTTTAACGAACAGCGACAGCCACCTAAAACCTGCTGGAGGTCACTCATGATTTTATGATCTTGTCCATATATGTCAAAATCATCGGCGCAATGTCCCTTAAATGTATAATGTAAATAATTACTGCAAGATTTATTACACATTATTAAACCTTTAACTCTATTTCAGAAATTATAAGAGACTGCCATCTAATTGTTAAGGCAAAGTTACTAGAACCATGATCTTTACAATATGTTAAGGTCATCGGTGCGGTGTTCCTTAAAGTGCATAATTATCAAAATAAATTCTTAAAGATATTAACTTTGCTTCTATACATATTACTTACATTATTAATATAATAAATTTTATTTCTGTTTCTACATTCTAATTACATAATAATTAGTATTAATACATAATAAATAATTATTTAATTTGTACCCGCAAAATTATCATTTTGACATGTATATGTCTTGTTTGACATTTATACATGGTATTATGTAAAGACATTAAAAAAAAGATATACAATTACGCTTAAACCAAAAATATCTTGTTATATACAGACACTTTACTATATGATAAGAAATAAATAAATTTATGTGTAATGATCACATGCTTATTCAAAATCCCAAGCGCGATCTTTTGCGACAAACAGCGTTTCAAGAAATATAACTGTAGAAATGTTAATTATTACGTTATTATTATAACATACGAAGGAAAGCGAAGTTTCGATACAAATTGTATTTTATTGGCACGGAACAATCGGCTCACATTCATATTATTTTCGGCTTTGCACTTTTGTATAACCCGCGCGAAAATTGTTGTACGTCAAAAGGTCAAAATCGATACTTCATTCCGACTTCAACTGAGGCGCATGCTTGAGAAACGCGGAATTACTGTTAATTAATTTGGCAACTTCGAAACTGGCGCGTCTCGTGGGATGGTATATATGGTCGATACATTTGTCCCAACAATAACATTGCCGACGTAAATGTAATTTCACTTGCACGTATAAACGCCCACTCTACTTTCGTGATAATTAGCTACAGTGCAGCGGTTACTTTTACGCAGCGTTTACGCTTGTTCGGCGACCTTGCCTGTTTACGGTGTCACTGACAACACTATACACTTTTAGCCTAATTGCGCCTTTTCAAACGATCCCGCGTGATGCGCACAGCAGTCGTGTCGCGCGGGACAATTTATCGTTTAGATTATTCTGTAAAATATAAGCAATGTTTCTCTCAATTCTTTTATTTTTGTGTTCCAATTCCGACTAACCTAACGTTTTATTGATCCCTTCTGTCGAGCACGAGAAATAATTCGACTCACTATGTATCGTGGATCACGATTTTACTGGGATATTTTTCGAACCAATTTATAACTCGACTTATCTCTTATCTGTTGAAAACGTCAGAACAATAATGGTCTCTATATTGAAAAGATTTTCCCTCAGAACATTCTCGAATTAATAATCAAATCCAATTTATCTTTGCAATCACGTAAGATAATTCGAAACCTCAAATCATTAATTGCACAGTTGGTAGATATTTATCAGCCAAAAGTCATTAAAAATTAAGACCGAACATTCCAGAGGAAGAAATTCGCGCGTACATCGCTCTCATGTCTGATTTATCTGCCAAGTATAAAGTTCAGGGATCGTGAGCAAGTATTCCTCCAGTGGCAATTTGTTGGTGGATATTTTATGAGATCCGCACATGTGCGCGCGCGCGCGCGCGCACACACACACACACACGCGCACGCACGCACGCGCACACACACACACACACACACACACAGCGTGTCAACAGCAGAACAAGAGTAAGCGTGACGCACGTTCGCCATTCTGAATTCGCATCCCTCCGACGACGAAGACAACGATGATGATGACGATCAAAATAAATCGTGTCGGATCATAATCTCGGGCGCGTGTACATCATAAGCACTACGCAGCGTAATACATGTACGTACGCACGTGTGCGTAATGGTGACATGGTTAATGTACAAAATGAAGTTGAGATATTAACGCTATAATTAGTCATCCTTGCCTGCTGACTGATCTCCGAGGCTTCGCTTCCATTCATAGAATGCTGCTTTCTTAACGTCGTTGCTTCTATCGCGGGTCGAAATACTGTCCTCGCGCCGAGCGACTCCGGGGATATGGAAAAAAATCGCGCTCCATCTCAATAGTTTAACGTCAGTTACGTTTAAATAGCTTGTCCTGTAGCGAATAAAGAGAAAAATAACAGCAAAAAATTCATTCATTTTCAATTCTATTCATTGGAAATGAAATCAATTCACTCGTAGGTCATCTCTCTCATTGATTTCTCGGGATCATCAGTCGGTATCATTTAGACCATTTCTAACTGCATAATTCTATCTGGAAATAATAGTGTCTCGGTACTAAGACATAACGCGAGACACTATCATGCTCCTCTACGCGAGTTGTGCCGGATCGAGATTACTGGATCTCAATAATGGTTGAAATAATCAGAATAAAGTTTTTATACCCAAGAGAAGGTATTTGGAGTTTCGAAAGGGTGAACCTTTCTAATTTTCATATCGTTTGACATATTATTATATTTTGCTGATTACGAATATGATAATGGTGACAAGATCATTTTCAAGGTCAAATATTAAAAAATCGATTTTTTTTTCACATTTTTTCGCGTAGAAAGTTGTGACATTTGCAATCGAGTTAAGCGTTACTACTTACACACGAAGCAACTCCCACCCCATTTTCCCCTTCTGCTTAGAAGCGCATGACTTCCATGCGAAGCGACTCTCACCCCACATCTCCTCTTGCTTAGGAGCACACGACTTCCACGCGAAGCGACTCCCACCTTACCTCTTCCCTGCTTAGGGAGGCACGACTTCCATGCGAAGCGATTTCATCCCATTTCCCCCCTGCTTAGGGACGCACGTGAAACGCACAAAAAAAGTGAAAAAATCATTTTTCAAGTTTTTATTTGACCTTGTCAAAGACTTTGAAAATGACTTTGTCAATTTTCATTATCATATTCGTAATCAGCACACCAAAATACAGTAATATATCAAGCGATAAAAAATCAGAGAGGTTCACCCTTTCGAAACTTTATCCGGTAACTATAATAAAACAATATGAAAAAAATGACGAGATTTGTTTTCCTCGAGTGTATGTCATACATATGTATTTTTATTATCCGAAAATGATTGGGTTCTAAGTTATTTGTTTGATAGCTTAAAATATAAAATTCTATTTACACAACTAATCGATATAGTTCCATTGCATTTCGAGGACGTTTTCCACTTCCGATAATTTAAATTTAAATCTTCGAATCCGTATATGAATTTCTTCTTTCCTTATTCTCATGATTTCTGAGTTTTTATGAGATTATGTAAACGAGATAATATAACATACAGAAAAGTTTCAAGTATTTATGGGGAATCTAGATAGATCCAATATGCTACTGAGGAAACTTTTGAAGATTGAGAAACTATAGTTAAGACTATACATATAGGCCGAATTCACGTATGCGGGGCGAAGTCCGTATAAAACGTCGCAGATTAATCTCTTTCTCTTTCGAAGTATGTATTGATTTTAGAAAAAAAAGGATGGTTAAATAAAAGTTATAGGGTAGGTGTCATTTAGAGAGACATTTATAGAGGCCGCGCTAGTTTTATATAAATAAATGCGCCATGAAGAGCTTACATCATTTCCCAGGAGTGTCAATGACAAGCTCTCTCTCTCACTCTCTCTCTTCCCTCCCTCCTTCTTCCTCTCTCTTCTTCCTCTTTTTTTCTCTCTCTCTTTCTCTCGCTCCCTCCCCCCTCTCTCTCAATATATATACATATATGCTTCATTTTGAATTTACAAAGAAATGAACATGTATCTGAGCATTACGACTCCTTAGAGACTCCTCTTGGAGGACAGCCGAAGAACTTGCTCTTTTACTCCATCGTCTTGGAACCTCTCCTTATCTTTCTTGTGAATTCCGCTCTTATGTTCGTGATAGCATGCGCACCTTCTCCTCAACTCTGGCTCCACTTTTTGGAATTCTCTTCACGCTAATATAAAAAACTCCAAATCACTGTCCGAATTCAGGCACTTTTCGGCTAAGGCGGCTTAATTGACCGATTATTTGGCTGATTGATTGATCGAGTAATTGATTAATTGATTAGTTAGTCGATTAATTATGTTTGTGAAGATCCAACTGTCCAGATCTATTAAATAATTAATTAAATAAACAGACCTGGACAGTTGGATCTTTACAGACTGATCTGCGTCGAGTTACTCTGCGAAAGACATACGCTTTGCAAAATATACTCAATCAAAATATACTCAATCCTTTCTTGGCGTATACAATGCATGCAACAATTCTTAAGGCGGTCTTTCGGTTTTTGGGATAAAAAAATCGATTTTTTGTTACTTTTTTTGGAAGCTTATAGTTTTTAGAATATTCCATGTGGAATTCCATTCCAAAATGTTTTTGGGAGAAACGAAAATTATCCAAGATATATATGAGATAAAATGACGTGGTGTTTGGTCGATTCAAATAGTGCGCGCTAACCAATTGCCATAATCAGCGCTCACTATTATATTCAACCTTTCGAGAATAGATATTCTAGAATGTTCCTATTTTAGAACATTTTTAATAATGAATGAAATTAAATTCATTGATATGAGTCGTTAAATCCAATGATAGAATGTTTGCTCCTAAACACATTCACTCCGGCAAGGCAGTAGTAGAAATCGCAAATTTTTTAGCAGTATGTATTTTTAATGGCAGTTACGTGAACATTCTTAAAATTATGGAGGTGATAGGCATAATTATTGACAAATCAGTTCGTGATTTGGCTCTTTCGCGAAAACCATCTCAAGCGCTCGGAGTATCGTGCGTCCATAAGATGCAAGAATTGCTAATTGAGAGGAGAGAGCAGCACAAAATGATTTTTATGAAATAGAGAAAGATGTCTTATATGATCCTAGAATAGATGACTAATAGGTTCAAAAATTTTGACATATTCTAATAAAAAATGTATCATAAAATTTTAAACGCGTTTTTCTCGAAACTGTGTTTTCGAACATGTGGTGATTCCAAACAAACTATTAATCTGATCGACTTCTACTTCAAGAGTTATACTCAGAGGACATGTCATTATCGCCTGAACCAAAATTAATAGTCTACGTTAATTTTTTCTATTTTTTGGAAGCATAAATAAGAGGAAAAAATGAGTAAAATTCGAAAATTTTTTGAAATTGTCACCATTTTGAAAATATGCATACGATATTAATTATCTTGATTCGGACGAGAATTACAAGTCCACTCATTAAGAAATCGCTTCATTTTTTGCTTTCAGACCAATGATCTGTATTTTGATCAGCATTCGACCACGATACAGGCCTACTTTCAGCACCATCTTATTAGTACTTTGTAAATAATAAACATTACAAAAAAATATTTTTTTATATATTCATTGTATGCACTTTCTAGATCTATATTGCTTTTTAAGTAGACTTACGTCTTTATTTAATAAAAAAAGAATACGTCTTATTTAATAAAAAAAGAATACGTCTCTCAAAGAATACCTTTAAAATCAGCTCTCAAATCGAAAGACCCCTCCCCCCCCCTTAATTCTTAATTCTTAATTTTAATCTGTTCGTCTTAATATAAATTCAAAATTTAACATTTTCTCTTATTATTCGACTTAATATAAATTAAAAAATTTAACAATATTTTCTCTTATTTGCTATAATTATTTCTTATTTTATTCAAATATCATTACTTTTTCTTTTTTTTCTTTTGTGTCACAATTTTTTGTATTCACTGTATTTACTTCATTGTATATATCTCATATCATTCATGTATATTAGGTTCTTAGAAGATTTGTCCTAAAACTGTAATAAAGGCTCTCTCTCTCTCTCTCTCTCTCTCTCTCTCTCTCTCTCTCTCTCTCTCTCTCTGATCGTGAATAAAGAGACACTAAATTGTCTTCCCTCGATCCTCAGCTGTTTTGCTACACAATGACGCAATTAAATGTAAACAAAAGACATATTTTATATTCATAGTGCAGAGAATCTATCTCAATTTTCAACTGTCGCAGTTGTTCTAAGTGAAGAAATGAAAGCTTCCAATAAAACTTTCATTTCTGTTTGAAGTGAAGCCGTATTTTGGATAATCATGACAGAACAAAATGAAAAACGATGTCGAGAAAATGATCTCGGTTTATTTTAAATCATTTTTCAAATTATTGTGTCATAATTACTAAAAGCACGATTTAATTCTGCAAACAGAGCAGCAAAGAAAAATTGCTGAAGAAAAGTGAAAAATTAGGCCGTTTCATACTATCCTATAAACTTTGTTTAACACATCTTTCAATTGAATCGTGTCGCACGAAGGATGTAAGAGATTGATCGATAGTGGTGACGTAAAAGAGCCTCTCATTGTCATTTATCGTCGGCCTTTAAGGGCTAACATTGACGTCGTCAACATCAACGGAGCGTCACGCGGAGGTGGCACCAGATTCTATGAACGTATATCACTTATATTGTCGATATCGACGCGAACGGTTATCAACAAAGTTCAGCCATCAAAGGCATCTAATTTCAACTTTAACCCTTTTCCACCTACGCCAGCGTGTATAAGTCTTCCGCTCATTCCTTCTTTTTCCGCGGCGCGGCAGCTGCATCCTCCCGCGTAAGATTCAAATGCAATTACGCAATGCGCAGTAAAAATACATCCGCGGAAAATGTCAGTGGAATTAAACGTTTCAAGGATGCTGCATTCGTTCAAAAGGTTCTGCATGCTCGCATGAACTCTTCACATGAGAGCAGCACCTCTTCTCTCTCTGTCTCGTCTCTTTCGATAATGACGATAATGTCCCCTGTTAGAAACTGCATTATCGGTGTATTCGATTGAACACGATTCCTCAAAATATTTCCGGTCTGACATTTTTCTAATCGTTGTATATAAATGTCGTTGCTCTAACGATGTCGCCTTATACACGAGAAATGATGAACAAACGTTTCGAGACAATCTATGAACTTGTGATGATAGAGAAAAAGGAAAAGAATTTACAGGAAGGACTTCAAGTCAGCAAGATTTTTAAAAATATGTACTTATATGTATCATATTTCAAAGCATTACTAAAAATATATACAGTTCACTAATTGTTCTATTATTACATATAAGTATATGTATAAAATTTGAACACAATTCTCTTATTGGTTTAAAAGTTATTCAATTTTTTACCAATCTTGATTCTTGCGTTGTTTCATCAGTTAAATTTTAAAAGATCATGGCATTACGAGTTAAATCCAATTTTATATATATAATATGTATATACATGTGTACACAAGCACGCACGCACGCACGCATGCACACGCACACACACGCACACACACGCACGCCCGCACGCACGCACGCACGCACGCACGCACGCACACATTCTAATAAAACTCTAATAAAAATTCGTGCAAAAGATTATTTACTTATTTATTTCACCCTTCGGTCACATCTCTTGAGAATTTTATGTTAATCACACAGAGAGCAAAATGATCCCAATATCTTAATTGATTACTGTATTTACATCTTTTGTTCATTAAAATCATAAAAATTACTAAATATATTTTTTTAAATTGTAGAATGCAATGGTTTTTTTAAAGAAAAAGTTTTTAATTTTAAATTTTAAAAAATCGCAAAGGCTGATGTCCAAGGAATAATATGCAGTTGAAGATGCAAAAAGGGTATTTTAAACTTTGGATAAATAGCAATTTAAGTTCCCGTTTTAAAAAAAAGCTTTTAGAAAGTCTCACACCCCTGGACCTCAGATGATCACAAAAGTTTAAAAATTATTTCATTTTTTGTTTGTTTCAGAACGCAATTATGAAAAAAATTTTTTCGCTGATGACATGATTTTTTTAGTTGGTACCTTTAGCAATTAGCTAGTATTGAACAGCTAAAACATCCTTAACAAAATATCCCGTTAAAAATTAAGTTAAAATTGAAAAATAAAAGAAAAAAAATTAACGAATCTGTTTAGAAACATTGATTACTGTGAACACAATTACTCTTCATTTCCATTACGAACAACATTTCGGAGATTTTACTCTGATCATAAAATAATCAAAAAAAAGATCATTGAAAAATAATTTTTATGCTTCCAAATATGTCGAATGCGTCTTACGTAACCAGTAAGATAATTTAAAACATTTGTCGTTGTGTAATGATATATAAAATAACCATTTTCGATCGTAACGGATTTGAACTGACCTGAGTAGGATTAATAATGTCACATGCGTCGACTATTGATTGACGTTACATGTTCTACCATTATTGAAGCAGGCAATCATTTCTACCTACCGACTGGCAACTGACCTGAATTTTACTGAAAATTTTAGAATTTTGAACGAAGAATCCTCCTTAATTTAAAAAAAAAAAAAAAATTAGTTCTTGAGATGGGTCCATACAAAAGAATTATATGAGTCTTAATTTACGAAGTGATACTGAGTGTCTTCCTAAAGTATATTTTCTTATTTTTAACTTCTTTCTCTCTATTTGTCTATAAGTTTCTTTACTAACATTTCTTTACTAACATTTGTTTACTCTCTCCCTTACTTTCTTTCGAGCTATAATAATGCTCGACTTACAGTTCACATTATTAAGTATACAAACATGCAGATAGAAATGTACATGATGAATCGTAATGCCTTCTTATAACATGCCACCTATTAACAGGAATGAATATATGCAATAATTGTCGTAAAAAAAAATAAAATGATAATGTCAATTTGCTATGGCCTATTTTTTTATCGAATATTGATTAATAATGATCTCATTTCGGTTTACCAGGTGTACAAGTATGAAATGACGATTTGAGAAACAGATGGCGCACCAATGCAGTGTACAAAGATTTAACATTATACGTACCATTTTATTGTACCATCAACAAGTGTCAAACGCGCAAAGTGATTTGATTGAAAAGTTTGCATGTAGTATTGTGTTGCTGTGTTTAATATGACGAAATTTGTACCAAATAAGGAGCATTCGCGGACAGCATTAATTTTTTGTTTTCATTTGAAGAAAACTGCTGCGGAATCATACCGATTACTTGGA
>Ga0157363_1005925_pt1 | contig 11457 bp, 7 predicted proteins | sample AttsexASBM1_FD_111477 | JGI IMG/M metagenome (GOLD analysis project Ga0157363, IMG submission 111477) | Fungus gardens microbial communities from leaf cutter ant in Ribeirão Preto, State of São Paulo, Brazil - Atta sexdens ASBM1 | ecosystem: Host-associated > Fungi > Mycelium > Unclassified ...
ATATTTCACTGTATCCAATTGAATTCATTAAAAAACTATGTTTACAATCTCATTAACTTATGTCCACTTTTATGAATGAAGAATAACTTCAAACTTATTTAATTTATTTTCTATCTTTTTTAAAAATTCGAAAAAGAGTATTAAATTAAATCAAGATTGAAATTAATCTACATTCATAGAAATAGAGATTAAAATCAATATTGCTCTAATTTAGATTTAAATAAAAATTTACCCTTTTCAGCAGTGAGTTTATTCATGTCTAATGTTTTAGAGAGCACTTTAATAGCAAGTGCCATTGCGTCTTTCAAAGTTGTTTCGCCTTCTTTGTATTCTTGCTTCAAAGATGACACAGCTGCTGCTGAATTATTCCCGATACATGTTGCTTTCCAACCACCATAGTTTCCACTAGGATCTGACTGATACAATTGATAGCCGTAGTATTTGTCCCATCCCATGTATAAAATAGATACACCAAAAGGTCTCTTTCCACCATATTGAGTATATGCCTGTTTAACATCGCATAACCACGAGACAAGTTGCTCGCAAGGTATAGCTTCGCCATACTGAAGAAGATATCTCTGCGCGATAAGGCGCAACTCATTCGTCAGGACATTCGCATCCGAAGTTATACCAGCTACTGAACAAACTATATCATTGTTCAATTTGTAGATTTTTTCGGAAAAGAATACCTCGTCCAGCAACTTGTTGGTGTTACGTTTCTCAGCTGCCAGTAGAATTCCGTCGTTTGCTAATATACCCAGACAAGTACCAGCATGGCTTATAGCCTCCATAGCATATTCAACTTGATATAGTCTTCCTTCTGGCGAGAAAATTGTGGTACGTGTATCATATCTACGTGCCTATAAAATATATAACAAGATGTAACTAAAAAATATTGAGTCAATTGTAATGAACAATTCAAAATTTTAAAATTTCTATTAAAGTTTCAATTTTTATTTTATCTGAAATATAAACGAGCAAATATGAATAAAATAAAATCATTATATTCATCAAAAGATTCACTTAAGTAAAAGAAAGTCTCTAATGTGTACATTTTTTTATATTTTGCTAAGAGTGTCAGAACTTTAAATCAAATAGATTAACGAGATTTCAATATTCTATGCATTAAATATGTGCCATATTAGCAATAATTACTTATGATCTGTTTATATTTTAAAATTATAATAAATGTTAGTCTTAATGACAATGCATTTCCCGCATAACCTAGAAGCAACAATAGTATCCAAGGTATTTCGAAGCTGACTTCAGAACTGAATAAATGTAATATTGAACTGCTTGAGACTCATTAACTTACCATTTTGAAAATAGTTTAATGTTATTAAAATGTTTATCGTATCAAGAAAATGCCGCTCGCAAATTCAACAGTACCCAACAACCCTAAATCTGACACTTCGATTCGAAGAATGATTAGCAGGTTAATCGGCAATTGATAGTTTTCGATTACTCGAAAGTCGCCAAAAATCGACTAGTATCGCTATAGTAATCTTCGATAATCGATATAAATACCGTGATAATACAAAATAAACAATGCGATTATTTATTTTTCAAACATACAATTTTCTCATTTTCTTCACTTCATTTTTCTCATATTTTACAACTTATGAGGGAAGACTTCAAGAGGATGCAAAGAGGATGGATTAAATATTTTTTTACTTATAGAAAAATAGGCTCGTGTAAATACAATGCAATAAATTAAAATGTCAAGGCTTTTTTAAAAAACGAGCAAATATAGTTAACTTAATAGAAATTCCTCTTTAATTACAATCATATAACGCTAAATTTCAAACGTTTCGTCTTACAAAGTCATCAGTGATAATAAAGAAAACGTATTTTTGTAATCTCATCCAATGTCAACGAAGTAACAAAAATACATAGTAAAAATTCGCTCTATGCTAATCTTATTTAGTTATTTTTGCGGAATTAAGATCTTACGGATTAAACTAAGTATCAAGTCAGAAGCTTGAAAGTCCTGAATAATCCTAAAAATTGGATGGGGTTACAAAAATAAAAGATTTCTTTATTATCACTGAAAATGAAAACTTTGTAAGTCGAAACGTTTGAAATTTATAGTGTTATATGATTGTAATTAAAAAGGAATTTCTACTAGTTCACTGTGTTTGCTCGTTTTAAAAAAGCCTTTACATTTTAATTTATTTTTTACTTATACATAATAATACTCTTCAATAACATGTACATTAAAGTTTATTTTTTTATTAGACCCAATACATGAATAGAAAATAAGATGCTCATAGAAGTTAACATTCACTTTTACTTAAAGATTACTTCAAAAATCCAAAATATATATGTAAGATAGATATTTTGTATACAAACGTTAATCAGTAACGTTGCTGTAATCAAACTAAAGATGCAATTTTCTTTTTTTTCATTTCAATCTTATAAACTTAAATATGTAGAGAGAAACTTTATAACATCTTGGCTGAGGTCGATTTGGATGTTTTCAGCGCTTTTCAGTACTTCTATATTTTATGTCTAATGAACAATAAAGATAAAATGATGATTACAAGTGCTTAAAGCGCATAAGCATCCAAATCGAACACAATCCTTCATATAAACATCGGTATAGATTTTATTATAATTTATATAAACATATATGTTTGTTAACTGTCTATTATATACAGGATGTTTTGGGCAACTGAAAAAAAGAAATAATTTTAGATGATAAAATAAGATGGAAATTGAAAGAATAATTTTAAGGTTTGATTTAATTGTAAATGTTTAAATATTTACGTAAATATCTGAAGTACGCATAAACCGACAAGTATAATTAAAAGAAGTCTCCATCAAAATTCTGATGTTTGTCATTATGAATGTACAAGATACTTGAATATTCATAAATAGAATATACTACAAATTTATTGACTTATTTTATCATTTAGAATAATTCTTTTCTCCTATCTTGCCGAACATCCTGGCATGAGCTCTTTTTTTGGAACACATATAGGCCTTTCTTATTTGTACATACATGTCTATATGAGAAAATAGATATTTGTCAATTGTTAAGCGTTCACAGCATCATAATTGTACTATATTGGTATGTTTTTTATATGTCTATTATGTTTAGTAGATTTAAAAGAAATGATTATCGTGTTTCAAACGATACATAATTGTTTCTAATCAATAATTGTCATCAATGTGAGAAATAATTACTTTCTCAAAGCCATCTGATCACGAAGTTCTTTCAGGTCTTTCAGTTGTTGGCTCACTCGTGCGCTCTCCATAGCAGCAGTATTCTGAATATCATTTAAATAAGCTAATCGTTCAGTGAATTGATTGAATATCTCGTCCAGTATTGGTCCTTTTTCATCAAAATTTTTAATGATTTGATCAGTTTCCACAGTGTCATTCATAGACCGTTCTTTGGCATTTGATTCATTTTTCAATAAAGCTAGAAGTGCATCGGTAACTCCTTCATTAGATGCACTCGAAGTGTTTGCAATGCATTCGTCTCTTGCTTTCTTCATATCAATATTGAACAATTCCGAAGTTGCATCCATTTCAGTTTTTTTACTTTCTACTTTTGTTTTTTTCTCTTTTTGATTTCGATTAGAAATTGAAAAATTTCCATTTTCTCTGGTAACTTGTTGGAAATAATCTTTTAAGGAAATTGCCTAAAAATAAATAATTAAAAGATTGAAAAAGGATACACTTATATCACTCATTTACAATCAAGTTTAATCAAATGTTTATATATGTAAAAACGTAATATAATATATTACCGAGTCAGTGTTACATAGAGACTGTTCTAATTGCTTAATCTCGTCATCCTTAGGAGCTAATTCATCATATAACATTCTGTGGAATGAACTATTATGAAAGGTAGTACGAGCACCTGCATTATGATCATCATCATAATCGTGTTTTTCATCTTCATGTATTTTCATTTCATCAAAATCTTTTTGTAAAATGCCTGTGGATATTTCAGTAGCTTGTGTCGCTGCAGTAGCTTGTGACGCTGCAATAGCTTGCGACGCTGCAGTATCTTCTGATGATACAGTAGCATAGTAACGAGGAGGACGTAATGGATGTAATGGTGCCTCATGAGTCTGAAATTATAACAGAAAGAATACTTATATCAATATAGTATAATCACGTTATTTAATCCTCAACTATAGAAATAGGTTATTTGGACTTAAAGCGAAATATTTTTCTTTCTAAATTATAGATATAAAAAACTTGAACTTCCTCTATCAATCACCATAAAGATTCACTTGCATTCTGTGCACTTCAAACAGGACACTTTAAAATTTAAGTATAATTTTCACAATTTTTTATAGTTGAAGATTAAATATATATATTCAAAAATTGTTATATTAAGTTTGCATGAAATATATTTTACCACGGTCATAGACTCTAAGACTGCGCTCATAGAATGAAACCCTTTGAGATTTGCTATACGCATTCGTTCATTATCCCTAAATTTCTTTTTCTCTGCTTTTGACAATCCAGACACACATCGAATCACGGGTTTTTTTGCCGAAACTTCCATCGGATCATAACGTGGAACTTCTGGGTCCTGTCAAACAAAATATACAAGTTATGTAATATAAACCAGTATCAGTTTACATTAGCTAATTGTTATTTATGTTTCATACCTCTTCCCAGTTTTCATCAAAGCTACCACCAGCTACAGGAGGATCTGGATCTTTTGCTTCAATAATTCCAATATCCATATCTGCCACTCTTCCAATACTAGAACACATTTCAATGTGCTCCTACAAGATTGAATAAAACTGATATTAATGACAGGAAGAACAGAAAGATCTTACAAGATATGCAACTTTGAAACATATTACAATAAATTTAAATACACATACCCTAAGAAGATTCTGGTCTACAATGTGAGTCTTGTCTAACGGACACTCTACCATATTTTCCTTTTTATTATATCTCTTGCATTTCGATATATGATTCATAAATTTATATCTGCGAATACGATGCGCTGGATTGTAGGGGCAAGAAACTATGATGTCCGCATCTGCCATTTTTAGAATCTAATTCTATAAATTATAATATCAATTATTAAAAAGCCATTATATTTTTTTTGTCATTATCAGTACAGTAAAATTTATTGCTAAATAAAAGAGATTTTAGAAGAAACATGAAACAAAACATTTGAAAAAAGCTGTGTTATTGACAATTTTGAAGATAAAACGACAGAATTCTCAAAGTCTTTTATTCTTAGATTTGGAACAGCATAATGATTATAAAATTATCTATTTCAATAGCATTTTTTTATGAAATAATTAAAGTATTCAATATAGATCAGAAAATAAATTGATCCCTTTTCAAAAAAAATTTCACAAACATTTCATGGTCAAAGAAGAACATATATCCTTATTTTTATATATTGCTAATAACAAGTTAGGTATTAAGCTCTTTATATCAAGTAAAATTATAATATTTACGAGAAATGAGGTAAGTACAATATACATAACAAAATTAGTTCCTTAACTTTCATCAGCAAGAAAATTTTATTTGCAATCTAATTTTTGAATTTCAGTGTAGATTTTCATATTATTCTAGATTGTATAAAAATCTGAAAAAATTTCTGCATACATTGTGAATTCCTACATTGTGAATGCTTTAACGAGTTTTTACTACAATAGAAGTTAGATTTCACTTTATTTATTTTTTACAGATTTAAATTTAGCTATCAGAATCCACGATCAAAAAATCAACTGTACTTTTAAAATCCCACGTTATCAGTGGAAAATTAAATAATCAACTAAATAATTATATATTCAAACAATATTTAGTTTTGTCCTCTTTATCAATAAATTATCACATATTGCAGCTTGTATGTGTTCGTCTAATAGAAATTTCAATACGTTTAGTTTCATAATCATATGAACCAAACAAAATTTATTTAGTTGATTTTATATAATATCCTAAAATATGGAAAAAAAATAGACTTTTAATCTATGTAAAATAAAAGAAACGCGTCGTCGAGGTATTGTTCGATGTATCCGCAGTAAAGAACTTCCTTCTTTTTTTTATATCAAATTTTTTACTCATCGAATCACAGCAAAACTTCAACACAATTTTTTCTTCTTCTGCCCACTGGATGTCCGATTCTCAACACAATTAAATTCTTCCTTATTAGTTATTAATTCATTTAAGACATTAATGGCGAATGTTCTCACCGATCGATTTCCAATAACAATCACACAGCCAATTAACGCGTATCTTTTTGCTCTAACAAATCGCTATGATACCTAATACGTACTTTAGCGCTTTTCGACAAATTCCAGGATATCGTATCGGTAAATGTTGCTATGCCTGTTAGATGCTAAGCCATGTTGAACTTCCTTGATGAAAATAGAAGACAATGAACAATAGAGGATTATGATGTGACGTCACAATACAGTAGTACAACTTCTGATTTTAAGTTGATCAAAATGGAGTGCGCATGCGTGAAATATGTAAATTGTCTGTCTCTTTTCCTCCTTTTTATTGCTCTCTCTCTCTCTCTCTCTCTCTCTCTCTCTCTCTCTCTCTTTTTCTTTCTCTCTTTATTTATGTAAGCGTTCCACTTAAACATTTGTCCTTCAAGCATACATTCAGAGTAGAAATTTAGAGGGAAGTTTTACGAGTATTTGGCGAAATGTTGTGTGAGAAATCTCGAAAGATTGGTCTAATTTTTGTGAAAAAGTGATAAAATAAAAAAGTGAATAAAAATAACACAGAAAACAACAAGAAAGATTTCTTTTGTATTTTAAACTTTTTGGAGATATATATATAAATTTCTTTTATATCAGCTTTCTCATAATATTTTTTCATAGATATATAATACATAATATTTCTTTATACAAATATACATTTTTAAGTTAATTTAATATTTCTCTTAATTTTTCTATATTTTTTCTTTACTTTTCAATATATACAATTTATTTTTATTAATTTTCATAAAGTTTAAATTATTTCATTATTATCAATATTAGATTTATTCGCGTGCTCCAATATGTTCTTACAATAGCACTTACTCATTTCAATTCATTGGATTGCGATACGAATAAATCTAATGAGTTTTACAAGGAATTTTGACAGAATGAAAAAAGAACGAAAAGAGAAAGATTAGATGGTAATCGTGGCAATACTAGAGCCGATATTCATAGTCGAGTCTTATTTCAAGACCGTCTTAAATAATGTCTTAAGACGCTAATGCAGCCTTCTGATTGATGAACGTGACTTCTTAAGACCGTACTTAAGACGGTCTTGAATTTAAGATCTGACCACAGTATAACCAATAGGGACACTCCATGTCAGCACGTTTGATCTCCGTGTCGCAGTCACATAAGCATCCGCCATGTTAACGTTTGAAAAATCTAGGACGAAAGAGGATATAATGCCCCATGCGATTGTCCATTGCTTTGCTCTAAAAAACATAATTAAGAATGTTGTGTAAATGTCAGTCAACGTAAAAATATTTTTTTTTTCAAAAATTACATTTGATTATGTTTAATTAAATTAACCTAGCATAAACTAACTTTGCTTTTTGTAAATTATAAAAACTTACCTTATGATATTTTTGGGATAACGAAAAAAGTTCATTGTAAATTTTTACTATTACTATTATTACTGCATTTAATTAAATTAATACTGCACATAACATAACTTTTCTTTTTTTTAATTCATTTTTTAGAAATATTTATGACGCACTCTTAAATTGTCTTCTTTTATCATGGATTTCTGCTCACATGGTGTAATATGTACGTTCTTGTCATCTTGCATTTTATTAGATCCGGCCCAAAACAAAAGCTGCGCAGCCATACCTGCGAATACGCATTTTTTTGCTGAGTGTCTTTACTGGTTATACTGTGTGTATCTGACTGTGAATACCGACCTAAGTAACTTACTTATTTCACGCATGCGCATTCCATTTTGGTCACACTACATCAAAAATGCCGACAAAGAGTTGCGCTACTGTATATACTGTGGTAATAAGGGGATTCTATATTTTGAAACAAGATGAAAATTACAAAAAAATTATAAAAAAGTGAGCGAATTTACTAGAATATTAATAATTTCATTGATTAACATCTAAATTTGTTCACTTTTGTAATTTTCACCTAGTTGGAAGATGTAGAATCAACCCTCAGTAATGTGATGTAAGAAGACAAGTGATGGCGTTCGAAGAGATGCTATTAGTATTATCACCGATGAGATACTATTAAAGACCGAAGCGTGAGCGAAGAAAGGGAAAAAAACGAGATCACTGTGTACAACTAACGGAACGACGAATAGGAACAAGGAATAAAGGTGTTTTTTCATGTTCGACGCTCATTTTCGGTGTTAAAATAAGTCAAGTGATAGAATTTGACGAATATTAATTTTGAATTGATCAATTTTGATCTATTTTGACGCTGAAATGAGCGTTGAGCTTCAACATGAAAAGGTACCTTAACAGATTTCAATCTATCCAATAACCGTCTGTATATCGGAATACAAACCTTTGAACAAATCTGGCAACAGCCAACAGGTTTTCTAGCGGGAAAATTAGTGCAATACTAGCGCAATTGAATATAAATCGGTTTACATATTTTCAGTATTAATAAATAAGTTAATCCTTTTAAGATTATGAGGTTATCGTAATAACAAAGAATGTGTAATTAAATGGTTAAATTATTTATTAATAATAAAAATATGGGAATTGACTCGTATTTAATTGCACTCAATGTACACTAGCTTTTCCAGTGGAAAACGCTATCCTTGTTGTTTATGGAACGATGAACAAGAATGACATATAGTGATTAAGTGTATATGATTTTGTCACTGCTAGACATCAATATTTAGTCGCCCCTTCATTCATTTATAAATTTTATAAAAAGAGAAAATGGATAAAAAAATGATTTATATATGCCCCACATTAGTTAAAACATTCAATATTCCTTACTAACAATAAATAATATAAATATATTTGTAACTGTATATTTAAAATATTGTTTCTGAAGAAAACAGGATAAAATGTGCTCGGTGTAATTCGTGCAAAAACGTTAGATTAACATATTAAAAATTTATCTCAAATGTGTGAAAATTTTGTTTTGAAAAATTTGCCGCTCTCTCAAATTTGTCAGTCTAGGCAAGTGCCTTGTTTGCCTATGCGTTAATCCATTACTGATGATATAACACCCAGGAAAATTCGAATTTGTCCCTGCATATTTTAGGGAATTATATCGAAAGTAATAAGCCGCGATTTGAATTTCCAGAGCTAAATTCGTGACATCTAAATAACACGAAATTTAAATTTATTCTACTTTTATATATATATATGTATAAGATTTTTTATCTTATATTTAAGATAATCTTAAGATAATCTTAAGATGACATAAAGCAACTACAGAGATATATTTTCATCTTAAGACATTACTTAAGCGATCTTAATATAATATAAGAATTGACTAATATTATTCAAAAATATCAAAAAATCTTTTTAAAAAAATAATTAAATTAGATTTAAAAAATAAAAAAGGACTTAACAATTTTGAGAATACATTTCAAGGGACATTCCGATTTTTTGTTCCACTTTTATCTAATTTTCTAAGAAAAAATAAATATAAAAAATAGAGATAAATATAAAAATTTCATGCGAATAAAATATAAGATATATTATTAACATTTTTCTTTTGTTTCAGATTTTAGATTCACTGAATCAATTGATTATTCACGCAATAAAAAACAATGTCTATTTCTTCATATATACTTCACTCTTTATTTTCATTTGACTATAATAACTTGAACTCTTTATACACTCTCATAGCCTAAGTACATGTAAATATAATAACAGAAATTAACATAAAATTCATCATATATTTATGTTTACAGATTTCGCTACCGTAAATTCGTGGAATGATCACGTATTTATTAATTCTCGTAATTCCGTTGACATAGTCTCAGATAGCGAATGATTTTGGTAAAAATCTTATTGGATATCATGCGTATTTTCCAATTAAATCGCAAAAATGTACGAGTTTTCACACGATACGTAAAGCGATATTCTGCACGCACAAAATTTGTAAATAAATCATAATAATTATTTCCTACATGAAAAATTGATATTATAATCGAAAACGTATTATGTCGCTTAATTGTATCCCAAAACCACGAGTTGCAATGAAATATGCTGTGCCATTTGTCGTATGATATAAATTCTTTTCCAAAGTATGAATTAACTTTTAACATTAGACAACTTTAGAAATCACATCGTGAATGAGAAATGTACCACGTATAATTATGATTTTATTCAATAAGATTTCTTCAGATTTCTTAGATAAAGAGAATTTCATACACAACAGAGATTTAAAAATTAATGTTTGATGCGCACACACGTTTGTAAAGAACACATATCAATCTCGTTTAATTTCTATATTAGAAACAAATGCAATTTTTACTTTAAAAATTATACAAGAGTAAATTAAGATATTGTATGTAACACGCGATATGTTTATATTTAAGATTCAAGACAAGAGAAGCTATTCGATATTTACAATTTAATTTTAGACTTTGGGTGTAATTTCATAATAATTTATTTTATATATATATATATATATATATATATATATATATATATATAATTTTCAAAATTTAAGAGCAAACATGTGTCTGAAAAAATTAATTCGTCGGAGCGCTATGCATATATTTATAAATAATGCAAGGCAATAAATATGTAATAAACAGATACATACGCTTCGGTAAATAATCTAGTACAAATAATTCACGGTCCCTCTGTACTACCAATATATTAAGATATATTACACAAATTAGCTAACGAAGATTTATCGATATTCGGAAACACACTCCTGCATGAGCTTACACAGATTTACATTAGTGGAAGTCAGAAATCCGATCTACTACTACCGTCGTTCGATTCTTTAAAACGTTAAAAATCGGTAAAGTTCTTAACGTGCGGCGTAAATTTAGTCGATCTTCGGATGAACGACCAACGTTTCCCATTTGTTAAGTTCATACAGGAATTCATTCTCACTTGTAAACGCATTTTTCGTGTAATTATGCGCAAATCAGAAATTCCAGTAGATCAGTAATGTCCGTATACGGTACATTATCATGGTACATTCTTTCTCCGTAAACGCTGAGGCGTAAAACATTACAAGTAACTTAATGAATGAGGCATTTAAAAGAGTTCTTCAATTTGTCAATTTCCCTTAAGTGGAATACCATGCTGCTTCGTATCAATATACGGATTTAATGTACAATATTGATATCTGTACATATATAGTTCAAGGAACTTTTCTTACGCAATGTACAAGTGATGTATAGATTCATAAAATATTTCATTTACATCAATTCCAATATATATATATATATATACACACACACACGCGCGCGCGCGCGCACACACATACATGTTTATATATACATATATATATATGTGTGTGTGTGTGTGTGTGTGTGTGTGTG
>Ga0157363_1005926_pt1 | contig 11456 bp, 9 predicted proteins | sample AttsexASBM1_FD_111477 | JGI IMG/M metagenome (GOLD analysis project Ga0157363, IMG submission 111477) | Fungus gardens microbial communities from leaf cutter ant in Ribeirão Preto, State of São Paulo, Brazil - Atta sexdens ASBM1 | ecosystem: Host-associated > Fungi > Mycelium > Unclassified ...
ATTAAATTGACATATTGAGTAGGTGCAGTGATTTATAGAAGTAAAAATTAAAAATAACTCAAATCGAATATATAATTTATCACGTTATAAATTTGACAATCAATAATTCTATGTAGATATTCCTGTTCTGACGTCTGTTCGCGTTAGTAAACGAAAATCTTTTCCTTTTCTCGGAATCATTCAATATCCGGTATATATTTTCAACATATCAAGTTGGCCCGTAGCAACTATTGCTCGATTGCTATTTAAAATGAGCTTCGAACGACTCAATCAGTAAGGCGTTAATAGATAATGCGACATCGAAGGCTACTTACGATTGTAGGGGATAAAGTCGTCTCAGTGAGATCAATTCAGCGGGGAAAGGAAGAGAAATGGCTCAAGTTGTCGCTGACAGAAAGAGATGCGCCATCGTGTACTCACCCAGGATCGCGGTCCTGAGAGGATTGAATATTCCAATGCACCAAGAGGCGATCAATAAATAGACGCGATTCCTAGAGAGCTATCCTGCCGGGTTCGGCCCTCCTATCCATTACCGATCCCTATTCAGTCCGAGGACGATGACGATTCCTCGAATGACGAGCCAAATGCACGACACCACCGTGCTATATTCGCCCGCCTATTAGTATTCAGGCGACGACGTGACGCGCCACGGTAATGACGAGAATGTAAGGCGAGTGCAAGAGGAATAGCGTCGACGCGTATTAACAATATTCGGGAGGACCGGTGTATACGTGTGCTCGATTATTATCACGAAATGGATTATCGCAAAAACTAAGTTCATCGAACTGCGAAGCAAAGATTATAGTCTTAATACATTGTTAAATCTATAGTATCACATTTAGCTGTTATTAGTCCAATTAGCCCAATTTGAACTATTTTTAACTATTTAACTTCATTCTTTTATTATAAAATAACGATGTATCGAGTAGAAGTAATGGAATTAAATTAAGACGCTACAGATTTAGCAGTGTACAAAATTTTAAATACGCGATTCTTCATTCATTTTTTATCTTGATGTACTACCTAGGTAATGATTTGATAAACATACAAAATTTTGTAGCTAAACTTTGTTGTCACTTGCTTATATCATGCGAACGAACGGAGCAGTCTATAAACAGCCAGCGAAAATTAAAATTGCAGAAATCGAGAACTGTCTTAATTGCGGTGACAGGATCTGAAGTCGGCGCGACCGACTTCGTGATCACTGAAATTGTGCATATTTCATACCTTTTAAGGGACGCTGATTGCCAGACGACCCGAATTCTTTTTCTTGAACGACCAAACTTTTGAGAGTAGATTGACTCCACGTTCCGACGTGAGACGACAGTTCAAGGTTTCTTTCATCCGCCAACGGAAGCGTTTCGGTAAACTTGCCCACGGTCAGAGCTTTCCTTCGCTCCCTTAATACAAAATGATCCAGGAGATTCAGGTATTCTGTTTCCAGCTTCGTGGACACCGACGATGAATACATGCTAGTATCATTATTGTTAAAAAAATCCAGAAGATCGTCACCGACATTATTCCCTTGTTTCGTCCTGGAGTCTGGCGTATTTAATTGAATGTAATTCAACACCACTTCGCCCGGCGGATAATTCGCACCATATCGCTTCCTCAGACTCTCCTCGAGGCTCTTGTAACGGTAGGAATTGTAATTACACGTTATGTCCACTACTGGCAGTTCGATTCGCGTCGCCACGAAGGACGACGAGTGTTGTACCAGCGGGATCGTTTTTTTAACCGGCCGCTGCTGGCCAACGGATGCGACCCGTGACACGATGGGTGACGAGAGGACGATCCTTGTCGGACATACCATCATCCTAGATTCAGAATTGAGGTTTAATAGGTCCGGTAATTTGGGGTAATATTGTACTAGGTTGTGCTTGCACCGAGCGTCGCGGTTGTTCGTATTTTCCGTCGAGCGGCCTCGTAACATCGCGAATAACTTCCAAGGCTGCTGCAGCTGCAAATTCCAAATTCTATGGCTGCATTCAGCAAAAAAAGCAGTTTTGCCACTGTTGTAAGATTTTTTAAGATTCCTAATTGGTGATCATTCATCACGGATCTTCAGATTGGTGATGTCAAAAAGGAGAAAACACATAATAAAAATTCATACAAAAAATATATTAAAATGGAAACTCTTTTCAATAAAATAGTATTTGCATTTGGAATATATATTGCATATATTGTAAAATATACCAAAAAATTTTCCTTTTATTTCGGAATAGAAAAATTGTATTTATCTCAATTCGACAATTACCAAAGCTTGTCCCGGCTAATTAAGCATAATCCACACAATTCAAACATAAATATTTATTAATTATTGGAACATAAGGTGAGTTTTCGGTATATTGAATAAATCTATTGCATCGATTGCAAATGTTATTTTTATAAAAAAATGCACATTGTAATATATCAATTTTTTTCTCTTATTTGCATTTAAAACTATGTTATTTAAAATTTATTTTCGGTATATAATATTTCATTTAATACATTTTAATACAGTTTGCAGGAATTTTCTTTATGTATTTTCCGCTTATATGCACTATTAAATTCATAATTATATCCATAAAAATTATGTCCAATTTGAATTATTTTTAATCGTTTCTATAGGACGTCACTGTTTTTTACTCAATCCATACTCGCTAATTTAATTAAAATAAAAGAGTTATACAGTTTCAACAAAAAGATATTAAATTTGGCTTGAATTGAATTTTGTTATTATTTAGTAAATGTATACCTCAATGTTGTTTACTTTGAAGCTAACCACAGAAATGGATTTATATACATTTTGATACACATGGAAGTTAAAAAAAACGAAATGTTTAACTTAAAAGGATTGCCATTACTTAATTCTTTGATATCTAACAGTGCGACGTCACAATTTAAGATGACTGTAGTGAATAGGCAGGAATTTTAATATATGATTGGTTCTCTCGCCTTTAATTTCTCTCTGGATTTAAATATAAAATAATCATATTAACATATTCCATACCGAGTCAATTTTAGGTTGACAGCGGTCACTGATACTGGGTCATTTGTTAAATAACATTTCATTAGTATTAAAGAATTTCAAAAATTATTATAAGGAAAAATTAGCATAATGTATTAATGTTGCATCAGATATCATAATTATGTTATATAGTCACGCATAATTGTTTTATAATTACGTTTCTTTTTGTAATAAAAATATGAAATGATGGTCCGAACGAAAAATCCAGCACGAGTCAATTCGGGGATAAACGTGTTAAAGAATCTTACAACAATTAGAAAGCCGCTTTTTCTGCTGAACGCAGCCGATGTCGGGTAAAGCACGCGTGAAAAATAAACGTTTCGAGAGGCGCGAAAAGCGGAAACAGGGCGAAGTGAAACAAAGTGTGAACCGTGCTCTTACATTCTAACTTCAATATTACTGAGAGACACGGTCAAGATGATTAATGAAAGCGCGTGACACTTTTTTTTCAATTAGTTGCCCGCCTTTAATGCATCGTGTCCTTTTACACACACGGGGGAATTTGTTTCCCCGGTATTTAACCTACATACCCGCGGGCGCAATAAATCATTACTGCCCTTAGACGAAAACAATTCGTAGGTGCAATTTACGATCAATTAATCTTGATCACGTACGACAAGCGTCTGCAGTTGTACGAGCAGCGGTAACATCAGGATCAAGCCCAAAATTATGGCGGAAACGCTTTCCATAGTTGTAACTACCAAGAAATCTTGTTGCTCGCGAGATACGGGTCGGATGGATCGTTTGCGTTACCAAGCCATCTCAAAGCGCATTGCTGGCGTGTGTGTGTGTGGAACCGTCATCGTTGCGTTAATTTAGATTTGTGTGACACGAGTCACGCGATTGGAAAATCCAGGCATGTTGAATTTTTAGCGCACTGTGAAGTGCGACAAATTTTCGGCACGTCGTGAACTAAGTGGTAAACAACTGTCGATCGTTCGGAAACCTATTACATTGTTATATAGACGTATAAACTGGCTCTATTTCAAAATTTATTGCCAGTGCAAAAAATCTATGGTATACCTAACGTAAATTATAAATTTTCAGCGATGGCAGTGATTTTAAGAACACAGCTTATTTACATCGCTGTGTTGACAGAAAAGTGATACAAGTAAAAAATTGACATTTTTTAAACAATAAAAGAAATTTTACCACCTAAAGATATATATATATATATGATATATAATAAATATATATTAAATGAAACATTTATAGTTCTTCCAATTCACAAGTAAGAGCAGAAATCTAAAATTTAAAAATATAACGCTTTTCTACAAATAATTTGATAAATTGTTTTTGAAATGTGACATGAAAAAGTATTACAACTCTGATAAGGGATAAAATTTACACTAATACAATATTTTAAGGAATATATTATGACTGAGTAGATTTTCTTCTTGTCAATGTAAGCCGAAGTAAGTAAATAAGTTCTATTTTATATAATTGACAGTATAACATGAAAAAACAGTATAAAGTTATGCACATTTATCATTAAAACATTGTTACAGACTTTTAAAAATGAAAAGTTGCTAATTTTGAGATATCATTTTTCTATCAACACTGCAATATAAATACTTTTACATTACTGTACGATACTGTTAATGTAATTAAATCGAATTTAGAACTGAGCGCTATGGAAATACATTGATTGATCCAGGTTGTCACGCCGCAATGAAAACCACGAAATCCCCTTCTTCCGTTCTCCAATCATTTCCTACAGACCAAATCGCGAACGGCCCGTGCTGCTATTCTCTCGTAATTTGGGATTCCGAGATTCCGCGGGAATTTGGGATTTCATTATACCATAATAATTCACAGGATTCGGCACCGGAAGAATGAAATAATGAGCGCGGTGTCTCTGTATAATAGGATGCAATTTAGACGCGGTCGAGACAGACAACGCGTCTTGCGAAACATAAATCATGGCACGGCACTGGCCCCACGGGGGGTTACACGTGGGCGGTCTGGCATGAGGAAAGTGGAGGGTAGAAGTGCATATCTTAATTACAATATTCCCACGGGCGGAACACAGGGATCCTTGCTCGCGCTTCGCCGACCATCTAGCTTGCACGGCCTCGGGTACATCCCTCCTTACGCCCCTTAGACTTACTCTGGCAGCTTGTAGGAATTTAATTAATTTGCCAGTGGCGAGCAGGCTTGCTCCTTGTCGCCACTCTGAAATATCGTATCCTTCCCACCCTTTAAAATCCGAGCCAGCCATCGTGCGCACCACCCGTTACCTTTGCCATAGCACTTGCAATCCGTGTGCGATTACCGCGCTATTGCTCTTTATCTCTCGTTCATCCTTTCTTCATTTTTTAATAGATATACGCCTCGTGCTGAGTTACAGATCAGGTATACATTTGCGGCTTTATTAGTTACGACCGGAAGTGCCGAAACGCGAGGAAACGGTTGAGCAAGCTGAAACTTTCGCTATCTGTGTACCATTGCCGGCTTCTCGGCACGAATAATACAGATAAGTTCACGCGCGAGAGAAAGAGAAGTTTTCGAGATTTCGAAACCGAAATACTTGAGAAACTCGGAACTTTCTTTCCTGGAAGACTCCACGGGAATATGCCACACGATCGACAAAGCGGAAATACTCCCGGCGGCATACGGATGGTGCTGGCGGATACCAAAAATCTTTTGAACCAAAGAAACGCTAAATATTTATTTTATAGGTACGGGAAGAACAATTTTATTGAAACATCTAAAAATTTATTAGATACAGATCTAAAGATAATTTTGTTGGATCATTAAAATAATTATGTAGGAGAAACTCAAGCATGATATTGCAAAAAGATTTGATATTCTAACAATCAGCTCTCTCTAATTATGTATTTATCATTTTTTTTTTATTATTTATTTATCATTTTTAAAAAGTACGATATCATACAAGAATTAATTGTATTTCATTACGTAAAGTAATAAAGTGTCTTATAAGATTGCACCATGAATACACAACATGAGTAATGAAAACTTTATCAATCTGGAACTGGATCTTATTGTTAGTGTTTAAATAATATTTCGGTGTGAATAATATATGTTACATGCAGTTCTGCAATCTGCGCACCAAAATCATTTTCAGTCTTGAAACGCAATCGCATTCCGAACTGGAATAGTAATGTCGTAAATTAAACTGATAAGCAATTTGATAATGCAGTAAATATCTTAAAAAACTGTAAATAATTTATAATTGCGAAAATATTACTCCAACTTTACTAGGATTCGAACTTGGACCTTCCTAACATTTCATAATAGGTGTTCATAAATCAATACGCAAATTCTTTGATCTGAATTCTTTGATTAATATTTCCTTAGCAAAAATTTTTTCAAGTTCTGTATAAATTATAATTTTTCGAGAGCTTAAACAATTTTCTTGAGTGTATATAATATAATATATATAATTATTTTGATTCTATGAGTTTAACAAAATTATTTTTACAGATTTAGCTGTATTTATACTTTAGTAAAACTTTTCTTTTCGTACACAATTATAAATTACAATATCATTCAAGAATATCAAGAGATTTTCCAATGTAGAAAGAAAAAATTAGTCTTGACTTAATTAAGCAATAACAAATATCCTATAGCACGTTACAACGTCGTTTAAATGTTTTCCTGATTCTCTATATTCTCTACATCAGTTAATACACATATGTTTCCGGATGTTTGTGCCTCTGAAGTTCAAAGTTTCATCGAGATTTTATCGGAGAAGTTTATCGGATTTACCACAACTTCCTGATTCCCGGCAAGTTTTGGGTCTTGCCCTTCGATGGCGATAATCAGATGATGTTAAGAACTGTTGCATCGTGAGATGAAATTTCAAACCGCGTTTATACCGAATCCTGCGATATTCCTGAGCATGCATTATCGGTCTTTCTGAGGATCTGAGGTCTAAACTAAGGATAACAAAATCAATATTTATATTTTAATTGCGATACATTAATTAACTAGAAATGATTAAAAGATCTTGAAAAGATTGAACTAAAGTTTTGCAGTTAGAACGTTCCTCAATAGCATTTAAGGGAATTAATTTCCAACCGAAGACGACGCGACGTCGCGATATATATAAAGACCAGCAGACTAATCGATACTGCTTGTTAGTTCTGCCTCTACATCAGTAGGTACATATTTACTTGTGTATGACTTCGTGCTTGATGCACCCTTCGTATCGCGATATGGTATTGCGCTACTATGCGCCTAAATTACCATGTACATGTTTAAGCTTCGTCGGATAGCATTGCGCGATATTGGAAATTACATTGATGCGATTCATGTTGATAGAATATATAAACCCAAGTTCTATCACCTTCAATAGAATATATTACATGACGTTACATTTTCGCGGAATATGACTGCGGAAGCAGGTTGGTTGCACGATGCTGAAAGTATGAGAGACTACAACATGTATAATATTCTTCAATCTTTTAAGCGTTTGCTTTCTAAACACCGTATAATTTATAATGTATATTTAATTCTCCGTCTACAATCCGTTTTTTTTACTATTCTAGATTTTCAAAAAATGTGAACAAATTCAGGATTGCATTTTAATCATCTCCATATTACATTACCAATTAATTTTTGATTGAAGACATTTTTAAGCGTTGAAACCGTACTCTTTTTATTTTCGGAAAAGTTTGACAAAATTGAGAGTGATATTTATCAAAAAAGACTCAAATTATAAATGGAAAATTAAAAAGCATTATGCGTTAATCTCAAACAGAACAAACAGTTATGATAACATCAAAATGACTTTAAAATTTCTACGTTTAATTTTAAGATAATTGATGTTCATAAAGACAATAACGAGGGCTTAATTATGAATATCTTGGCAACGCAAGAAATTATTCATCAGATCTTGATCAAAACTATTGGTGCGAGGAATTTTGTTGAATAATTCATCATCATTGCGCCGATCCGAGATTGCGGGGAGATTAGGTCAACATTTGTAGTCGTTAGAATGGCCCCGCGACCGATCAAAAAAAAAAAAATCGTTTAACTAAGAAATGTGGCGAACGCGCTGACGGAACTGGGCTTAAGAAGATAGTAGACACAGAGAACGCACGGACCGACGACGAAAGATGGATGGTGGCAGAAAAAAGCAACTAAGCAGCAGCGTCTGCCTTGAAAAGCTAAGAATCTCGACTTGACTGAGCGCGAATACTCGTAAAAAAGCCCCGCGGAAATCCTTTGGTCGCACCATTAACGGTGATTTCGCCTAAGCTCCACTGATCTTCCTTCGTATTCTCTCGTCGATGTCAACTTCATTTCGGCTTATCAAGCCGTCATTCATCGATTACTTGAGACTGTCGAGACGCAGCTTTCCTTGCGCTTCAGAGTTCCACATTTATCCCACGTTTATTCGAATTCAGCAGTAAATTCCGGGTTTTATTTTGTACTTCAATTCTGACCAGATCTACAATGTCACCACATTTTTATAAATAATGTCCTAAGTAATACACTTTGTAACTCTAAGTTCTAGAAATCAATAGAACAATACTTTGACGAATCACGTTAAGTTTTAAATTTAAATATCGATTATTAATCAAATTATTGTATAAAATATAAAATGCAATCGGGCTTCAATACTATCTTCTCCTCTATAGATCACCATAAAAATAATTCTGTTTGGACCATTAGAATAATTTATACAGGCTACTCACTGATTGCTAGTGATATTAAAGCTTTTTTGCAATATTGTCAATGATTAAGTATTCTACGTAACTATTTTCATGATACAACAAAATTATTTTCAGATCTACAGTTAACTAAATTTTGAAATGTTTCAGCAAAAAAATCATTTTTTCCATATAACGATATTCTCTCTGTATACATAATCTACATTTCTCAAATATATCTTCTTCTCTTTTGAAATATTTTTTGTATATTTTATATTTTAAACGGTTATGCGATGCATAAAAAGATCGTAATGCGCAGGCAAACGGATGGAGATTATTTCCGATTGCGTCGCAAGAGGAAGCCGAGTAGCGTCAATCGAGGCGGAACCTCGCTGCTTGGTGCTCTGCTTAGTGAATTTTCACAACATTGCCACTGCCATAACGCAACCACGGTCTGTGTACCATAGAAAGATCTCGATCTGACTCCCAAGCCTTCACCAAGACCCACCAGTCCTGAATTCGCGACGACACATTCGTCGCGGCCAGCGTGGAGCCAGAGATGAACGGCTGCCTCAGGAGGGGTGCATCCACGACAATCGTCTGCATAATAAATGTGCGCGCATGCATTTTCACATTTTCAGCAACATGGAGAATTTTGCAGCAACTTCTCTCTCTCTCTCTCTCATGCTCGATTTAGCGCACAGAATCTCTCGTCGGTATCGCATTTTCTTTGATAATTCTCGGTGAGAAAGAGAGCCAGTGAATCCTCAAATCCACCAAAGAATCCTGCGATAGATCTCTTTCTATCTCGCAAAGAGACTAATGGACCGAGAGAAAAAGTAACTGGATTACCTATGGACGGATTGTAACTGCTGCTGGTGCAGCGATCACGGAGCATAACGTCGCTACAGGAAGGGATGCAGCGACAGGGATGGCTTTAACTATGATGTCCCGATCGCATTAAAACCGTTGATAGAATCGGCCGCGTAGGAGACGGTGCGCCGGGAACCGTTGAGCTCGATTAAGCTGTAACTTCCGTGAACTACATCGCCGTTGCAAGTCTCTTATTGCGCCTTGTTGTCGTCTTGAAAAGTATAAGAGTATGCGTTCATAATACTTCGACCAAAGTTCCGTGCGACGTTCTCATGGAAAAGCGCGCATTGTCTCGACCGGTGTTTTAATTTAAGTTCCCGACAAAGTTCCTGAATTCTAATTCGATGGAACGAATCCGATGAACAGATACAACAAATAGCTGAATTAAGAGATATCGACAGGAATCCACTCTGCGAATTTGGAACGTTCGGAAATGTCGTTTCGGCTTAACTTTCTCTTAATTACGAAGTCCGTAAATCCAGTCATTTTCTTGTCGAATTAAGATTTGATTTTACTACTATATATTTATTTTGAATCTTCGTAAGTCATTAATTATATATATATATATATATATATATATATATATATGTATATATATATATAAAATTTATTTCCAAATTATTTTTTAAATTAATTAATATAAATAAAAAATAACCTGCAGAGCTTTCGCTATTTGCTGTTCTATCTGTATCAAATACGTGTATAAATTTTGATGTTTATTTCTATTCTTTACGTTATATAGACTAAATTGTATTTTGTTTCCACTTTCCTCAAATGTTTATTGCATTATTATAAAAATGTATAAGTATGAATATATTTGATGTATCGTGTATTAAGTGTCCACAGTGTATTGAATTGGTCTGTGGATTCGCCAAGCCCAAATGACTGTGCGGATCAGTCATTCCCTGTAGGATTACAAATTATATTGCAGAAACGCACCATGAAACCATCTGCCACGTTATATCCGAGGTTATACCAAGGAGAATCGTAGTTTTCGGCTTTGATAACCGTCGTAGCTGGTTGTTGCAACGACTATTGCAGTTTGCATCCGATTCAACGATCCCGGCGCGGACGACAGTCACGCCGACAATAAAACGCCAATAAAATAGCTGATAATCTGCACGCATTAAGAAGTATCAAATATTATTTTGATAAGTTAATTTAATTAGTTAAGTTATTGTCAATATTAAACAAAATATAATGTAAATACACAACACGAAAGGAAAGAAAGCTTTTCGGAAGATCTAGATTTGAATTCCGGAAATAGTATATTATTAATACCTTTTCAGGAATTCAAAAAAGAAAATTGATAATTTTTCACGCTTTTTGTTAATTTCTTAACTTATCAAAATTTTAAACATTATAGTTTATTAAAAAATTACTATAATTTATTAAAAAATCGGTATATATATATATATATGTGTGTGTGTATGTGTGTGTGTGTGTGTGTGTGTGTAAGTAAATAATGGTCTCAAGCAAATAATGAGCGAATTGATAAGTAATAGAATGTAAAATGTAATTACTCTGTAAGTCATGATAATCACTGTTGCTGCTATCGGGATACTCGTTAGACTTTGCCGGATTCAGCAAGATTCATTTAAAACGAATTCCTGCCATCCCGCCCTGTGGATGCTGCATCTCTACATTCTGTACTCCACTCTCATCGGGATCACTACGTTACATTACTATAGAGATTACAGATATAGTGTAACGTGTATCATATGCCAACGTGGATTGTAATCTATGCGATATTACATATCAATGAAAATTTCAAAAGCGTTATGTGAACTGAGAGTATACAAATATCTGATAAAAAAGAAAGCTTTCTATGAAATTTAAAATTCCCTCGAAAGAACTAATATTTCCATGTAAAATTAAAACCGCATATGAAATCTCTGTCATATGAGGAATTTTTGTGTTATATTGACACACACACACACACACACACACAC
>Ga0157363_1005927_pt1 | contig 11454 bp, 5 predicted proteins | sample AttsexASBM1_FD_111477 | JGI IMG/M metagenome (GOLD analysis project Ga0157363, IMG submission 111477) | Fungus gardens microbial communities from leaf cutter ant in Ribeirão Preto, State of São Paulo, Brazil - Atta sexdens ASBM1 | ecosystem: Host-associated > Fungi > Mycelium > Unclassified ...
ACAATTATATATATATATATATATATATATATATCGGGATATAATCGCCTGTTTTCAACCCGGTCCCTTAAAGCGAGTCACAAACATTCGTTTAATTCGCATATAATTTGTTTCCGATACACACACTTTCAAATTTTGTCTATTACGAACTCGACGATTAATTCCATCGTGGCCTATCCACTGATTGCTTCTTGCAGTCTTTATCGCGAAACAATTAGTTTAAGATTACACGAGTTAGTACATTTCTATCAACGTGTAGATTAATTCGGTGTAATTTACTTTTTTATTTTTTTCTACAGCTCTAAAAGTTATAAAGAGTAAAGACTACATTAAATCAAGATAAAAAAAAACAATTGATAGAAATGGACATTAGAAAGTTAATTTTTATCGCATAATTTGTACGGACATCCGGATACGCATTAGCTTCTACTGCCATCACATTGACACATTTGTTTAATAATTATTAATTATTGCATCGCATAAGTTTATATTATTATGTTTGTTATATATAGATATATTGTGAGTAAAGCAATGTTAGTTATTGAAAGTGTGTCCTGAGATAGCACACTCTCGGTTCCATAGACGGAGGATGATACTTATTGTCTATTTGATATTTTACGTAAACTTCCAAAATGACGATAACTAATAATAGTTCCAGCGATCGATGACAAAGAGCTCAGCAAATATCGCGTCATTTAACGCATTTAAGGGGAAGCGATTCGAAACAGGCGGTTCTCCTAAGAGGAATAAAAAATATGTCCATTCTATGCGCGATTATTTTCCGAAGCTAAGCGATAGATCGCTAGTTTGGCGTGTTATTTTGCATCCGCAGAGGCTACGACCTATGAATAAATGGTTTTTGTTGAAACGATTAATTGTCGGAGTGTGTGAAAAATCCTGACGTCTGCATCTCTATATACTATAATGTAAATAATAACGAATATTGCCGAAAAGAAATATCTGCTTCTCCATCTGTTGCATACCACTTTTTTGGAGATTTCTTCAGTTTTAGATTAATTGAGAACGTGGATTATAATATGTTTGAACATCATCTGAGCGTAAGTACGATTACAGAATGAATATTAACAAATATTCTTTTTTTCACATATATTTTCTTCGAAGACATAAACGTGTCATCAGAATGTACTTAGACTTTATGTAAATTTATTTAAAAATGGCAGAGCTTAAAGGAACTATTATTCATCTTATGAAATTATCTTAATCTATTTTACATTAACAGGTACATAATATAATATACATATGTATATACGCACATTATATTATAGTACACATTTACAACTACTGTACCAACTTTCTGTGACTCGTCAATTTTTTTATATTTTTCTTTTTTTACATTTTCATCTCTTAATATATTAAAAAATATATATATTTAATATTATTAAATATATATATTTAAAAAAAGAGGAAATAAAAAAAAATGTGATAAGTGCAGCTGAAAGTTACAGGTTTAGTAATGGTTAAGTATAATAAAGATTATTCCATGCGTTGTTCCTTCTGTTGATGCCCACCGTATCTTCTTTGTAATTCTTCTTCCATTGCCTGCAATTGTTCTCTACTCTGTTCCTGCGTCATCTGTTCCATTAGCTCGTGATTATAAGTAGAGTGCAACATCAGAGCTAATACACCGGCTCGCGTCGCCATGTTCGACCGGATCTGCCTCTCTTGCTCCACGAGCTCATCGATCTTCAACCACTGCCTCACTCTCTCCATGTCGATCTCTGCTCGTCGTAATTTCTCCCACATGTAGTGCTTTACGCAGCTCTTTTTAGGCGCGCGACAGAATTCACCCGTGGCATCGAAGACGTTCGTGACTAATGGACAACCGCATACTTCAGCGTCGCCAATTTTCGGATCCTTACAGTGTTCGGGGCAGAGAACACGCAGCCTTTTGCAGTAAGTCCTGTTTCCAGGATTGTAGAAGTCGCAGAACATCACCTGGCCCTCGATGCGTGTTTTAAAAATCGAGCCGAAGGACGCTTGCGATTCGTACTGCAAATTACAACCTGAATAAGCACTTTGATCTCGAGAAAAAAAAAGAGAAATTCATTCTATAGAATAAACTATAAAACTTATGAATTAAAGTGAGACTAACTAAATGATAAATATACATACAATATTCTAAGTTTCTATAAATGCTCCCATTTATGAACTCAACTTTAGAACCATTTAGGAACTCGTAAAGCCAAATAATCGACAATTTCCTATAACTTGTAATACCTTATTGAAACATTTTTCCATATGTTTAATGGCGGTTCTTGAATTGACTTCGTGACCGCATGTTATACAGTACATGCTGCTCTCTGTGTCGTCATTGTCATCCACTTCAGCTTGTGGATCGATGGACGCGTGCTTCGCACGTTCAACAATACGGTCTAATTCGATGTGTCTCTTTTCTAATTCTTGCAATATTCTACGGACATCGTGTTGCTGCTTTCTCACGGTTTCCAGAGCGCGTCTGTTATTTTGCTCTGCGATGCATGTGGTCAACGACCATTCCTGTATTCGCTGCGGCAGCACTTGATAGATTCTACTCGTTGCCAGCTTCAAACCGCAATCGTCAGAGCAATACTTGCTACCGGGTCGCGATTGTTTCATGCATGTGGGTCCATAACAATGGCGCGGTGGTTCCAAATACTCGTTCCTCTCGTTACTCGAATCCCTCTTCCGTCTCTTGGTTAATTTCGTTCCCTTATTGAGACTTTTGGACGGTTTTAGCGGATCACCTACTACACGGCAAGTACGTTGAATACATCTAAGCTTCAGTCGTACCGAAGGTCCGAATTTCTTCAGATGCCTATACGTATGAAATCCAAAAAGATTAATTTTGTAAGAAAAACTGTTTCACACAAATGATGACTTTGTCAATCAGTCTTTTATTATGTTACCTGCAAGCGTCACATTTGCCACAATTTTCTGTACGTAGACATCCTGTACACTCTCCACAGCGTTTGGAGGATTTTTTTTCTACTTTAGGACCCCATGGCGCATCATATTCGTATCGATGTCCTCTTTCCTTCTCTTTGTATTTTCTATGTTTCCTGTCATCTTGATCAATCCTACGTGGTTTGTATCGTGTTATCAATGTTGGATCTTCTTCTCTACAGCGCTGAATATAATAATTATTTTACATTAAACTGCCTTTCATTATTATTTTAAAAAATTCGCTTATATAGAAATCATTCATTCACTTACAACACAGAAAAATTGTTTTATATGTTTTGCTTCTTTTTCGGTTATGTTTATGCAATCACCATGGTACCATTCTTCACATGCATCACATCCTCTGAAATAATAAAACATGTAAGATTCATAATCTTGCCTTAAATTAGACAAAAATAATTCTGGACATTGATTTCTCTGAACAATTTTACTCACATCATAAAGCGAGAACTGTCGGAGCTTCTACAAATACAATATGCTTGACCGTCCTGTTTCAATAACGTTGCGATTTTGCTTTTCCTCTCTGGCAGCATAAACTGCTTCGCTATTTCTTCTTTCTGTACATAATATAAATTAAAGATCAATCCAAATATTTTTTTTAGTAAACAAAGAGGTTAGACGGCATTTCAGTTATAACCAGTTGTTATAAACCAGAAAATTTGTATAAAATAAACAATATTATTGCAATTTATTTATATAGCAATGCTTTCGTTTACAAAACTAGCAAAAAATTGTATTTTATTTAATATTCAGCTGCATATACACATTTTAATTCTCACCGACAAACTGTGCTGTCTTTTATCAGCCATGATGAAGTGAATCCGAAATAACACAAGAAAAATAATTTATATCGTTTTTATGATATTAATATTACACTATTTACACACGTTTCACTTATATGTACAATTTATATATAAGGAAAAACATACATTTCACTGATTGTATAAAAAAACAAGCGATCAATCTCATCGCCATGTTGATTAAAAGGTATTGTCGATATATAGCGGTTGATATTACAGAAGAAATTTTAAAATTTTAAAATTTTCAAAATGTAATTAAAATGTATTTAAAAAATATAAGGAACAAAAAGTTCTAAGAATAATAAACCTTATAGGTAATCATTATAGATTGTCAGTTATGATTGCTGATTGTCGGTTCTATTTTAGCCAATGATGCAGCTAATGCAAGTTAGCTTTAAGTTTGCGTTTACATGTAAGTGTTAGGCATCAAGCAATGGAAGCAGCAATCAATCAGCTGGCGATGCGAGCAATGGTATAAAAAATATTTTTTACGCCATTGTAAAAATCACCTCGTTGATTAATTGCTGCTTCTGTTGCTTGAAACTTAATGCACCTTTATGCACCGTTTCAGCATTAAATCTATAGATCTTCTCCTCTTGGGTAGACCTGCATCATGGATAAATATAAGATATAGAAATTATGTTAGCCGAAAGTTACCTTCGAAGTCGAGATGTCTACTAGACTTCCTATATTCGTCGTCAGGATGTACTCAAAGCTTAACATCTTCAAGCCAGCACCTCCTCAACAAACGAGAAGGGATTGAAATGAATTGAAATGGATTCAGATTTTCAGAAATATTGATTGATTTACAAATGTTAAAATGAATGCTTTTCAATTCTGAATGCATTTTTATTCATTTATAGGAATTGTATGGAGCATATCTACACACACATTGTGAATAGTTCAATTCAAAATTTTAAATAGGAAATGCAGTTTCAATCTAATTGCATCTAATTGAATCCAATTGAATCTAATTAAATCCAAAAAAAAATATTCGCTATTTAAAATATACATTCGGAAAAAAATTTCGATCTATTTTAATTCCATTCTCGTTTGCTGGATTTTTAACGTCAAGCATCCAAATTTATATATAGCTTAAGCTCTAGGTGTCCGTGAATCGTACATTTTTGACATTCTTTGAGGATATTACAAATTTGGCTTGGCGTCGAAGAAATGACAAGATCTAAACTACTTCACAATTATGAAATGTAAAGATTTTATTTTCTTTCATAAAAAGTTAAATGAATTACAAATAATAAAATTTAAATATCGATAGAACTTTTTGCGAAAGTGTAAAGAAAAAGAATTTATTTATATTGTACATATAAAATATCAAATAATAGTATAAAATATTAAATGATTTTTTATTTTTTAAAATTTACATTTGAAATAAAAAAATAAAATTGCCAGTGTGAAAAGACTGTCATATGCTTGCAATATCTTATATTTGTTAGAAACTATACAACAACAATTATATCACAGGAATATATTCTAAAGTACAACGTACGCGAGTGACACAGGCCCGCGTAGATTTCATTCTCATAACAAAGATGCGCGAATCAAAAATACTTTAAGAATCGCCATAACAGATTCGTATCAAAGATTTCTTTGCGGCGCGTTTCTTTTTAAAAAAATTCTCCTATGATCGACATTCGTTGTAGGAATGGTTGAGTTTGACAGGACAAAATCTGATAATTCTGCCTCGCTGTAACATTGGTCGGATAAAGATTCCCACGTCTAATGTTCTCCAGCATTATTTGTGGTTCGAATCTGGCCTTAACGGGACTCGGTGTGGTGTTCCGTCGTGTCCCATCCTCCGTCGCAAGTCCAGGAGCAGAGTATTGTCCGTTGGACAATATTGGGGGTTCAAAATTATCGGAACCATCAGTACCGTCGCTGTCGTCGGCCTTGTAGATCATCGACGAAGGTGGAAGAACCTGCGTCGTCGACAATCGGATTTCGCTCCGATTCGATTTTTCGGTTTCCTCGTCTCTGACGTTTTCATGTCCGATGGAATCCGACGAATCCGTTGATGAGACGTTTGATGAAACGCTCTCGTTGAGAGCGTCCTTCTTCTCGTTTACAGAATAATGCCTGATCTCGGAGAGCTTCGTAATCGTGATTGGCAACACGTCTGGATTCTTGTTAGAGATACCCGTTTCAGAATAAAGCTCGTTTGGTGAGGCATTGTCCATCAGTGCATCTCTCATCGGGACGAATCTCCTCAGAATCGACCTCTCTTCCGGGAAGATCCCCTGCGCTGGCCGACAACAATAGAGAGCACCAGGATCGATTGGATGAGCTTCAGTGTTGAAAATATATCCGCCGGCATCCACCACGCACTGGCCCCATTGAGTGTCGATTATCTCGCCTTCAGAACCAGTATTGTGAATAAAGTTGTCGGTGTCGAAAAGAAGGTACAGGTACTTGGTGGTCTCCGCAAGGAAGAAAGATTCCATTCGGTCTGCTTTACGATGGTCCCGGACGTCATTGATGGTCGCGTAACCACATGTGGTTTTCGCGCTGTGTTGCAGACTCCTCAGGATGTCCACTCCTACTTGGATCAAATACGGATCTCTGGTTGCTCTGTAAAGATACATGACAGATTCTATAAGCTCTGGCCTCAATGGATAACCTTCCCTGTTGGTCCCTGCCTCGGCCTGTGGTATATTGTAAAATTCCGGGGTAAATCCAAATTGCTTCCACACACGATGGTAATTGTGTAAGGATTTCATCGCGTCGCCAATCTCGCCAAAGAGACTCAGCACGCCGGGCCAATACGCGTCCAGAGATTGAAAGACTGGTAGAGTCACTTGACCCTTGGTCATGGAGACCCACAGATGCCAGTCTTCTCGTCGAATGTATTTCTCTATAGCCTGTTTATGCTCCTGGAATATCGAGGCCAGCAGGGGATCCTGAAAGAGCAATGTACCCTTTGCCAGGTACTCGAAGTAAGAGTCTATTCCGGCGCCTATACCGGAATCCTGAGCGGTCCAGTGGCCGGTTAGGACGTCTATATGATTACCAACTAGGCCAATGCTGGATTTGTAATAGTGCAGCGCCTTTATAGCATTCATGGCCACTTCCTCGTACAGTGGATCACCGGTCAATCTGGAGAGAGTGCCAAATTCCAGCAGGAAGGTACCAATGCCAGCGGTGCATGTGATACTGGTCTCACCTTCCGGTACTCCATACTTGAGATTAACCGTGCCGTATGGCATCCCCGTGGGCGTATCAAACGCGGCGATCAACCTCTTGGCCATGTCCTCGGCAAGGCGTAGCAGCGGGCCGTTGCAGGGCCAGCCGGGTTCCAGCTTGACACCGGCTCTACGTGACAACAGATGAGCGCTCAGCAACCCGCCGACCACTCGGATATTAGTCTCGAACACCGACACGTTGATGTTAGCCTCAAAGTTTGTCCTCGTGCCGATCAGCTCGGCTACGCGACGGAACTCGGAGAAGTTACCCATAACCGCGAGAGTGTCCAGAGCGTCGATCAAGGTTAGGGAGAAGCTGCCCCATGTGTCGAAGCCATCGCAGCTCAGCGAGCGCAGTTCATCATACGGATAGGCGTGCGTCAAGTAGCCGGAGTAGGCATAATCGAACATGGATCGTACCTCCTCCCGCAGGCTGATCAGATCCTTCTTACTGTATTCCCGAAATCCGCTGACCAGGATCAAGAAGCCGAAGATCGAGCCCACTCTGAAGAGGATCATCGCTGCTGCTTAACCGTCCGTGGTCTCTTATCTGTCATCACTGTGCATCGTCGCGTCTTCGACGACGTCAACAATACGCCGAGTCTCTCGTGATGAGGCTCGAGCGCCCCGCGTTCGCCACGTAATCAAAATAATCCCGCCGCTGCTCGCTGTAAACATCGCGTTGGTCGCGTTGTTCCGCGCGACGTCAACCTAACCTAACCTACAAATCTGCACCGCGAGCTTGTCCTGTACGTAGAAGAGCTGTACGCGCGCGCACGATCGCGCGCGATGCAAAATCTGATTCTCGTGTTCCGTTACTCCCGTTTCGATTGCAGGAACGAAAGGAGAACAAACGTGTGATCGTCCGCGACGCTTGAAACCTTCGAAACTCTCCGTTTGCATCCCTTGGTTGACACAGCGTGACATAACCAAAGCGACCGAAAGAGAGTCTGCAAGTATTTTGAACTTGTTAAGACAAAACAGTAGGAAAAAGTCAGAATCATTTATAACTTTAAGAAATTAGGGAGAATAATCTGAGAATAATAACATATTCAAAGTTCAAGTATCATATAATCTCAAAAAGAAGTTAAAGGAGCAAAACCTAACAAGCCTAATTTCAAGAACTGTCAAAAGAGACTTCACATTAAAGATAATACGTCAGTTTGATGCAAAGGAAAGAATAATATAACATGAGAATAGCCAAAGAAATAATCTGAATGTAAAGGTGTGCGATAATTCTTTATATAAAAAAAAAGGACACATACGTTGAAACACGACGTTCGCGAGGACATGGAGCTAGAAACGCTACTGCGGAATCACGCTTCAGCAAAGAAATGTACGTATATGCCTTTGTCTTTTAATAAAAACAGCATTTCTTCTAAAACATATGTGCATCTTTTAATGATGAATTCGGTCACTTGCACTATATATATTGAATTAATACATATTAAAGACTGATTTATAGAAAGAGAAAGAAGAATTTAATTGAAGAATCTAATATTTGTATTTGTACTCTCTCTTTCATAATCAGACCTTATACTTAAGGCTTCCTTAAATTTATCTTTAGATATTCAGTGGCCAATAAAATAATTCGTAGAGCATCTGAAGATAAATTTAAGGAAGTCTTAAATATAAGGCCTGACTATGAATATGAGTATAAATGCGATTAATATGCTATAATAAATTTTAATAATGAAATAATACATGCATACTTTTAAATAACATGACAATAATGAATGTTTAATCGACTTTTAGAAATAGGTAGGTTTAAAAATATGTAAGTTGATAGATGAGATGCTCAAAATATCTCAAAAAAGTTTTTAATTTTATAGTTATCTTTTTTATTATACTACAATTAAATTTACATTATATATAATTATATTCTTATGAGAGGAATATAAAAAATAATGTACTTAAGCCTTCTGGACAATAATTTTTTTTTCCTTTTCAAGAACAAGACAATTATATCTAAAGTTCTATGATCACCTTACCTATCCATTTAAAAGTTAAAATATTTATATGCTTTCACATTTAACTTTGTTGATTTCATGTATAGCAAGAATTTAGAAATATAATAATACTTTTAGAATATAATATATATATAGCTAGTATAATGCAAATAACCATTATAAATAAAAAAAATGCCTTGTTTCAATGAATATCATGAGACATACTATTACAGCTGATGAGAATTCTCAAGAAGATGAAAAAAAGGAAGACGAATACTTTCAGAAGATGTATCAGCAATGGAAAGGTGTGAAGATTAAAAATGATTGCACTTATAAAGTCATACCAAAATTCTATTTCAAGGTATTATTTGTATCCTGTAGACTTGAACTTTGAAGTATATTTCTGTTATATGTTATAAAAAATACTGTTTTAGTTGCCGAAAGAAGATGAGATTCTACCACAAAAATTACGTGAGGAAACACGCGCCTTATTCCTACAAAGACGTTCTAGACAATTACTTGATAATCACGAATTGAAAGCACTCTGGGTTTTGTTGGACAAACATCACAGCCCGCCTTTGTCAGGAGACGAACAATTAATTAATTATGAGGACTTTAAGAAAGTAGGCAAACTGGCAGGAGCAAAGTGCAGTCCGTATTTTACTGCAGTTGTTTTTGCTAAACTACAGCAAGGAGATCTACATGGTAGAATTAGCATAATGGCATTATTCAATTATGTTATGCGAAAAGTTTGGTTACATCAAACAAGGATTGGATTATCTTTATATGATATTACAGGACAGGGTTATCTCAGAGAGTCGGTGAGTCTATAATCTAAAATGTTTTATTATTTGCAGCATACTATATTTTTATTTCAGATAAAGAGAAATGTATTTTTTGATACGAAATTGTTACAAAAAAGAATCAACTTTTCATAGAAAACAGATTTCTACATGAAACATTTCTACAGCGAATATTAAAATAAAATCAATATATTTCATCCTCAGTTGTAAAAATACATTGAAAAAAGAAATATTAATGATACAATATACGAGTATATGAGATTACAAAGAGAATGCTAACTAAAATTGTTACAGATTGAAGCTTTAAATTTTTTCCTGAATAAAGAAAACAGTATTTATTTTTTAATTTTCTAAATATCTCAGATTAGATTTTTATAAGTGAAATCTTAATAAATACATCTTAATAGTACATTTTTTTAATTCACTTATTTTCAGGATTTGGAAAATTATATCTTAGAACTGATACCAACATTGCCACAACTTGAAGGCTTGGAAAAGTCCTTCCATTCGTTTTACGTATGCACAGCCGTCAGGAAATTCTTGTTTTTCTTAGATCCGCTTCGAACCGGAAGAGTTCGTATTCAGGATATTTTAGCCTGTAGCTTTTTAGATGATCTTCTAGAATTGAGAGACGAGGATTTGCCGAAAGATTTACAAGAAGCCAATTGGTTCTCTGCGCCTTCAGCCCTTAAAGTTTACGGACAATATCTTAATCTGGACAGAGATCACAATGGAATGTTGAATAAAGAGGAACTCGCTGGGTAATAAATTTTAAAATGTTATGCCATGTAGTGTTATATTAATACATGTTAAAAATATAATTATTTTATTAACAGATATGGCACTGGTACTCTAACCGGTGTTTTTCTCGAACGAGTATTTCAAGAATGTCTCACCTATGAAGGCGAGATGGATTATAAAACGTATTTGGATTTCGTTTTAGCATTAGAGAATCGGCACGAACCTCAAAGTCTTCATTACCTCTTTCGAATTCTCGACATTAACAATCGTGGTTACTTGGATACTTTTTGTCTGAATTATTTTTTTAGGGTATTATATTTATATTATAATATAAATTTTTTTACATTTTATTTTTTTCTAAATCACGAAGTGAAAAACGCTAAAATATCATTTTCTAGGCGATACAAGAACAAATGACGATGCATGGTCAAGAGCCTGTTAGTTTTGAAGATGTTAAAGATGAGATATTCGATATGGTGAAGCCAGCAGATCCGTGTAAAATTACGCTGCAGGACTTACTGTCTTGGTAAGGAGATATTAAATATATTATGTGTGAAAATGCGGTATATTGTAACTAAAATGTTCTAATTGCAAAAGCGGACAAGGGGACACGATGATCAGTATCCTGATCGAATTCCACGGCTTTTGGGCATACGAAAATCGCGAAGCTATGGCGGCTGATACCGGGGATGAGTCGTCCCATGTATGACGAAGCACTTCCCATCCAAGAATACGAGATAAACGTCCCGAGATAAATAATGCACGACTGGACATTAACACTTAATGTGTTTAACACGATATTGTGATGATACGCATTTTGTAGTAAATTTTTATACTTTTTATTATGTGCCAGAATGGCACACAGAACAATCACCGTCACATGTATAACATTTTAGAATTAATATATTCTATATTTATTTTTAAAATATTTCTTAATTAATTTCTAAACAAAACAATAAATCGCTCACTTTTTTGCTTAGCAATATACAGAAATATTTGAAAC
>Ga0157363_1005928_pt1 | contig 11453 bp, 11 predicted proteins | sample AttsexASBM1_FD_111477 | JGI IMG/M metagenome (GOLD analysis project Ga0157363, IMG submission 111477) | Fungus gardens microbial communities from leaf cutter ant in Ribeirão Preto, State of São Paulo, Brazil - Atta sexdens ASBM1 | ecosystem: Host-associated > Fungi > Mycelium > Unclassified ...
CATCATCATCATCATCATCATCATCATCATCATCATTATCATCATCATTATCATCATCACTCTGTGTATATTCTTTGTGTGGATCTTGATTTCTTCATTATTTTCTAAATTCTTTAAAGTGTATTCTCTAAAGAGTGAAAATTGAAAATTGAAGTCTTGAAAAAGAGTTTAATTTTTAATCTTTAAGAGTGATGAGCTTTCTATTCCATTTCCTAAGATTTAAGAAATTGACTAATAATCATTATTCTTCTCACATTCGAATGTGATTGATCAATTCCTTACGGCTTAAGATTTAAAGTTTAGATAATGGCTTATTGTAGAAAGCCCATGAGATTTCTCTCTCTTCAAAGTAAGAGTCTCTCTAAAAATTTTAAAATATATATAGTTAATTATATAATTTTAGTAATGTTTTAGTAATGTTTGAAAGAGTTGTAAACTTCAACTTTTATAAGTTGTAAATTTCTTTTAAGAATCTCTCGTTATGTTTAAAAAAAAAACAATATATTTAAAATGTATTAAAAGAGTCAATTTATTAAAATTGTCTAGGATTGGGAAATGCGCCATTTCAAATTCGACGTGTCGTCGAACGAGTCGGAATGGCCTACTTTCCCAATTGCTCGTTCATTGTAAACTCTGAACTCCGCTCCGGGTAGGGTGGGACTAAATGTCTTTCGTGTCGATTAAATTAACTTTAATCCGATTGAATTCCATTAGCATTCACATCATTGCATGTCAGTGAGCTTTAACAACGCGTTAATAGCCGGATTTTTTCCAATGTATCTCATCATTTCTTATGCAGTCTGTAATTTCTTATACAAACCTTCTATCATTCTCAACTGTACGTTTCAAGAAATATTTCTCTCTTCAAACGAAAATTACAAGTTGTATTTGAAGAAATCTGTTGATTTAACGTAGTTTCTTTATTTGCTTCTCTTTCTGACTGAAACAAAAATGTAGATGGATTTAACGCGGAAACTTGTTTCAATTTCGAGCAACAATAAAAGCTACTAAATAAATTATTATTACATTTTTACGGAAAAGATAGTTTTGTTAAAATATTTAAAAATTTAATTAGACACACACACACACACACACACACACACACACACACAAAATTTGACAATAATTCTATTTGATCAAAATAATTAGGATGCTTAAACTGGATGCTAAAATGTCAAAACTTTTTACAGCATTGCTCATTATGCTTGAGATTCCTACAATTATTTAATAAGTGTTTTAATAATTTAACAAAATTATTTTCGAATTATTTTAGCTAAATTTTTAGACTTAAGCAAATTCGTTCTTTCCATGTTTTCTTCTGAATTAAAAAATATGAAACAAAACAAGTAATTGCGAATCTACAGACAATTCGAAATAAAGATTTAAAAAATGTTTAAAAATAAAGAAAAGAAATAAGGAACGTTTTAACCGATGTAATATGATCCAAAAAGAAATATTGTTACGACTTGAAAATATCAATCGCGTCAGTGGGACGCTGAGGGAGGATATGAGTTGTGGAGGAGTAACATTTCTAAATCTCGTGAGAAAAACCAGTTTTTCAGGTCCAGATTTTAAATCTTCGGTCTTTGTTTGTGTGCCAGGTGCAGGAGCGTCTCGAGGATCCGCCGGTGCCTGTAGAGCCGGTATGCTCATCCGTCTGTGACATCGTCGACGAGGTGTGCCACGCCTTCCAACCTTCCAAGGATTTCTACGTTAAAGAGTTAGTGAATCTTCTCGGTAACGTGCACCTAAGGGCGCTCCTGGAGACACACGACGCGGTCGTAGAACGTAGGGAAGCACCTTCCAAACCGCCTGATCCGCTCGTGTTAACGATGCCAACGAATAAGAAAGAAGCTATGCCTATCAGGGTCGTGGGCCTTCGGAGGCAACCGGATGAACCTCTGGTAAGGCTATACTGTAAAAGCTAAACAAGGCTACATGGTAGAAATAACTCTGTCGGAAAATAAACGAAAATTGTATTATTTAATATTGAAGAAAAAATAGTTCATTAATTCTAATTTTGATTAGTCCGTTCGAAGATTCTTTTCTCTTCTTTCCGTTCCACTTAAAAACGTAATTATTGTAGTTATTCAATGAGATTATTTGATACTGCGACATGTAAACTAAGTTTAGAATCTAAATCTAAGTTTAGAATCTAAAGTGAGATTGGAAAAGTTTATCGCGAGAGAAGCTTCCCCTTCGCGAATTAGTCCGCCAGATTCGCCCGAAAAGAAAATGTTGCAATTCGTAAATAAGTACGAACATTTATTTCTCTGACATGCCACGTATTTCGGTGATTTTCTGGTACTACGCGCTTCTTTAAGGTATTCAAAAACGCCGAAATATGACTAGCAATTTTCGGCGTTGCACTTAAGGCATTATTGACCGTTACGCAAGGAAAACTCCAATGTCGCAAGTGAAATACGCCTCAATTCGATGTAATTAGACAAGAATGAGACGTTATTTTTATATCCGTATTTTTCCAGGGTCTGACAGTGCAAGTGGATGAAGCTGGAAATATGATCATCGCTAGGATCCTTGGTGGTAGCACGGCGGCTCGTCAAGAACTTCTAAAGACCGGCGAGGTAATACTCGAAGTGAACGGCAAGAGAGTTCGAAACCCTGAAGAACTCCAACAGGCAATTCAGGATGCTAAGGAGAATCTATCCTTGAAATTGGCTCCAGGCATCGCATTGGAAACAAACCAACTTCTCAAGTCCACGGTGAGTTACAAGTTGTTTTTCCATCTCGATGCCTCTGGTAACAACTATGTTCTCATTCTCCTTCCTTACGATGCTCATTCAAGCGCAAGGAACACGACGTCGGCGTCGTAATCGCAGAGCAATGAAAATTTATAATAATTTCGTCAAGCTGCCACTTTAATTTGATTTATCATTGCAGTGTTACATGAGGGCCCTCTTCGATTATGATCCCTCGGAGGACACGCTTCTGCCTTGCCGAGAAATCGGTCTACCTTTCCAGAAGGGCGATATCCTTCAGATTGTTGACCAGGCTGATCCGAATTGGTGGCAGGCGAGAAGAGTAGAGGGCGAGAATCTTGGATCGCCCGGACTGATACCTTCATTGGAACTGGAAGAGCGCAGAAAGGCATTCGTATCTCCTGAAGCCGATTTCGTTCACAAAATCAGCATCTGCGGTACTAGGATATCTAAGAAGAAGAAAAGAAAAATGTATCAATCCAAATCGAACGGCGAGTTTGATAGTGCCGAATTGCTTCTTTACGAGGAAGTCGCTCGGATGCCACCCTTTCGACGCAAAACTTTGGCTCTAGTCGGGCCACGCGGCGTAGGTCGTCGGACTCTGAAGAACAGGCTGATCAACAGTGATCCCGAAAAATTTGGCACTATCGTACCCTGTAAGAAATATTTAATTAATTCATATTTCATTAATCGATATTGGTAGCTTGATTATCGATACTGAGCGAATATAATCTCTTTGCAGACACATCGAGACCGCCTAGAGTTCTCGAAGAAGACGGCAAGAGTTACTGGTTTACCGATCGCCAGTCCATGGAGATCGATATCAAGGAACACAGGTTCCTGGAACATGGTGAACACGGTGGACATTTATATGGCACGAAATTGGACTCGGTACGAGAACTGATCAGAGCCGGCAAGATGTGCGTGCTAGATTGCAGTCCAGCTGCACTCAAAATCCTTCATAACAGCACTGAATTTATGCCTTATGTCATATTCATCGCCGCGCCCGGGATGGAGCAGTTGAAGTCTTTATACGATCTCGGGAGATCGACTGGTGCCAGCAATCGAAATCTAACGGTATTCTTATCCAAAGTTTGCTCTTATATTTTCATAAAAATTGTCTTTCCCTATATCTCAAATCTCTACATTCTCTTTAGAGCTCCTCCTCGATTTCATGCTAGCAATCTATATGCGACAACTTATTTATTTCATTGTTTATTTTATTTTTATTCCATCATTTTAGTTAATTGTTGTATAAATTTGATGTTGGCTTTGCTAGTTCGACCGCCAGAGTTCCATCAGGTACAGCTCGAGAAGAGCCAGGACATTGGAGTCTCTCGCATCTTTATATGAGGTTTGTATCGCATGATTCGTATTGTTTTATTATATTATTATATTATGCAGCATGTATTTACAGCAATCTGGAATGTCACAAAATTATTAATAGTTACGATTTAATTACGTATTTTAGTATTACTCTCTTTTTAGCACGATATTCTTTTATTTTAATTCATAGAATAGAGTTCTTCAATGCTTAATCATAGGAACCATGAAAATATAATATTATCTTTCTCTTAACAAGTTCGTATCTTTATACATAAATGTCAAATAACTTTAAACCTTTTTTACAACCCGCGAAATTAAAGAAACCAAGCTATGTTGATGTTCTCGTCTAAAATGCATCTTACACGCTTTTATCATGAATTAATTAGAAAAAAAATATTTTATATAATAGGGCATTATGAAAATAAGAAATTGATTGATGCTCCATTTCATAGGAAGACGATTTAAAATCTACGTTGGAGGAATCTGCGGCCCTGCAGAGAGCCTATGAAAAATACATCGACCAAGTGATTGTAAATGAAGACTTTGACAATACATTCAGGCAAGTGATCGCAGCTTTAGATGCCTTAGCCACAGAGCATCAGTGGGTGCCGGTCAATTGGATCTACTAATTAAGTTCTGAATTCAGTGTTCAACATCGAAAGACTCGAGAGTCAAGGGAAATTTTAGTGCGAATAAAAGAAAAATTTTTTATTACTGCCCACATCACGTACGAAAACTACGAGATTACGAGAAGTGGTATTCAGAATCAGACTTCGTTTGTCGCGCGGCTAGGAAAACGCAAAGCACGTGTAATCAGAGTACAAAGAATGCTACGAATATCTCACGCCGCGAAGCGATCGACGCATTACTTACACGACGTTGTCGCGTAAAAAGCGCGATCAAGAATCTCATTATTATCGTTTATCATAATTAAATATAGCGTTTACGTTAGTTTGTTATAGATTTACAAACGACCCGTTTTGCGTATGGAATCTCATTAAAAATCCTTATTTCACACATTATATATTAAATCATAATATATAGACTTTCCATACAGCACAAAATTTGCAGCAATATTGCTGCAAAATCTCTGAAATATTGCTGCAACATGCAATGTTGCAACTTTTGTACAACTTTGTGCTATAGGAATTGCAGAGAATCGCGAATCTTCTCAATAATAATATGTGAGACTGGTTATACTCAAAAAGTGAGTACTTTTTTACAATGAAAAATTACATCATATCGCACGCTACATTTTTACTGCCAATCTCAACAACGACTGTAGAAGCAATTCGGGTCGATTAATGTGTTAGACAGACCGCCGTCCAGTTAATTTTAGTGTATTTTTAATTTAATTAACGATAACTGCGTACATATATATGATCATTTATACCTATTCGCGACTCCGCTATACACCTTTCTCGTGAATTCTGTTTCGTGTTTCATTTTGCTATTCGTGCACGCTAAAGTAATTCCTGGCATGGAGTGCCTTAATAATGCGAAGATTAAAGATAGGCAGTATTCATATTCGGTTCTTATATTTTAAGATCGTCTTAAGATGCTAATGTGATTATCTGATTGGTTCATGACATCTTAAGACTGTGACGTACTTAAGACGGTCCTAAGGTCCGACTATGAATATCAGCCTACAATTGATTTAATACGAAGACCTATGTCGACTTGACAGACTCATCTTGCATTCGGATTTCATGATGGATAAAACTAACCATTGCCTTTTTTCTAACGTCTCTGACGGACAGTCGCATGTTCACGCATATGCATCCATACGTATACACATTCGAATTTTTTAATTCACACATGCATCTTAAAAAAAAATACATATACTTATAGGTTAAAAGAGTTGCTTTATACACAAAATACAACTATAAATATATCTGTATATTAAATCGAGACACCTGTCCCGAAGAGCAACGTGATGCACGATGTGGAATAAAGTTTATCGAGCATTTGTTACGGATTAGAATTGTGCAACGAATGAATTATTATTTCAGTATTCCTATCCTCGCTCCTTTTTCAGAATTCTGCGAAAGGACGTTTAAACCGAAAATGTTACTAATGATAGATATAAGGATTTAATAAATTTTTTATCATCAAATTATAAATTGAAAATATGTAATTAAGTAAAACAATCATTTTTATATATATGTATTATATTCTCTTCTTCTCTTTTTAATACAAACCTGTATCAGATTTTTCTCATATATGTAAAAATTAAAACAGATAAATAAAAATCTCAGGGAAATTAATTTCTTTTAGAAATAATATCTAATATTTATTTAAAAGAATATATGAAGAACGTTCTTTATAAACTTTTGTAAATAGATTTATGCATCATAAGCACTGTTATATAAGTAACATCTATACAACATTTTATTTTTATTATTTGTTATTATTTGAAACGATCGAAAATAAAAGTCTCAAGAGAATTAATCTCTCTCATAAACATTATTTATTTATTATTATAAAGGAATATACAGGAAGCGTGTTTAATGATCGAAATAAATTTATATTTGCGTTATAAACTTTCATAAACGGTACATATAACATTTTTATTTCATAAAAGTAATTAAAAATTCCTTTAATCTTTTATTTATGAAACTTAATCTTTTAAAAATATATTAATTTTCACCAATGATTAACATTACAGAAATAATGAACTCGTGATGAAAATAAAAAACGATTATTAAATGTTATCGATGTTATCATTTAAATAAATTAAATGGAGAAAGATTTTTCTCAGTGCGAAAGTGGCGGTCTCGAAATTATAAGGCTGGTTCCTTTTATTTACACTGTATGTGAAATTCCTCGTTCTTCTCTCTTCTTCCAATGCGCGAATATATATCTGTCTTCTTTGTAAGTGCAGCAGATGTGTACGAAAACGGATCAAACGGGGCCTACCGGCCTACCGGCTGATCGGCCAATGGCAGCGTATTATCTGCCACGTTTCAAGGTGGCAGAGTGGCTTGTCATAAACTCATGAGACGTACGTGTCCTGCGGGAAAACCCTCGGGCCGCTGTAAGCGATCGCCGCGTATTATCCCCTCGCCGTCGTCGGGAAGATGCAGATGCTACGGCAACTGGACGTACACCCGAAGGTGCGCGAGGAGGCAGATATCCTCGTGAGGACTTTCAGCGGTGCTATCGGTAAACACAGTGTATTCTGTTGCGATATCGAACAACGACGACGAATAATCATCCGTCGCCGGCGAAAATGAAATCTGGAGAACCGCCACGAAGATCGAATGTGTCGTTTACGTTCTGCGCTAAATAGTGTTGCTTGGTGTGAGGCGAAATGATACGAGCGATTAACCTCCTAGAATTTTTCTGCTCTCTGTTGATTCACTAAAATACTTGACTGAAATCTTTTTATGAATTACAATATATTCCATTAAAATATTTTATCCGGATCATCCAACATTTTAATTCGCGTCCTGTAATATTCATATAAATGTTTGTTTTGTTTCTCCACATGTTTCTTGATGTTGTTAATAAAATTATTTGTTTACACTTGGCTGATAGTAAATAAAGCACAGTTGACGTATATTATGCTTGATAAGATGCCTGTATTTTTTTAGCTGACTTTTAACTTTTGCAGTTCATCTTTTTTCCTTTTCTCTTTAGGAGAAAAGAAGAAGATGAACTGATGCAAAAATTCAGTTAAAAAGAACAAGCCTAAGAATTGATCTCATGTTACACCAATGCAAATGATGAAATAATGCCTTTTCAGTTACAATCATTAGTACAATCATCATGGGCATACTATTTTTGTCAGAGGTAAACTATTATCTTACACCAACTATGAACGAGGAATTATTTGTAGACACATCCAGGGGTTCTAAATTGAGAATCAACTTGGATGTAATAATTCCCACTATATCTTGTGATCGTAAGTATAAATTGCACCGGTACATAGGCGAAGAATGATATCAGTCTCAGTCATTTCAGTGTTTTGCAGTTTTATCGTTAGACGCTATGGATACAACAGGTGAACAGCATTTGCACATAGAGCACAATATTTTTAAGAGACGGTTAGACCTGAACGGTAACCCTATAGAAGATCCACAAAGGACAAGTAAGCATAATATTATATACAATACCAGCTAAAATACATACAATGCTATATAAAAAAATGTTTTATTATAGATATTACAGATGCAAAGGCCATGAGTAAAACTACAGAGAAGGTAATGCAAGATTTCTATAGATATCTTCTAACTGAAATTTCCATTTAGAAATTAGTTGTTATTAGATAGAATTTTTACAGGCAGTGGAGATCGGTTCTACTACAGAACTCTGTGGAGATTGCTATGGAGCAGCCACAGACACTATGAAGTAAGATCCCATTTTTATTAGGAAGTGAAAGTATAATACACTGAAGTATAATTCTATTAGTATTCTATTTGCAGTAGAGTTTATTCATAAGATTAATCTACAATGCTCTGCTTTCTGTTCCCTATTTTTTTTATTCATTTTTATCTCTTTTTATTTCTTATCCTGTTTTTTCGATTTTATTATCAGGATAGCGATCATGAAACTTTCCATAGGACATATATACGAACATACATACATAAAAATTTTCACTTTTCACGTTTCTTCTAGCGAAAAAGTTACATGATCGCTACTTTACGCACCTATCATGGAACAAAATCGGAATGGATTCCGATCGGAATTATTCAATTATTCCCTAGATTTCTATTGTGTTTTCTGGGGAAAACGGATTCCAATCGGAATCCATTTCGACTTTGTTTCAACTTTGATAGATGCCCAGAAAAGAAATTGATAAAGTTGGAAGAGATAAAAAAAATGATTATCGATAAAAATCGTAAAGAGAAAAAAAGGAAAGAGATAAAAAAATAAAAAATAAGAAACAAGCAAACAGTACATTGTAGATTACATTAGTTGTTCGTTTTAGTTGAACTTCTTCCAGTTTACTCTCTAAATTCTTTGAAAATCTCACTTTAAAGAGTGAAATTCACTCTAAAAGTTTTAAATAATATTTTTTCTTTTTCTATTAAGAAGAATAAAGTATGAAGAAGAATGAAATCTATCAAACCTACATTTTATAAAATTTCATTTGTTCACAGATGTTGCAATACCTGCGAGGATGTATGGGAGGCTTATAGACGAAAAAAGTGGGCTCCGCCGGATCCGGCTGAGGTTAAACAGTGTCAGAATGACAAATCCATGGATAAACTCAAGCATGCCTTCACGCAAGGCTGTCAGATCTATGGTTATATGGAAGTGAATAGAGTCGGTGGTAGTTTTCACATTGCGCCAGGCGCCAGCTTTTCGGTCAATCACGTTCATGGTGAGCTAATAAAATTCAAGTTTTTTTAAAACAATATTTCTAGTATCATGCTCTTATAAGCTCGTTCTTTGATGCCACAGTGCACGACGTTCAGCCTTACACTTCATCCCATTTCAATATGACGCACAAGATTAGACATTTAAGTTTTGGGCTTAACATCCCAGGGAAAACAAATCCTATGGATGGCATGACAGTGGTCGACATGGATGGTATGTCCTTGAAATCCTTAATTCTATTTTTATTAAAGACTTAATAACTCGCGCTTACAATACAAACAGTGCAACGAAAAAAATAGGCTGCGAGATACTCAATAACATAGATCCATTTATATTGACGCATGTATTAACATCGTATCCCTGTTCCGATAGCCATGAATGTGCCAAATGTGCCGCCACCTTGAAGCATTACCTTGCCAACGCTGTTTAACAATTCTCTTCCCCTTAGTCCATATCTGAAAAAAATTTCATAATTATATTCAAATTTTCTAATGCGTATGTACCAGTATTTTCTACACATGCGTTTTAAATACCTAAGAGCAGAAAATCCTCCAAAGAGCGCACCAGAGGCCATTCCTACGCAAAATCCAATTGTGAAACCTAATTTCATTCTATCGAAACAAGTTGGTCCTTGTTGGTAGGCCCCTCCAGGTACCACTGGCATCATACAGCCTACAAAACAGTTGTAGTGCCAGTATTTGTTTCACTTTCCATAAACTATCTTTTTTTATAGCTTTTGATCTTAAGTAACAATAACTTCAAAAATGAAAAGAGAACTTAATAAACTGAACACTTTTCTTGAACAGCTTTGCGAGTTTTTCATTATGATAAATAGAAAAATTCTTCAAATTTTGAATAGAATTAAATATTTTTGTGGAGTTTATATTGATACATACAAGGTTGATTGTGCACACACTTACTGTTAAAGTGTCTGTTACGTAATCTTGTGGCGTACGCGGTCGATTGAGAGTGATATTATTCTTACTTTTCAATTTTGTGTTTGATCGTAATTTTTGTGCAATTGCCGGAATTTCTCAATGCATTGCAGAATTACAATATCGAGAAGACGGCCATGATGGTTTTGCAACGTGATCGAAAAGACAGTTGCGCCGTCTGCTGTTTCCATTTCGTCTGTACCGTCATCCGTGGCGGGAAATTTCAATTACATATCAATGAAACACGTATATAAATTTTGTTTTTAGAAAAAACAAAATTTAAACTTAAGTTGATATTTGTTCTTATTTTAAGGCCGTCTTAATGTCTTGAAATATTAATATGCTACTTTGGTTGATATTCATATTTGATTCTTATATTTAAGACTGTCTTAAGATGTCAAGAACTAGTCAGAATTGTATTAGCATCTTAAAAAATGTCTTAAGAATTACTTAAAATGATTTTAAAATATGATTGACGATTTTGAGACTGTATTTAAAATGGCCTTAAATATCTAGAGACACAGGTAGTGTCTCGGCGCTAAGTATGGCGCGAGACACTGCCGTGCATCCTTTAAGCTCGCATTAATTTCGAAATACTAGCTTCAGATTGGCTGTCACAACAAACTTGCGTCTAATATAGAATGGGCTCTTTTTACGCGAATCAGTGAGTTGTATCAGATCGAGGTTATCGGATCTCAATAATGACTGTTAAGAACTAACTATGAATGCTAAGATTTATAATTTCTGAGCATTGTCTTGAAGTGTTTACATTCACATATACTTCCTTTTTTTAAATAAAAATAGAAAAAGGAAGACATGAACATATTAATATATTTAGAATTTTGGAGTACTAATTTAGCGAAATGTAGAATTTTCTCAGAAAATTAAGAAATGTATTCTTTATAGAATATAAGATATTAAAATCGCTTTAAAAAATGATATATAATTCAGAATTCTTTCAATTTTTAGTAAATAGTTAAGGAACTTTTTAAATTACTTCTTTTTTCAAAGTTGGGGATTTAAATCTACAAACAAGTTCTCTTAAATCCCTTTTCGTAATTCTCCCCCTCGCGCGCGCACGCGCGCACACACATACGCACACGCGCGCGCACGCACGCACGCACGCGCACACACACACACACACACA
>Ga0157363_1005929_pt1 | contig 11453 bp, 10 predicted proteins | sample AttsexASBM1_FD_111477 | JGI IMG/M metagenome (GOLD analysis project Ga0157363, IMG submission 111477) | Fungus gardens microbial communities from leaf cutter ant in Ribeirão Preto, State of São Paulo, Brazil - Atta sexdens ASBM1 | ecosystem: Host-associated > Fungi > Mycelium > Unclassified ...
GAGGTTCATGTGTAATTCACACTGGATTCCGGTATAACATCACTCGGGAAGTTTACATTCTACATCATTTAAATATTATATGATTTTTACATCGCAATTATAAAAATGTATAACATTGTTTACATGTAACAGTTCCCTCAAAATACAATGATTTTATACTTCAATTACCGATTTGAAATATATATATATATATATACAGATATATATGTCTCACTTATCTCGAGTATCTGAAATATCTCGCTTGGTTTTTATAATATAGAAAAAAATGTTTCAGATGAAAGTGGAACGGTTTCAAGGGGGACGTACTTCAGTCATATTGTTTTTTTTTCTAGATGAAAGAGCCAAAAAGATATGAAGATCACCTCTACTTTTTTTAATTGTATGACTTTTTTTAAATAATATGATTCTTCTAATTATTTTATATATAAAAATATTAAAGTATATATATATATATATATATATATATATATATATATAAAGATATAAAAAAACCAATAATTTACGAGATACTTTATTATGGCATATATTGACATAAAATGTTAAATAATTTGGAATCTATTGGTTTTTTGATATTTCTAACTTAATACTTATGTATACAGAATAATTAGAGGAATCATATTGTGTAAAAAAAAATCATACAAATTCTTAAAAAAATGGAAGAGATCTTCATATATTTTTTCCGCCTTTATCTAAAAGAAAAATAACACAACCAAAATACGTCCCCCTTGAGATCGTTCCACTTTCATCTGAAACATTTTTTCCTATCATAAAAATCAAGCAAGATAATTCAGATACTCGAATTAGACACACTGATATATAGATATAGATATAAAAAAAAATGTATATATATATATATATATACACACACTACATTTTCAGTATATAGTTAACACTTTCTTTCGCACTTTTCATCAAAACTCGACACTGATCAAGAAATCTTTCTCATTGTGAAACGCCGAAAAGAAGAAGACGAGAGACACGAAGCATATCGAAGCGTCGAACTGTTTAACGAGCCTGTTCGTACTTGCATCGTCAGTGGCACTCGCTCCCACCGCAATAGTCTCCTCCGCCACCTCTTTCTCTACCTCGTCCACTATTCGCTCAGTTCCTCCACTACCTCCACTTTCCACTCCTGTTCGAGGTCCTCAAGAAGAGGACTTCGCGAACCACTTGTCGAGAATCGCCGGTCTTTCATATCTGATAAGATGTTTGCGCTCTTTCAGGAGCCAATAGGCACCGTTCTCGATGCTTTGAGTGCTCAATTATCATCAATAGTTAATATCAGTTATCATCGAATGTTTTTAAATACTTTTGAGATATCCTCCTCAATATGTGTTTAGGTTATTTAAATTACTCATAACTATTTTATTGCCATTTTAGTCAAGACTTTGTTCTATTAACTTTTACTAATTCAGTAAAATCAATAAAAATACTAATGTGCGACGAGTTAATATTGAACCATATCGATCGTTTTGTAATTGTATGAATTGTCAAAACTATTCATTGACAATTATATATCTTTTTATATTTATTTTTCATTACGTATGTAAATAATGAAAACATAGACTTTAAGTCCAACTGCTTTTTACCTCTAAATTCTTGGTTCTTTTGTGCCTGAGAATGTCAACGGTGGTCTTCTTTGTTAAAGGATTCACAAGAAGAAAATTAGCCTAGAAAAGGTCAGATTAGATTAGACTAGCTTAGGGTTAAGTGATTTAGACATCCTTCTCTACGTTGATGCTGTTATGGCACAGCAAGACCGTCAATTTTCGATATTGAGATAATAGCATAGGGAAGAGACCAGCGGAAAATCACGAGACTAGTTACCGAACATATATACTAATAGTATGCCCCGTTGTTCGACCACGAAAGATCGCTTGAGGCTTGAGAAGAACATTATGGATTTCACAGCGGTCGATTACGGACCTTTTTCCGGCTCAAATTTTTTCGAGGTGATCAAGATTTACAGTGTCGGAATAAAATTTATCAACATATGACGAAGCATGGGAACAAATAAAAATAAACATTCGGATATGTGCATCATATCTAGTGTATATATATTCGCCATGTACGTTTGTGAGATATTAACATTTGTTGCGATAAATTTCTCGAGGAAATTGTGCCCGATAAAACCTCCGGGAAATTTAAAACTCTCTTGAGCACGCGGAAAGCCCACTTTCCTTTCACGAAATGCTACAACCATGTTCCAACATCGCGCACCGGTCTGATAAGGTTGCCACTTGAAAGAAGTTATTCACACTTTGTATTCACACTATAATAAATCAAGAACTCTAACAAATTACAGTATGATAATGTGAGACACTGATAAAAATGCATTGATAACCGTAATCGTTCATAGATGTAACACATTACATAATAGTGCTAAAATTTAATTGTATAACTAAATGTAATTAGCTGAAAATAAATTAGTATCATTAGGGGAGAGCTTTTTTCATGAATATTCATCTTTCACATCTCAAAATTTATAATTTTAACATACATATAATATTAACTATAGTATTGGGTCGTCCAGAAAGTTCGTGCCGATTATTGAAGGAAAACGCAGAAAATTTTAATTTAATAAATGTATATTAAAATTTAAATTTTAATCGGCACGAAATTTCCGGACAACCCAATATAAGGATATTTTTAATTTTGATTTTATTAGAATATATTATTTTTGTCATTTAAATTTCGAAATAACTCATGAGTAATTATTCTTTACTAGTCCTCATGATCAGGAAAAAATAGTCCCTTCGTTTAGAACTGGTTCATTTATAAGAGATATAATCCCTTGCAGGGGTAGCTACCCGGATGTACCGCGAGTAGAATAGCCAATTACTGGTGCACGCGTTTTTTTCTTCGGACCCTATTGTGATCGTTAAATTTAGCGGAATTATTTTGTGTGTTCCCCCCAGCCACTATTAACACGCGGTCATTAATTTTCGTCTGAAATCGACGCGTGTCGTTCGCGTGTACGACATCAACATATTGTATATCAAATTTACATTCAAATCTCGGAATCTTGTCGCGATTATAAATGCCGAAAATTCTTGAACGAGCTGATAATAAACGCGGGTAAATTTAATTGTCATTTTAGTCACTTAAGTCAGAAAAATCATAAAAAACGTAAGGTAGTAAAACGTAAATAGTAAAAACGAATCAGCCAATCACGTAGAAAAATAGAAAAGTGTATTCTTTTTCTTTTTCCTTCTGTCAGAAAATTATATTTAATGAGAAGAATTTGATAGAGTCGTTTTATTAATAGTAGACTCTCAACTTGTTCATTGAACATGTATAACGCACTTCATTCATAGCAAATAAGAATGTGAGAGAACGCGAGGCCCTTAAAAAACCTTAGTGACCTAGTTCTCGATGATCTGATCGCAACGAATGGCAGTCTCGTTAGCTAATCGAAATAGTGGGGTCGAATGCCGGTAGCATCCTCTCTCTCCCCCTCTCCCCCCCCCTCCCTCCCCTCTCTCTTTCCCCGTGCGCTATTCCTCTCCTCAAGGTCGTTTCCGTTCTTTCGCTCTTCACTACCGCCCTATTTACCTCTCGAGGGACATGATATCGCATAATTCCCGTACCTAGTGAATATAATTTATTACTCAACGATCATCTCCGCTCGACAGTCGATCAGCAATTACTGGAATGAGGATGTTTCCCTCTTTCCTTTCCTCCCTTTATTATATAAGACAAGCACATAATGCCTATCGTATGCTAACAGATTCCATGTGATTCGAAAAATTGATATGAAATATATTTGAATCTTAGATAATCAAACGTGTCTCAGTAGAATCGCATAAATCTGCGATTGCCTGTGATGCTGGCAACTTGTCGAGTACCTGTCTTCAATGATTTCAAATATATCGAAGCAATACTCAAGCTATGCATATATGTATTGCCAGTAGTTTTATGACAACATAGTAATATCAAGGATACCTCTCGTCGACAATATGTCAGCATTTTATGATACTATAGATTATTATGGCAACATGATGACAACAACGCAACAAATTTTGATGATTTTAAAATTGCTGGAAAATTGCTCAAGGTTGTCATATCGTGAAGGCATCAACTTGCCAACAAATGCCGACTTAGTTGCTGCAATTCTGATAGAAACAGAAATACATACATACTACTTTTTTGCGAACAACATGCTAGCAACAAGATAAACACGTTGTTATTTGGAAAGTTATGTGTGGAAATATTATTATTATTGAACAAAATATATAAAGTATAAATGATTAATACTATACGTAATTATTTACATATAGAATTATTTATAAAAGACTACAAAGAATATTTCCTATTTCGTAATTTCTTGAAGAAAATGAATATTAAATTGTTCACAATAATGATTACAATAGTAGTTTGTAATATTTTAGTAAATAGAATTTACGCAAAAAACCAAGAATAGCGTGTTACACTCATAACATTGGCGTAACAATATCTACATATTCATAATACATGTTTATCTTAAATGAATTTCAATCACTCATATAAAACGTATATTTACTTGGCCTTCATGAGAATAATAATATCAGAAACATTCGACTTAATGAGCTTTCTACAATACAATAAGACATTATTTAAGTTTAAATTTTAAACTGTGAGAAATTGACCAATCACAATCAAATTTGAGAAGAATAATCGACTGTGATTGATCAATTTCTTACAGCTTAAAACTTAAAGCTTGAGTAATAGCTTATTGTGGAAAGCCCATAAATAGAGATAGTATAACACATTAAACGGTCTATAATGAAATTTTAAGGCGTAAAATTGAAGGCTTAAAATCTTATGCTGATTCTATAATGAGTCGATAGTCGGTAGTCTTAAGTTTTATTAATGAATCAAAGTTGGCCAATAGTCAACTTGTACTGCAACTGACTATCGATTTTCTTAAAAGTAAGTGGCTCTATAAAATGGCTAAATTCGACTTTATTCCTTCCAATTAGTGAAATTACTCGCTGTACAATTAACAACTTGTAGATACGAAAAATCATAGTACCTATTTAAGGTTAATAGGCTTTCTTCATATAAGTCATTAAGTACCTAAGCAAGTCTTAAACCATAAGGAATTGACCTATCATAGTAAATTATTCTTCTCACATTCAACTGTATGTGATTGGTCAATTTCTTACGGCTTAAGACTTAAACTTAAATAATGATTTATTGTAGAAAGCCTAGGTTAAGATTGGTTAAGATTTTGATTTCCGACTACCGATTCATTTAGAATCAGCTTTAAGCTCAGTTGCACTAATATTACTTTGCCTTTAAGCGATTTTATCTTGTTTTAAAGCCAAAAAGAGACAGAGACAGAAAGAGTTTTAAGCCTCGTTTAAAATCAAAGTAACATTGATGTAATCGGATCTAAGGCATAAGAAATTCATCAATCACAGCCAATTATTTTCCTCAAATTTGATTGTGATTAGACAATTTTTTATTGTTTAAGATTTAAAGCTTCAGTTTTACGTCTTAAAATTTCATTATAGACGCCGTTTTAATAAATATCTATAATGGTGATCTCGTAGTGGCGAGGCTTTCTAATAACGACATTATCTGATGCTTACTTTAGATCAGATTTCGAATCGCGCTCCAATTATTTTAAGTGCGGAAGAGAAACTTGCGGCCAAAACTCAACAGTGGCATGATGGCCGAAAAACATTCAACAGGGGAAGTACAGAAGAAAAAACGGGGGATGGAGAAGAGGAAGGGCAAAAGGTAACGGGGTTAAGTATCCTACCTGTGGATTGTGATGTTCCGGGGCTCTGGGGAAGCCGCTGCGCGGCCGCGACAGTCGGCCAGGGGAGTGGGGGCCTTGAAAAGGTCGCCGAACGATAGGTGATGGCTGTAATCGCGGCAAGCCCAGGTGTATCCTCCGCGCTCGTCGCTGCCCTCTTTCGTAGTTAAGCGTTGTCGTCTACTGGCATCGCCGCCGCCATCGGCCGTAGCACCACCACCACCGCCACCCTCGGAGAGATGGCGGGTCAAGGGTCGCCGCATATCTCATTCAGGTCGCGCGACTAACTGAACCGACTGGACTCGACTCTTCGCGCAGCTAGCGCGAAGTCCGCCGTTGCTCGTCGCCGCAATTCGCGCCGCCCGGGCGTCACGTCCAACGACCGTTCGTCTGCTTTTGCGTGCGCGCGCGTGTGCATGCGCACGCGCGAACACGAATCTACATTCTACGAAACAGAGAGAATCAAGTGGTCTGTTCCGTAGTTGAATTTCTTGCATAATTCATCTTTCTTTTACATTGGGGCGTAAAAGAGAAAAGTTGCACTCAAAGAAATTCGGCTAAAAAGAATAAGGCTAATTATTCTTTCTACAATAAGCCATTACCTGAGCTTTAAAGGTCCTCTACATAGAAGTCATAGATGGTCGTGGAATCTTAAGTCGTAGGAAATCAATCAATCAAATATAAAGAACCACAGTCAAATATAAAGAAAATACTCGATTAGAATTGGTCAGTTTCCTATGATTTAAAATTCCACGATCGTCTATTCTATGTAGAGCCCAGCAAACGAGAATGGATTGAAATGAATTAAAATGGATTCAGATTTTTCAGAAATTGATTCATGAATGTTAAAATGAATGTTTTTCAATCCTGAATGCATTTTTATTCATTTATAGGAATTGCATGGAGCATATCTGCCTTTCGATCTAAAAATAATATTAGCTTTTTCTGTGCATTGTAAATACTGTTCAATTCAAAATTTTGAATAGGAAATGCAGTTTTTTAATCCAATTGCATCCAATTGAATCTAATTGAATCCAATTGAATCCAAAAAAAAAGTAGTTCGCTATTTAAAATATGCATTCGGATAGAAAAAAATTTCAATTCATTTTAATCCATTCTCGTTTGCTAGGAGGAGGACCCTTAAGCTTTTAAGCCATAAGGAATTGATCATAGTCGATTATTTTTCTCATATTCGACTGTGATTTATCAATTTCTTACATCTTAAGATTAAAAACTTAGATAATGGCTTATTGTAACAAGTTTATAAAAGGAGAGTGGAGCGAATAGTGTTCTCTACTTTGATTGATTCTACTTTTCAAGTTAGTTCCGCAATGTATAATGTGTATGTATAGCTACATATATATTGTATCTGAGACAAATGTGAGTTTAGAGTACACTCGTAGCTCAATCAAGGCCTCTCTAAGTGGTAATTTTATATTTAAGACCTTAAATACACTCTTAAGATGTCATGAACCAATTAGATAACCGGATTAGTATCTTAAGATGTTACCTATACAGCACAAAATTTGCAGCAATATTGCTGCAATAATGCTACAATATTGCTGCAACAACATTGTTGCTGCAAGTTTTGTGCTATAGTACTTAAAATAAGAATAAACAATAGGCTTGTTCTTTTTAGCTGAACTTTTCCACTAATTCATTTTTCTTTCTTTCCTCTCTAGGACAAAAAAAAGAGGAAGAAAAATGAACTGATATAAAAATTCAGCTAAAAAGAACAGGCCTTATGAATATTTCTAATTTTCTTCTTGACCGTATTCTGATATTTTCGATATACATTGCCGATACTAAAAATTTAGTAGAATACACTCAACGTGAATTATAGATGTTCAGTGCTAGCAGTTGTATTATATATCGAAACATGACTTAAATGTAGCGGAATCTGAAACTTAAAGAGGTTAAATTTTTCGCTCGTTATCAAAAGATTACCTAAAAATGACAGACTTTAGTATGTGAATCTGCTCCATTCTCCCTTGATTCTCTCTGCTATGAAAACGTTTATCGCGTCGCGATCCATGAAGCTCATCTATGGACGCTCACGAGCCCTTATTCATAGTACCGTTCAAAAAAACGTGTTATCATGATACCAGGCGTTGAAAGAAACTGCATAAATACATATGCGCGCGTGACCAACCATTTCACATGTTGTTTGCTCTACGACCCACTTTGGCCACGCTCGGCTAACGTCCGACTGTTGCCTCCCCCTCTCCCTCTCCCTCCTCATCCTATAAATCCGCGGCTGACACCACCTACCTTCGTAGATAAGGCAGGTCGCGCAACGTACTACAGTAGATCGATTAGAATAATATTCGTGGTCAATGATTCAAAGAAATGATTACAGATTAATTTCTAAAATTGTAACGCTGTTACTTTTTTTTTTGATAACGATCGTTATCTTTTCTATCTGTAACGATAACTTGATGATTATATTTTTACAGTAATGCTAACGATTTAGTCGTTACTTTTATCGTTACTTTGATTTATATAATAAAAGTATTTATATAAAATAATATTATATAATAATATTATATAAATATTTTTATTATAGTATTTAGATTATTATAGAATTAGAGTTTTTACATAATAAATAATTATGAATTTTTAATAATGTATTATCCAAATATTTATGTTAATAATTGCAAATTTATATTCATTGTCGATAATGTTATTGTTCTTCAATTACTTTCAAATCCTTGGGGTAAAAATGAGCGATACAGCGCCACTATTTTAAATATCGATATTTTTGGACTTTCCCCAATATTTTGTACCGATATTTTATCTTTCTATATTGACATATAATATTTGAATAGAAATACGGATTGGATTCTCTTATTTATCATATATATTATATATACCGTATATGTTATATAATATATAATATATTATAATATTATATTATCTATTATATAATATATCGTATATATTATATAATATATATATACTTGTTATATATTACATTGTAAAAATATAATGTACACAATGTAAGATTAAAATCATATAAATGATACATAATAGATAAAATAAAAATATATTAAATGTGTAAGTATATATGAAATAAAAAATAAAATGTAATTTTATACATATATCTATATTTTCCAATTAGTATTATATATAAAATATCTACATATAGTACTAATTGCAATAAACATAATAGATTGAATAAAAATCATGAATTCAATTGGGAGAATGTTCGAATTTTAGATAAGCCGTCGTATTTCAAAAGAAGGTGTTTGAAATGATATATGTAAAAAGAAAACGGACTTAACAAGCAAAGTGACAGAACATTTAACGGATACATATTTTAGGCGAGCGATGTACCCCCATTTTCAACATTCACTAACCGACTAATCGACATTCTAGTAGCTGGAAATGATTTAATTCGATTCTTCATTTTCTGTGAAAAAACATCTACATATATCTACATTTTATTTTTTCATGATCCGTTAATAACCATGCATATAACCATCCATATAACTGCATAAAATATTTACATTATTAATGTGGGATAATTAATTCAAATATATAATAATAATTAAAATAAGAAAAAAAGATATTGAAATTAATGCAGAATGGCTGCTAATTTTAATTATCTTAATTTCTATTTAATTATCATAAATGTTCATTTTTTCATGTTTACTCGCACATTCAACGAAATGAACTACCAAAATACTTTAAAGAGGTAAAACAATAGTAGTCATGACAGATTAAAGCAAATATTTAATTTATTTGTGAATCTGCGCAATCATAAAATATATTCATATAATGATCAACGAGATATAACATCAATAGAGCTCGGCGCTAAACGTGACGAGACAATCAACATGTGGGAATTGGATTCGTACATAATCACGGATAACCTTGAAGAAAATCGCGTGATTTTCTCGCAATTTTTCTCGGGGGCGCACCTTCTTAACCGGGTCTCATTTTTTTTCTCGTGATAAAAAAACGACGCCTCGCTACAGGAAGAAGAGAGAGAAAAAATGATACGTTGCTTTCTCGTTATTTGTTTGTATGTTCAATATATGAAAATAGAATCCACGGTGTGCAACGGGATATGCCGATATCATCGATATCATCGAGTAAAGGAACGAGAAGAAGATAAGAAGGAATTAAAAAAAATATCACAAAGGATTGCGGATTAACATAAAACTCAGCTTCACAGAGTGTAATCGCGACGCCACGTTTCGTAACATTTATAATCCGACTACGAGTCATATCACTGTTGGCAGACACATATTCGACATGTCCAATTAGTCACGACGTACGTTAATTTGGAATGGATGGAGCCCTTAATTTTTTCTAAACGACGAATCTCGTCTCCGACTTCGTCGAGGCTCGTGCTACGTAAAGATCGATCGACGGATTGATCGGTTAATTGCGAGTGAATTTCGCGAATAACGTCATGATTGTTATGTCCAATCTATCGAAGCCTGTAATTATTTGTAAGGACCATGGCACCCACAAAACATAAACAGTAAAACGTAAATAATAAGGAAATCATTAGGTACATTCAAACCAGACAAAGCTGCTAGCCTACTCAAGCGATTGAATGTGATTGGTTAGATCTATAAGTAACAACCAATTATGGTGGAAGAATACAGGTGAAATAATAATTCAGAGCAATCGATTAGCAAATCAAATTCTGTCCTAAATAGCGATATTCAAGTACATACAATGTTAATCAGTATATGATAAGTGTTTAAAAGCATAAATTTTGTTATATTGCTTTTTGTAGTCTTATGACAGATTCTGATTGGCTATAACTAAATCGGCTACTGCATCCCTCAAGTTTCACCTTCATCCACCATCAATCATGTTTATTTGCTTGGCGAACAGGTTAATCGCTTTGTTAACTTGAACGCGCACGTCCAATACGTTGAATTTGCTATTGTTTACGTTTTACAATTTTTTTCTGTGTTATAATCTTAAGACAATTTTCTTCCACAATTGATTCCTAAAATTTTACGCAAATTACTACGTAATTCTTCAGGTGATTCAGCCTATGTTGACTTGATACGCGAAACATACACGTTATTCGCAGAACACGCCCGCATATCTGTTTTTACTTTGTGTGCGGAGCCGCACCCACTTTCGTAGAAAGGAAGCGAACAGATCGTATAATGACTGCTAATTATGCATATTTGTATTCTATGAATAAGACAAATCAAGAATCTCACGCAAAATGAGAGAGTTGGACAGAACAATATCTGATGTTAATTAAATCGAAGCGCATATACAAGGTCTTTAAAAAGAAATATATAAATATATCGAAAACTAAATATATCGAAAATAAAAAAAAATTTTTCACTATTGGTGACCTTGGACTCCATTTAGGATTAAATGGATGTGATCAATAAATAGACCTTTTTAAACCTTACAACTTCTGTTTGAAACATTTTTCTGAAAAATATTTTGTTTTCGACATATTTTAGCATTTCCGGACTTTTTAAAGACCCTGTATATAAAAACGAACTGATTTACAAGGAATATCATAAATAAATTGTCTGAAAGAAAATGCGACAAAAAGTATGATCAATGTAATGCTACAAATGCTTCGAAACATTCTTTGATTCAATTTGTAAAGTTCTTTCTTCTGATCAATCAAATACTTCAAAGCAGTTTGTAGTGAAACTTTGACCCAGAAAGGAATTCATCTTTGTCTTTTTGCATTGTGAGGCAAATGATACAA
>Ga0157363_1005930_pt1 | contig 11453 bp, 9 predicted proteins | sample AttsexASBM1_FD_111477 | JGI IMG/M metagenome (GOLD analysis project Ga0157363, IMG submission 111477) | Fungus gardens microbial communities from leaf cutter ant in Ribeirão Preto, State of São Paulo, Brazil - Atta sexdens ASBM1 | ecosystem: Host-associated > Fungi > Mycelium > Unclassified ...
ACTTATTCCCTCATCCTTATCAACTGCAATCCATTGCAATAGCATAAAACCTCAGAGCTTTTTTCAATAAAGGCTCCAATAATTTTATTGCTTTCTGGGATTGTTCTAGTAATGAAAAGTGAATTCATCATTTAGCTGTTAACAAAGAGACTAAATAGCTTTATCATAAACCTTTCTTCCCATATAAATTGTCATAGGATTTTAGCAAGAAATAAGAGTACAACTTCATCATACATAATTGGCAAATGACTTTCCAAGCATCAAACTATAAGGGAAACTACTTCCTTGATCTTCTTGATAATGATTACCTCTCTATTAAGCTTACTTATATAAAAGATAATACTTGGCTTAAACTTATTGGTCACTCTAACTCTTTGTATGTGTGTGTGACTAGAGCTATCACAAATCACACCTCTATAAGTAAGTATCATCCAAGATTCTTTCCCAAAGAGAACTTTAATTATCTATACAGATTATATCCAATCAAATCAAGATGTTATATTCTTTACAAGTATAGGAAGTATAACAATTATTGGAATTCTAGTAGGAAGCCTTTGAATCATTTCATTACTGTTATGACTCAAAGATCTTAGAGTGGGTCAATGAATAGAACCTTGTATTAGGTTAACACAAGAGAACTTGATAGAGAACTCTGTACAAGATAGTCTACCTTTATATACTAAATCCACATGGTCCATGCTAGCTACTTCTAACCTACCCTAAACAGCCATGTGTTAGCCTTAAGGTCAACATATGTTATACACATTGTATGACATTATCTTTCCAGAACCCTTTTTATCCTTCCATAAATTATGTGACTTGTGACTGTTACTATTACTGTGTCATCTGATTTGACTGATGTGTGACAGCATGATCTCATCACTCTAACCCTAACCTTAGTTCTAAAAATAGAAAATGGAAAAGAAAATCAAAAGGAAAATAAAAATAAGAGAGAGAATAAGAAAAAGTTAAGTCTACTGCTTTCAACTTTGACAAAAAGCCTACTTGTTACGACCTTAGCTCAGAGCTCAGGTTGCACTTAAGCAAAGACTTGAAAAGAAGTAAGGGATGATATTGAAGTGGTAAAGCATAAAGAATACAGAAGTACCTCTATACTATATATATAAAAGGAATAAGGGAATTGTTCATAGTACACATGTTTAGATGAGTCATAGAACAATGAGGACCAAGCAAGAATAGAGCACCTACTATATAAGGCACTGACTGAGACTACTTCGGCACAACTAATTATATTGTCATTACCCTTTACCCTAGTCCATGCTGCATCTAGGAGGCATCAATCATAACACCACTAATGTATATCAGATATATTACCTTTTGTAGATGTGCTAGATAGTTTTTTTTTCCATATAGTAGCCTTGTACTATCAGTCCACTTGTGATCAGTTTATATAAAAAAGCAATGGGAACTTTTATAGTTCTATTTATAGTAGGCATTCTCTTCCTAGGGATATTCATGCACAAATTCATTAGAGTAGTAGTCAGTAGTTGAAATAGTCAGTAGACAGTGTGAGATGGGACTCAAAGAAGGCTCACTAGCACTTACAGAGATTGAGTCTAGCTTAGAATACAAATCAGAGGAGAAGACCAGCATTGGCTCTGTTTTACCTCTTTATACATCATTATCTTCCATCCTACTACCACAGTGATCATCACCCATGCTAATTAATTCCTCACCCTTTTACTATAACATAAGTATCACAAAATTAACTACTTACTTATTTGTGATATATAAACCTTGTGTGCACTCTCAGAGGTTTAGAAGTGATTCAGAAGTTCAATAATGAGGACAATAATAATGAAGATCAATATTGTTAAGTTTAAGGTCTATATACAAAATAGTGATGGTCTGTATGCAAGCTTTTTTCATTACATGATCAAAACTTGTACCTGATGGGAGCTGTCATCTGTCATAGCAGCTATTAGGCTAATTTCAGAAGATAACTAATTATGTTACTATATTGGTATGCTTGTATCTCTATCAATACTTATTGCTATGAAATATATTATATATCATCAGGAACAGTTTGATGAGCACTTTCCAATGCAAGTTCAATTATACAAATCCATCCAGCTCTTCATGAGATATTAGCAAATGAAGATTTTACAGTTACTAATGACCCAATATCTTGGTTGTTTGTTGTTGCTTTTGTACATCCCACATATGTGCAAATAGCCCTCATTTGGGGCTTTCCAGTACAACTTAGTTTGTGAAAAATTGGTTCACTAGTTGTGAAGATACAAGCTGAATGAAGTTTGTGACAATATTTTCCTTCCAAATATTCACCAATCCCTCTTATATATATGATAATAAAAACCTTAATATCTTTCCTACAGCTCTATTAAATATTTGTAGTTTAGCCACTTTTACATTGAACCCAATATTGGGTCTAGGAACTGCCACTCCTGCTCTTGCTCCTCTCAGACAAGCTTAAGCAATCAGCACCCCATTACTCTTTTGTATAAATACTTCTGTATCTGAAGATTAGACCTTGGAATTAACAATATTAATATTCATCAGTTTTCATTATTGATATCTGTATTGATATTCATCATCATTGTCCTTATTATTGAACTTCTGAATTACTTCTAAACCTCTGAGAGTGCACCCAAGGTTTAGATATCACAAATAAGTGAGTATTTTATTTTGTGATAAATATTTAAGACTCAAAACTGGGAAACTTAGAATACAAAACAGTAGAGGAGTTTTTGGCAGATATAAAGAAGAAACTTGGAGGAGAAAACAAAGAAGCAGTAAAGATGGCAGAGTTGAAGAGAATAGAACAAGAAAATAAGACAATGGAGAAATTTGTTTAGGAATTTAGAAGAGTAGCAAGAGAAAGTGGCTATAAGGGAAAGTTTTTAATTGAGGAGTTCAAATGAGAAATAAATGGAATCATTTGGCAAAGACTTATGAAGTTAGAATACCAACCTAAAAACATTAAGAGATAGATCAGAAGCTTTGGCTCAAAAGATGAACACTAGTGGAGCACAATGGCAAAAGTTGCCACAGCCTCAAGTTTGGTCCAGAAAATAGGAGATTTCTCAACAGTGAATACTTATAGGGCTTGTTCTAATAAAAGGAGTGGAAAGAACAAATGTAATCATGATAAACCCAAGTTAATGGCAGAATTTATATCAAAGCATGATTTATATGTCATAAATATAGACATGGAAAGGAATTGCTATATGTTACAAACTTAAGACCTTAGGGTTGGTCAAAAAAAAGAACCTTGTATAGGGTTTACATAAGAGAACTCGATAGAGAGCTCTTTACAAAGTAGTCTACCTTATATACTCCTACAGATGGTCTGTGTTAGCTACTGTGCACCCTACCCTAAATGACCATGTGTCAAGCATGAGGCTAACATGTGGTGTCTATGTTGTATGATGTCACTTTGTTCCAGAACCTTCTCTTAAGTCCTGTGATCAATGTTGTGACCACACCATCAGATGTGACTGATCACTTCTAATCCTAACCCCAGAGTTCTAAAAATATGAAAATAAATCGAAAATAAAATAAAAAGGAAAAAAGGAAAATAAGAAAAGTTAAGTCCACTTCTTGCATTCTTGACACTATAGTTATGGGGATTTTGGACATTTGGCAAAAAACTGTAGGAATCAGAGAATAGTAGGGTAAGAAAGAAGTATTAGAGCTGTAAATATGGGACTTTATTTCATTTTCCTTTCTTATTTTTTTACTTTTTGATTTATTTTCTATTTTCTATTTGGGAACTAGGGCTAGGTTTTAGCATGACATCACATGTTATGGTCACACTGTCACATGATCATGTATCACAATGGAAAATAGTAGAAGGTTCTGGAAGAAATAATATCATACAATATGTTATATACATGTTGACTTTTAAGACAGATACATGGTTATTTAGAGTAGGCTAAAAGTAGTAGAGTACAGACCAGTAGTCTTCTATATATATGGTAGATAATCCTGTACAGAGTCCTCTATTGAGTTCTTTTATGTTAACCCTAATACAAAATTCTATTCATTGATCTACTCTAAGATCTTTGAGTTATAACAGGAAGGATTGATTATTGTTGTAGCAACCACTCACCGGAACGGCACTCGTAGTTTGCTTACTTCAGCAAAGCTCTCAATAGGCTATCTAGTAGTGGGGATTATAAGAGAACTCGACAAGGAGCCCTCACTATATTATCCACTATATATATGCATGGCTCTTGGTCCGTGCTACAACAATATTTATCCGGCCCTTAAGTCCATGCCACTACCTCATGTCCTATTACTCATCCACATGTGTTTTTCTTAAGGCCACCATGCTTCCTATATGTGCCCTGACATCATACTCTTAATCTCTGCTGTACATGTGTACACCATGTGTACACCATAAGGAACCCTTGTCCCTTGACATCATCCCTAACCCTAACTCTAATCTAGACTCCTCTCGATCCTTCTAGACCATTAGTCCTTCCAGACTGCTCTAGACTCTATCACATGACTTCCAGGTCACGTGCCTATCTCTGTTGTAGACTAATAATTACTACTGTCCTATTTCTGTCCACTAACTCTAACCCTAAAGTCTGTCCACATACTTGTCTTATAACAATTATGAGAAAAATGAACAAAGTAATTTAAATAGTAAAGTACAATAGGTTTTCAATGCTCTTTAAAGTAATGCACAATAATGTTACAATTTAAACTCAAGAATTATAAAATAAAAAGAACCTTGTATAGGGATTATATAAGAAAACTTGATGGAGTTCTAAGTACAACATTGTCTACCTTATATATGCCAGACTACTAGTCTATACTACACTAACTTTAGCCTATCCTAAAAAACCATATATTTTCCTTAAGGTTAACATGTGTAAAATATACTATATAATATTTTTTTGTTCTAGAATCTTTTACAATGTTCTATTGTGATATGTGACCTATGTATGACAGTTTGTGACATCATACTAACCCCTAATCCTAAGTCTAAAAAATAAAAATAAAATAAAATATAAGATAAAAATAAAACATAAAGTCTACCATCTTCAACTCTGACAAATAAATCTTGCTGCAATCTAGATAATAGGGACATGTTAAGAGAAGTAATGGTGACAATTGGATTAAAAAGGATTGATACTCAGAAGAGAGTGATAGTAGAGGTATTGCTAGATAGTAGAGTAATAAGGCTAGTTATGAGTTCAGAATTTGCTAGAAAACAAGAGATTATGTTGAAGAAAATAGAAAGACCTATATATGTGAGAAACATAAATAGTTCTTTCAACAAGAAAGGATCTATTGAATATACAGTAGAAGTAAATATCTATTATCAGGAGCATAGAGAGAAGATAGAATTTAATATGATTAGAGAATAGAAGTGGAGTGTAATTCTAGGAATGCTGTGGCTTGCATGCCATAATCCTGAAATTGACTGGAGGATAGGAGAGGTAAAGATGATAAGGTATCCAGAAGAGTATGAAAAACAGTGGAGACCAAAGCTGCAAAAACCAGTGTAGCAAAAACAGAAAGAAGAAGAAAAAAAGGAATGAAAAGAGAAGGAGTAGAAAAAAAAGAAAAAAAAGAAAAGGAAGAGAAAACCAAAAAATAAGAGAATAATGGAGATAAAAAATATAGTAGACAAGTAGGAGATCTGAGATGAAGAAAAAGAAGTCAGAGAAAGAGGCCAAGAAATTAGTTTCTCCAAGGTTCTATGAATAGATCTATATCTTCAGGAAGAAAGCAAGTAAGAGAATGCCAACAAGAAAAGTATGGGATTATGCAATTGAGTTAAATAAATGATTTATGCCAAGAAAGGGAAAGACATATCCATTATCAAGGAAAGAGAGAGGAGAGGTGCACAAGTTCATCAAAGAATAATTGAGGAAGGGGTATATCAGACTCTTAAAATCACCTCAAATAACACTAGTGTTTTTTGTGTGAAAGAAGGATGGTAAGAAGCATTGTGGAAAGTATAGATACAAAAAAAAGTATTTACTGAATTAGATTTACAATAGGATTATAATAATATATGAATAAAGGAAGGTAATGAGTGGAAGATAGCATTTATGACTCCAAAAGAGTCATTTGAACTAACAGTGATATTCTTTGGACTCACAAACTCTCCAGAAATGTTGCAAACAATGATGAACAAGATCCTTCAGGACTTGATCAACACTGGGGAAGTAAGGAGTTTTGTTAATAACATTATAATGAAAATGGAGGAGGAAGAAGGACACAATGAAGTAGTGGAAGAAATAGTAAAGAGGTTAGTGGAGAATGATTTATACATAAAACTAGAAAAATGCAAGTGGAAGATTAGAAAAGTAGGATTTTTAAAAGTAGTAATAGGACCAGAAGAGATCAAGATGAAAGAAGAAAAGGCAAAGGGAGTGTTAGACTGGCCAACTCCAAAAGGAGTTAAGAACATACAGAAGTTCTTGGGACTTACTAATTATTATCAGTAGTTTATCAAGAACTTTGTAGCAATAGCCAGACTGTTATATAATCTGGTGAAAAAAAATCATAAGTGGGATTGGATGGAAAAATAAGAAAAATGAGGTTTGTTATAAGATGCTTTAGACACTAACAATTTTTATCTTCTTTTCTTTTATTTTTCTGATTTTATATAGATTTTGTTTTTGTTTTTGTTTTCTTTTGGATGATGAAAAGGCATGTGACACTGCAGTCACCTGACATATCACATGATGTGACATCATAGGCCTATAACATAGTGGAAGGACCTAGAAGATGATGTCAGAGCACATATATACAACATGGTGGCCTTAAGGTGAACATGGGGATGAAGTATGGACATGAAGGCAGGTCTAATTATTAGTAGCATGGACCAAGCATGTTTTGTATATATAGGACTCTAATTTATCAGAGACTCCTTGTTGAGTTCTCTTGTGAACTTCCTACACTATATCCACTTTAAGAAATTTACTCGTTTGTGTTATCATTGGTCTTTGTGACTAGTGGTTGCTATAACAAGGATGGAAGTAGATGTATTAGATTATATGGTGGGTAAAATACTATTGATGGAGTATAGTGGTATTTTTTTCAAAATCTTTAAATGAGACAGAAATAAATTATGAGATTTATAATAAGAAGATGCTGGCAGTAATTATATAATTAGAAAACTAGAGACATTTGTTAGAGAGCAACAAGTACAAGTTTGAGATTTGGACCAATCACAAAAACCTAGAATATTTTATAAAGTGTAAAAGTTAAACAGAAGATAAGCTCACTGGGCACTATACTATTATGATGTACTTAGACACTAACATTTCTCTTTTCTTTTATTTATTTTTCTTTATTTAATATTTCTTTTCTTTTGATTTCCTGATCTTTTTTTTTTTTTTGACAATGAAGAAGCATATGACTGTAATCACATATCATGCCACATGATGTGAGATTATAGGCCTAGAATTTGGAAGAAGGGGCTAGAAAAATGATATCAAGATATATGTTAATAGCATGTTCACTTCATGATGTACATATAATATACTTATAGACAATACATGGACATTAGAGTAAGGTTATTTATTGTTAACATAGACCATGTGTCTATTGTATAAATAGAGTAGCAATATATTAAGGACTTCTTGTCAAGTTCTCTTGTAATTTCCATGAGATTTACTAAAAGTGACACTATTTGGTCATTGTACCAAGTGGTTGTCATAACATGTACTTGTCAAAATCTGACTTTACTCTAAAACATGTTCTAGAAACAAAAATATAAAAAGTGGATAGACTTAATAGGAGACTGAACTGGAAATTAGGTATAGAAAACAATAATAATAATCAGACCTTAAATAAAGAACAATGGATTTGTATTTTAATGAGAAGTAATAGAGGGACCTAAAAAAGATATAATAGAAAGATAAAAATAGCTAAGAGTAAGAATGAAGAAGTTGTTAGAGTGGTAAAAGAAATGAAGAAGGCAGGAGTAAAAGTATTGCAAGAGGACAAATAGCAGATTAAAAGAGATTTGATATTGAAGAAAGAAAAATTTTATGTACTAAAAGATGAAGAGTTAAGGTCTGGTTGCATCATGGTGTACTAGTAGTAGGATATGAAGAAAGATGGAAGATGACAGAGTTAGTAATAAGAAACTATTGGTGACTGAGAGTAACAAGAGACATAGAGAGAGATATAGAGGGATGTGGCATATGCCAGAGAATGAAGGATAGGATAGAAGTACCAGTGGGAAAGTTGAAGCTGAGTAAGATACTAGAGAAGTCCTAAACATATTTGACAGTGGACTTGATTATCAAGTTGCTATTAGTAGTAGAGAAAGATGCAATTCTAGTAGTGTGCAATAGGTTGTCCAAGATGACATATTTTATAGCAACAATGGAAGGAATATTGGCAAAATGATTAGCAAGACTATTTAAAGATAATATATGGAAATTACATGGATTACTAGAGAGTGTGATGTCAGATAGGGAACTATAGCTTATAGAAGAGTTGACAAAAGAGTTGAATAGAATGTTGGGAATTGAGACAAGGTTGTTGACATCATTTTATCCTCAAACAGATAGTCAAATAGAGAGAATAAACCAAGAACTTGAACAATATTTACAATTCTTTGTTGATTACAGGCAAAAGAATTGACCAAAATGACTAGTATTGGCAGAATTTCTGGTTAACAACAAAGTATATTTGGCAACCAAAGTATCTCTATTTATGGCAAACTATGGTAGAGAATTGAGAAGAAGAAAGTAGAAAAGGAAACAGAATCAGTTAATACAATGAAGAAAGTACAAGAGAAGGCTGTGGCAGCATTAAGGAAAGCTTAGGAAGAGATGAAATGACAAACAGACTGAGAAAAGAAAAAAGCAGATTAATAGAAGAAAGGGAATAGAGTGATGTTGAGTATAAAATAAAAGAGGAAATCACAAAAGACCAGAAAAAAGAAAAACAACTAAGTCTACTCAGAGAATTTATAACATTATGTTTTATAGATATTCATGTTTATTATGACTTAAGCCTAAGAGTCAAGATAAAATGAAAATCTTGTATTTATTAATATAAGAGAACTTAATAGAGTTTGTAGTATAAATAAGTTTACTTTATATATAGGATATACAAAAGTAACAATAAGAAACTAAGATATTGGACTATTAGTAACTATAAAGTTCCATTAGCTATTATCTTATAAATAACTAGATGGATTTGCATTGGAAAGCACTTGTTAAACTATTCCTGATAATATATAGTATATTACATAGCAATAAATATTTATAGAAATATATTTTATAATTCAATAACCTTAGTAAAAGAACCTTGTATAGGGTTTACATAAGAGAACTTGATAGAGAACTCTGTACAGAATTGTCTATCTTATATATTCTAGACTAATAGTCTATGCTACACTATAATTAGCTTACCCTAAATGACCATATGTCTGCCTTAAGATCAATATATATTAAACATATCATATGATATCACTCTTTTAGAACTTTCTTCTATTATGACATATGATTGTATAACTATATGACTATAACAGTGTTGTATAGCTGTAACTAATTTGCAATAGTAACATATGATATCATATTGAACTCTAATCTTAAATCTCTAGAAAGGAAAAATAAATCAAAAATAAAATGAAAATGAGAAATAAAATAAAATAAAACTAAGTCTATTCTTTGTAATTCTGACAATACAAGCATATTGATATAGTGACATAATTAGTTATATTCTAAATTTAGCCTGATATCTGCTATAACAGATAACAGCCTCTATTAGATATAAGTGTTAAGAATAATTCACATTTGTTGTTAGAGTTAAAGATAGTGAACTCTATTTATTTTTTATTTTATTTTATTTTCTAAACTTAGAGTTAGAAACTAGCATAATATTATATATGACAGTTTGTAACAGTCACATATCATGATTTGGTGTCACATATAGATCACATGTCACAATGTTGTGGCAACCACTAGACCAATGTCCAATAGCAGTATTACAAGTAAATTTCTTAGGTGGATATCTAGTGGGGAACACGAGTTATGTAATTCACAAGAGAACTTAACAGGGAATCACAACAGTATTCTACCAACTATTTATAATAAGTATCCATGATCCATGCTATGACTATGCATCTGCTGTGCGCCCTATCCTAATGTCCATGTCCTGTTCTCATGTCCATTACTAATCTTCCTTATGTTCTATTACTCATCTACCATATATCTATCTCAAGGCCAGCATGCTATTTACATGTGCCCTGATGTCATACCCTAAACCCTACTCTTCATCTCCATTGTCCATGCATGCACCATATATACACTATGAGGAAACCATACTTTTAACATATTTCTTGATATCACTTCATCTCTAGACTACTCTAGACTACTCTAGACCCTATGACATAATGTCATGTGACTTCCCAGTCACGTGCTGTTTCTATCTCATCATAGACTAATAATATAAATATCTATAAATATCTCACTAAAGTCTGTCCATACTTTCTCATATCATAACACATAAAGAATATTATAAAATATTCTAGAACAAAGATAACATTATATAGCATGTATTATATATATTGATCTTGAGGAAAATATATAGCTCTTTAGGGTAGGCTAATGATAGTGTAGCATAGATAAGTAGTCTAGCATATATAAGATAGATAATCTTGTACTAAGAACTCTATTAAGTTCTCTTATATTAACTTTGATACAAGGTTTTTTTTCTTAACTTGCTCAAAGGTCTTGAGTTTGTAACACTTGCCAGAATTATCCACAAGCAGTATAAAAGACAGAACAGATGATGGGTTATGTTGAAAGATGGGGCTAGAAAAGAGTTAGAAGTAATACTATATAAATAAGATGATCTTGGCTTTAATAGAAGATGTTGTATTTAGCCTAACTTATTGCATGGTTGTATTTTGGAAGGGAAAACTTGGATATTACCATGCATACTCTAGACTGTCAGATACTATAGTTGTTGTTGTTTAGAACTCCATTGTTACGATCGATGCCTCCTGGAGTCAACATGGACATGGGTAAAGGGTATGACAACAACAATCAGCTGTGCTGAAGTAGTCTCAGTCAGCGCTTCATGTGGTAGGCATGATATCCTGACCTAGTCCTCATTTTCTCCTCCTTGTATCCTCATGTACTGTACCTCATGGACTCATCATGTTATTCTCACTTAGTTGTATATATAGCATAGATACATTCCTGTATTCTTACGCTTTACCAATTCTATATTCCCTTATCCTTTCTCAAGTCTTTGCCTTAGTTGCAACCTGAGCTCAAGCTTAAGGTCGTTACATCCATGAAGTTGACAAGGAATACAGAGTTTAGTTCTTAGATTAATAGATGATTGGAATAGTATATGATCTACACTGGAAGAGAATAGAAAGGGTATAGATGACAGATGGTATGTGACAGTGAGTTTTGATCATATAATAGAAATAGCTTGTGTATAGACTATCACTCTTTTATATATATACCTCT
>Ga0157363_1005931_pt1 | contig 11452 bp, 7 predicted proteins | sample AttsexASBM1_FD_111477 | JGI IMG/M metagenome (GOLD analysis project Ga0157363, IMG submission 111477) | Fungus gardens microbial communities from leaf cutter ant in Ribeirão Preto, State of São Paulo, Brazil - Atta sexdens ASBM1 | ecosystem: Host-associated > Fungi > Mycelium > Unclassified ...
ATCATATATTAAATAAAATACACACAAACACTTATTTTTCTCTACACACACACACACACACACACACACACACACACACACACACACACACACACACACATACTCTCTCTCTCTCTCTCTCTCTCTCTCTCTCTCCGCTATAAATTAGGAGGATAAAATTGTTGAATCGGTTTAAAACTAAAATTAATCTTATCGATAGCAAATGTTATAACGATATTGTCAATGATATCTATAATAAGATAGTACATAAAAGTCTAAATTACTCAGCATTCTACTTTTCAAGTCCTATCACATGCAATTACCGGTGAGTAGATAGTGGAGAATCCATTTAAGTCTTAAAGTTTGTTTGTAAAATCCGTCAAACGTGAAATAAGTTTATTTTAAAACTAATTTGATCCGGTTCTATAAATTCGTTCTTTAGAATTTTGCAGTTGGTTGAAATAAAATTCCATCTACTTTTTAATTAATTACAAGCCCAGTGGGGATATTTGTAAATAATGATATCACGTTCAAAAAATTAAGCTATAACCGTCTATATGTGAATATGTGGCAGTCTTCTGATCTAGTCAAAACTGTTATTTACGTGACTAAAACCTGTCGGAAATCGGAATACTTGATTACATTGTGTAAGAAGAAGAGAGACAAGATTATAAAACGGACTATTAATGAAGTATAGAAAATTAGTTATTAAGAGAAGTACATGAGGATACGAAAATGAGAAAAAGATTAGGGTTTTATTTTTGTGCAAAAACTATGCAATAATTGGATAAATATGATATTAATGTAAATTAATGCAATAGTGTCTAATTTGAAAGGCTATGACATTTATGACACAAAAAAATAAGAAAAGAATAAAGTTTTAGGTTTAAATAACAATATTTAGCTATCTCTCAGATTTTTAATTACCCATTAATCGTAAAGGTATATCGATGGATATGTAAGATTAAGAGAGAAGAAATTATAAACCAAATCTTTTTCTGCTATATAAGCTTAAATAACAAATTTCTATATATTCTCGTTAGTGACTGATCACGTAAAGTGGAATGAACGAGTGCGCTTGATACACTCAGGACACCGCGTACGTGGAGACGGGCGCAATCGGATTTAATAAAAATTCCAGCTCGCGAGCGAAATGTGGATGTTTGTCATCCAGGGACAGGCGTGCTGCCGCTGCTGCTGGCACTCACGATCAGCAGCCTCGCCTCTCGTTCTGTGGCCCGAGGCGATGGAATAACTTCAATAACAAACGCCAATCGCCTTCGTAGAAGGCGGCAGCGAGCCTGGTATCTCTACCTACGTGTCCGTTCGTGTACACCACGTTCACACGACGGAGGAAGACTTTCCAATCATTTTCTGTTACTACTGGAGTGTAAGCTCCTCCGTTCCCTTCTTCCTCGTCCACCTCGGTCCCATAGGTACGAGCGTGTAACTCTTTAATTATGCGAATAAATCTTTCTATTGTCGAAAAACAATTATGTACCAACGTGAGATAAAATAAATAAAAATATTAAATAAATAAAATATAAAATGAATACGAATAAGAAAAAAAAACAATAAAGATTTTGGGAATAGCTTTCAAGATGTATGTATTTAAATATTTTGGCTTTATCTTTCAACAACAATAAAGTGATATTAAATGGCTATGTGAATAACTCAACTGATAACAAGAAAAATTTTATTTAGACCAATACTTCATAGCATTTTCTACTGGGAGAACTAGTGCAACACTATATAGTGTGTACTGAATGTAACTTTATTGTTATTCCAATGTGAAAACAAGTATGTTTACATGTTTAATGTTCCATTGATAAAATTGATGCAGAAAACTTGTACTGAATTCAACTTTTTTTCCACCGTCTTTAAAAGCAGACCGTCTTTAAAAGTGGAGACCAGTGTAAGTTGAAACTGAGATTATGTTCGTGTTAAGGTATGATATCATGTTATGATATGATATTACAGTATTATAATTAATGTCATAACAATGACATTGTGTTAGTTTCAATATTTCTAATAATAGCTACGCGATGATATTTTGACGTTTAAAACTTTTGAAATATAAAAGTTTAATTAAAAAAAAAATATTTTAAATAAATGAATATTGTAAAATAAGTAATTTAAGTTTGAATATAGTTTTATATATATATTTTTAGGAATGGTATAAAATGGATATCAATAAAATGGATGTCTTATGAAATATTCCATTGAACCGCACTATTATTGCATTAGTGCTGTTTTCGAAATCTAACATAGCGCTGGTGTTGCACCAGTTTTCTCAGTGGAAAACGTTGTGAGCTAATCTTAGCGTTTATAATTAATAATATTTTAATATGAATTTATATGCATGTCTGATTCTGTAAATTGTATGCCGATTACGATCTTGAAATACAACCTTAAACTGAAACTTGAGATAATAATATCATAAATTAAATTGACAAGTAATTTAATGGTATTATCTATCTCTCTAATAAGCATCTTAAAACACTTTAAATAATTTATTGTAAAAAGCAATAATTTTTCAATTTTATATTTTATTTCTACTACGTTTGAGGAAGAAGGAACGCGAATGAGGAATTATCGAATGAAAAAATCAATTTACATATAATAAATCGTTCAAATCACTCGGGAAGGGTTAAAATTGCTCGTGATTTTGATGAAACTGGAATTGAATTTCGCAGAAAAATCAATCTTTTACATATCGTATGATAACTCACAGATTGAAATATCATATTATAATACTATCATATTATAATACTATCTGAAATATTTTGATAAAAAATAGTTAACGCGATTAATTGTATAATGTACGATCATGATTTTTAATTGTTTAGACTCAATCTTTAGACGCGCAGTAGAAATAGCATTTCTTTCGACTAGCGATTTTCAGGAAATTCTGTTAAAAAAAAAATTTAATTTTAATTAAAACGAAATCGCATCGATTCAATTATGCAAGATGATTGGAGTGCATGAATGCTGAAACTCCGCCATTTCCGATTGATTGCATGTGGTGATGACCTCTTTCGTGCGTTAATATTCGCGTTATCGAAGAATCGCTGTCAATTGGCATCGCGTCGTTATTGCGCTATCGCTACCATTTATGGTGTCGTCTACCGTATTATTATTTTCGGTTATTGCAGGAATTACCAAGCACACGAGAGACACGCTCGCACAATCGAGCCTCAGCGCTACGCTCGCCATCGAACAGCTCGCACTTACGACGCGCGGTCAGCATTAAAACTTGGCTGCGAGTGCTGCGACACAGCCTATGATAACATCGAATAGCATCTTAATAATAGACAAGGGGCAATCGGAATGGGACGACTATATTTAATGCTAAATACACTATTAAAGTTGTTGATTAACAGCGAAATCGTTATTCACATTTAATGAATGAATTATAATTCTATTAAAGAAAATGAAAACAAAAAATAAAAATATATTTGGAAGAAACTTTTTTGAATGGATTTTAATTACAATTTAACAAAATCTGTCAATTTTATTTTTATTTTTAAAATATGAAGTTTAATACACTCAGAGGAAAACATAGTGATAGTAATTATAAAAGTGATGACTATATAAATTTATATGTAGAATTACATAGTTAAAATAACTATAAAATAGTTTATTCAACTATATATATTAACATTAATTCTATAAAATACTTGTACAGTTGTCACTATTTGCTACTCTTTACTTTTCTTTTCATATATTTTCTCTTTAACATCTATTTACACTTTTTGTACTTTACAAATTATTTATTGTTACAATTTTTATGTATTTCTATTATTTAACGCCGACTTTAGAATGCTTTCGATTATCATTTCTTGTTAACATCTTATTTGCGAATGCAGACGAATTTTTGTGTCAACAATGTTCATTCAAACGATACTCAGAATCGAACAATCGCATTTCATGCTAATTAAGGCGCAAATAGAAGTATGAACATTGATTTATGACATTCTGTGTATCGAAATGTTGTCACGATCGATAGGATACTTTTTTTTTGCTCTAAACTCCTTTTAGAAAATACCGATTCCGGTCTCCTTGGAGTTTCGGCGGTGCATTTAGGTGTTAATTGAATTACCGTTCGACGGATAGTCTTCCGATACTAGGAAAGATGTGCTTAAGCGCGTGACACGATCAATCAGATACAGCGCAGATGTATTTGCGTCTCTCCCGGCTTTCTCGAGAACTGAGAGTGTGGCAATGAAAAAATATGCATCGACCATCACCGTGAATATAGATCGCCGATTGAGGATAATGTCATCGACGTCGCCGATGCGATCGCGTTCTCGTAAAAGTATTAGACCAAGTGCACTCGGCCGATATGCGTCTTTCGATAGATCGCGGATTGATAAATAATCGCGACTCGATCCCGCTCCGACGACTCTGAAACTCTTGCGGTCCCGCGACGATTCCACGAAAGCCGCGTTGCAAATAGATCGATCATATGCACCGACGCGCTTTGTTCCGCGATACCAATCCACCCCCATCATCAAAAATAGCTCGCTTCTCTTTAAACGGAGAGTTTCGGCGAAATTCGAAGAGAAAGAGAGAGAGAGAGAGAGAGAGAGAGAGAGAGAGAGAGAGAGAATGAAGACGGAAACTCTTAACTAAACAAAAATTACGACAACGTAATAGTTCTCCCTTCGGGTTCCGCCAAAATTTTTTTCATCCTCTCGCGTGTTCTGTCAACAAGCGAACTCTTCGAGAAACAATTCTTCTGTCGAGGAGGAAGAGAGGGAAGAAAGACGAATTCCCTGTAGTTTCTCGGCCGATAATAAGAACTCGTCGAGAGGAATGATGATTCGATCGTGGTCAAATTTCGAATGGCTCTTTAATTGGAGGCGAGCTATTTATTTTCCATGATTATAGAGAGGAGGCCGGTCCGATCCGGCGCGATCGCGATCGCGGCGGATCCGGGCGGATCTTTCTCGCGCGCTCTCGTTGGCAGGAGGCAGGGGGATAAGGAGAGAAGAAGAAGAAGTAGGAGGAGTGGAGAGGGCAGGGGGGGAGGGAGATCTATCTAACGGCGATAGACAAAGTCGATCGATATTTACCTGGCACTACTCCGGCGGCGTGTTCCAGCGGCGCGGCGGGACAACGGTGCGCGCCAGTTACCTACGCGCGTGAGAAACTATTTTAAGAGCGCGCAACCGGTTCGCGCGTTGCGACGACCGCTGCGAGACATGTTTCCTCGGTAAGAGGAGAAATCCTTCCTCGCATCCTCTAGGAAGGAGCGTTTTCTCTCACGGATTTCTTCAGCGAATCGTCCAATCGTCCGCGACGCACGAGAATCCGGCCGCTGCGCTGGCTGGCTTCGTGTTCGCGAGGATATGTCGAAGAGATATCGTTGAGGCACAGAATAAGATGCTGTATATATAACACGCAAAAGACGATGATGAGATGTAGTTCTCTTGGACGATGACGAGTAGGAGATCTTGACGATTTTCACGATCGTACAATAAATCGATCCACGCGTTCGCCAACTTTAATGAATACGTTCCTCTCGTGGGAATCGCGCACTTAGATCACAGTGTGTTTACGACGCAGCGCGCTCGCGCCTCTCGCGCAAGCACGTAAGCACCGTACACGACCGTAAGAACCGTCGTCAAAACAAACTCGCGGAGTGACGGGCGTCCGTCTTCCGCGAGGATCCTTTTCCTGCTCGACGGCGGCGCGTACGGCGTGTCTCATCCAGCGCGAAGGATGCACCCGTCAAACCGTCGCGGTTTTACGACGTTACCGCGTTGCGACGCATCGCGATGTACTTGCGTCGTGCGAATCGCAATCGCGATCGCTCGCTCGATCGGGGATCGGCGTCGGAGGAGAGCGGTGGATCGTCGCTTTTTCAAAATTTGGCGGCGATCTTTCGCGAAACGAAACGGTGCGACAGAGAAGGAGAGAGGAAAACAGATAATAGACAGAGATTTGTCGGCGGGTGTGACGAATCGAAGAGCAGTTCTCATTGGACTGAATTAAGAAAGAGCGTAGACCGCGAGGACCTCAGAGAAACGGAAGAAGGAGGAGGAGGTGGAGGAAGAGGAGGAGGAGGAGGAAAAGGAGGTGGTGGCGACGGCGGCTGGTGGTAGTGGTTTGTACCGTCGCGGATCTCTCCGTTGGAGGTGGAGAAGAGAAGAAGGAGAAAGAGCGAGAACAGGAGAGTGCGAGCGAGAAAAATGATGAAGGAAGAGAAAACGAGAGGCTCTCTCGTTAAAAGAGAGAGAAAGAGAGAGAGAGAGGGGGGGGGGGAAGAGAGAAAGAATGAGTCCGTTGACGGCCGGATAGTTCGGACTACCGACTGCATAAGACTGGTTTTCAATTTTTTCTCGACTTTTTGTTTTACCTGTGCTGTGCCTCGCACACAGCCTCACCGTGTCTCTCTATCTCTCTCCTTCCCCCCCCCTGTTGTTCGACTCTCTCCTCCTCCTCCACCCCTTTTCCCTCCCGCAGAGCGTGCTGGACGAGTAACGGGTGAACCGAGAGCTCCGGGCCGCCGCCGCCGCCGCCGCCGCCGCCGCCGCCGCCGCCGCCGCCGACGATCCTCTGCTCCTCGATCGCCGCCGGTCGATCGGCCCGACTCCGAAATCCTCGAGGACGGATCTCTCTTCGTGGATGGTCCCGCATGATGAATCTTTCGACCGCTGGGTGCACCGGGAATTTTAAGACTGAGAACAAAGCTTGGCTATTAAACCGAAACTGTTGTGTCAGATCCATAAACTCCATACGTATTTTTCAAATTAAAGTTCTAGAAAAAAATAAATATATTTCTGATTATATTAAAAATTGTGAGGCACGATTTCTTTTTCTCTCGATGTGCAATTTGTACAATAATTGATTTTAATGGAAATGTTGATTAATTGAAAAGGTTCTTAATAGGTTTGCTATTAAAATAATCTGTAAATGAATTAGGCATGATTTTTATCTCTTTCAGACATTAATATGCAGATTTATAAAAATAGGTACTGAATATCGTAGACTTTAGGGAACAACTAGCATGCGCGCGAAAGTAGCGACTTTTTTTATTAATAATATAAATCTCGTATGCTAATAGCTTCATAGTCCGAGAAGATTTATCTCCGACGAGTTTTGCAATAGAAATCCAATATAGGTTAACGATGTAAAAACCAACTCGACTTGTTTATACGTCAACTATTTTGCATATCTAAAATAAATGTTGTCTTTCACTTTCCCTCAAAAACTAAATTACAACTATTGCTAAATTAATTCCAGTTAATAGTTCTAATAATAATAATATTCTTCAATGGACACAGAGCAGACTCTCGAGTGTCGATCAAGAATAAATAACTCTCATCGTCGAATTCCAGATTTTAAGTAATTTTGAAAGCGCGAGATATATCGCGAATCTTTATTCCAAACAAAGTGTTCCAGGCAAATTAGCGAAAAAATACTCCGAGAAAAACAATGATGACAATTATAAGCAGTGACAATTATATAAGTTTTATATGTACAATTAATGTACATATAATGGAATAAATTATTTTATATTTGCAATTATAAAGTAGCTTTTATTCAACTGTGATGTGTTACATAAATGCTACATATAAAACTTATATAGGTGTCAATTTTTAGATGCCTACTTCTGCTGTCATTTTCTCTGAGTGAAAAATGAAACAATTACATTTATTTTTTATTATCAAATTACTATTATTTTTATTTATCGTTACTCTTTCAACGCGCTAATTTTAAATATTTCTCCCGCGTTCGATGTGATTTTCATTTCACCATGATTTTCATTGCTAAATTATCTTGCTATAAAGTCTTTGCGCGATCAGCTCGAAAACTTTTCCGGCGAGTCCTTCGCCGGAAACGTTTCGAGGCGGGGTTGCGAATACCGTAGGCCGCCGCGTCTAACGTTGGTATTCACGTCCGTACGTTTCTGCGCGCTGCCAGCAGCGGAATGCAGATGAGTGCAGATTGCATTCGGAGTATTACCCAGCGTGCGAGACACCTTGGGTCTTTTTTTGCGTTGCGAGAAAGAAAACACGCGAAGAATTCGAGCGCGCAGAAAAATCCAATCGCTCTGCGATTCACGCGTTGCGTAAGAGGAAGTTCACGAAGTTTACGCATGCACTTCGGATTAAGTGTTGCGCATTGCGAAACCCTTGAAAAGCTCTTTATCGTTAATCAACAATCCGCTTATATATGGCCGGTCGTTTTAGCTGGAATTCAGCTTGTTGGCTTGCTCATTTCTCGCTGCTTGTTATCGATCATAATTCATCCCGTTTTCCATCCGAGGATGCGCGTCGGCAAGCGTAATCGCATTTTTATTCCAAGGCTGTACAATTCATTATATTGCCATCTATGTAAACACTTCGTCGATACAATGTGTGTATAAAGAAAAAAAACTCGACAGTTCATATAGCGCTCAATTATACTTGATGAATCTTTATAAAGACATTTTAAGATTGGCAAATTTCGATGGCTGAAAGTCACTTTCCCTGAACTATGATTATTTTTTTTATGAACCCGATATTTATCTCTTTGTCAATATTACAGATTTAATAGTAATAAACGAAAATAAGATGTTTTTTTCACGGGAAACAAAATCTGGCTGCATCAATTGGAAGTCTGGTAAATTCAGAAAGATACTTATTGTTAGATATTTAATAAAATTTTTAAGTACGTAAATAAATACTTATTATAGTAAAATATAGTTAAATTAAGTACTTATAGTTAAATCTATTAAACATTCCTGGTTATTTCTGATTGAAATAATCAGAATCAGAATTCTTATTAGGATAATCAGAATGCATTTTGTTCGTGTATGTCTTGTTGATATAACCAGAAAAATTTTTTTTAGTGTTTATAAAATAAAAGTACAGATAAACAAGTAAAGATCGATGCTTGTTAAATATATTATTTTTAAAGAATTAAATAATTATTGAAAGCCTTCATTGTATTTAATTAAGCGATAAATTAAGCGGCAAATTATACCGCGAGTTGCCATGACATACAGAAAATACGAGTTTGCTGACGGTATATGTGTATCTTACTCACGTAAGGTGTCAAGTAAATAAACATTTTTATTCGCTTGCATAGTCGCTTGCACGATTTCTCGCAATCGGTTTCACAACGTTCGACAGTATATAAAGTTCCGTCTAAGTAACAACGCAACGATTCTTCTCGATGCATTCCGAAACTCTCGTCGCAGATGTCCGGTTAATCTTTCTCGCCTCCGGACTCCCCTCATCTCGACGAGTGCGAAATTGAAGGCTCATGACATTTGCTTACGCTAACGCGTTTCGATGCAATATCTGCATATCGATTACGAAAAGGAAAAATTACGCCGCAATCCCGACGCGGCGTGCGCGGATTGCGAGGGGAACAACAATTCATTCTCGATGAATTCCGAAACTCGCGCAGATATCCGGCTGACCTTTCTTGTCTTTCTCGATCGGCTCTCTCGCTCTCACGCCTCGTAGAGTCAGGTATGAAATATGAAATTATTCAACGCCTTCGGTGATTTCCACGAGGAAAAGAATGCGCTCATAGATTATTGCAATCGTATCGTAAGGGGAGCGATTATGTGATTATACGAAGGACTGACTCTCAGGCTGTGATGGCTGGACCTGCGAGCTCGACTCCAGCCAGTTGGCTGCTCGAATTCTAGTTCAAAAGACATCAATATATGGCGATAATATAATATAAATGATGCGAAAAGTTTATGGGATATTTTTATCGAATTTATATCGAATAGTTATATTTTTCGGACAAAACAATTTGCTAAAGCATCTAAAAATTTTTAACTCGATATTGAAAATAATTTTAGATCGTTACAATAATTTTAAATCATTACAATAATTAAATATGACGTTGAAGTATAATGAACAATATTGACTGAAAAAATTTTCCAAGCGTTCTACATAATTATTTTGATACTTTTTAGATATTTTAATAAAATCGTTCTTCTTGTATAGATGAAATGTCAAATTCCGATATTCCTGATTTCGTTTTAGAAAACAAATTCTGGTAAAGTAAATAATAATCGAATATTGTGTGGCCCTTTTACTAAAAAGAAGTGCTTTTCTATGTTACAATTTTACTACAATTTTCTAAATTATGGCAAAATTATGAAAATGTGATAAATTTATATAGAAATAATTTTTTTGCTATTAAGTAATAATAGATATTTGAAATATCAAGCTACAATTTTCAATGTTTATTTGTATACAAATCAGTGCCAAATGGAAAATGTAATAAAAATTGCTTAAAAAAGTGGCAATTCTTCCCTAATATTTTTCTGATTTTCCCCTCAAATATAACATTATGAAATATGCTTTTTTTTTACGTTCGAAATGAAAGCTTTAGCTTTTTATTCTGAGAAACATGAAAAATATATTAACGTGTTCTTTTGGCTGCGTATAATATTTTGTTTTCTCAAACATTGTAAGGACCCATAAAACTCGTGTAAGAACGACATAATATTTTAACAATGATATTTTAAGTGGTATGATTGATGATGGATGATTCAACAGGATATACCAAAGCTATCGTGTCATTTTTATCTGACAATACTCGGAACAATTTAGAATATATTATATTTATCTTTACTGTATGAATTCCATTTTTACTTTGATAAGCCTAGTTATTCTAAGTGGTCGATTTCAAAGATTCCTGTTCAATGATTGCGTGAATGAGGACCGACGGTGACGTACGATACAATTCCTGTTGGTAACATGTCACGACATACCAGCATCCATATAGCCGCGTCCGTTCTTCTAGGAACCGAACGAGGGAGAGCCATCCAATTCCGCGAAAAAAGTATGCCCGGTATAAGACAACCGCGAGATATGGCGGAAGCGGCTAAATGCTTAAACGCTCGAAAGCCAAGCTTAAATGCCGCTGATTGCAGTAGGAGGGAAATGAGAGGTTGCACGATGGATGACGATATGTAATTCCGTGTGTCCAATTCTTGAAGGCGGTGGTCAGCGACGGCACTCGTTGGTACTCTAGTATCGAATATTTGTCGCACAATCATCGCACGGAGGACGTCTGTCGCGCTTTCTCCCCCCCCCCTCTCTCTTTTTCAGCGTTAAAAATGGCTACGCTATTATTCTGTTCATAATAACTTATATTTCATAAATTGAAACATTATTGCTAAATTATAAACATAAACATAAACATAATATATAACAATAATATTACAATCAATCATTATATCAATATTATAATATTTTCTATTCAACCATGTAACGGTTAAGTACAGCATGTGTCATATTATATTTATATTGAGAAAATTATAATATTATTGTTATTGTTATTGTCACTTTGTACTTAGCGGATAATTTACATTGTGTCTTTACATATAATTGTATTTAATGTTAAATGAGAGCAAAATAGAATACTCTCGGAACCCTGACATAATTTCTCAAAAAAATTATTATATACAAGTTTCAAAAAGTTCGAACGCCATTAATCTTCGGATGTTTAA
>Ga0157363_1005933_pt1 | contig 11450 bp, 7 predicted proteins | sample AttsexASBM1_FD_111477 | JGI IMG/M metagenome (GOLD analysis project Ga0157363, IMG submission 111477) | Fungus gardens microbial communities from leaf cutter ant in Ribeirão Preto, State of São Paulo, Brazil - Atta sexdens ASBM1 | ecosystem: Host-associated > Fungi > Mycelium > Unclassified ...
CTGGTTCGATTTTTACGGCTATGCGGATTTGACCAACTTCTTTGGCGTGGGTAACAGCAACGCTAACGGCATTTTTGACCACGGTTCGCCGCTGTTCATGGAAATTGAGCCACGTTTCTCTATCGATAAACTGACCGGCACCAGCCTGGCGTTTGGTCCGTTTAAAGAGTGGTATTTCGCGAACAACTATATCTATGACATGGGCCGCAACGCTTCACAGCGTCAGAACACCTGGTACATGGGTCTGGGTACCGACATCGATACCCACAGCGATATCGGTCTGTCATTGAACGTGTATGCCAAATACCAGTGGCAGAACTACGGTGCAGCGAACGAAAACAGCTGGGATGGTTATCGCTTCAAAGTGAAATACTTTGTGCCGATTACCGATCTGTGGGGCGGCAAGCTGAGCTACATCGGCTTCACCAACTTCGACTGGGGTTCAGACCTGCGCGATGAGACCGGTCCATCACGTACCAGCAACTCGATCGCGTCCAGCCACATTCTGTCGCTGAACTACGATCACTGGCACGTTTCTACCGTGGCACGTTATTTCCACAATGGCGGTCAGTGGGCGGATGGACAAGAGCTGAACTTCGGCAACGGTCCGTTTGAAGTGAAATCAACCGGTTGGGGTTACTACCTGGTCGTGGGTTACAACTTCTAATTAGCTAGATCCTTAGCGGCGCAATTTTCGCGCGTTACTGAAACGGCAATATCGCTATCAGAAACGCATTAAATTGTGCCGCTACGTAGGCTGACCGGCTGTAAAACCCTGCCCGTCAAATCTGCGGCTTATAGGCATTCACCATCCACGGCACGCCGAACTTATCGGTAAACATGCCGAAACCGTGCGCCCAGAACGTCGGTTCCCACTTTTTCGTCACTTCCCCACCCTCTGACAACGCGTCAAACCAACGTTTACCCTGCGCTTCATCTGGCGTGGATAGACTCACGGAAAATCCGGCATAACTTGCCTGCTGTGCACCGTCGCTCATCATTAATTCACCCTGCCCGATGCGCAGATGGGCATGCATGATCTGTTCAGGCGAGAAGGTCACGCCAGAGGGGCAACCTTCATCTTCGACGGTGGTTTCATCGGGCATATCGCCAAAGGTCATTTTAAACAGCAGTTCGCCGTCGGTGGCCGCAAGATAGAAGGCTATCGCCTCTTCACAGCGACCGTTGTAAAACACATAAGGTGTAATTTGCATGGTCAGTTCTCCACAATTGGAACGTCCAGTGCAAGTGTAGTGCGCAATAAGTAATCAGCTGCGAGCCAGGCCGCACTCTTACCTTTGTTGACAATAGCGGCGGAACAGCTGAGCCATATACGCGCTCATTGGGGTCAGCGCCGTGTCTTTCCGCTGGATCAAATAGAAGGTGGCTTTGGGTAGCGGATCGTCAAGATCGAGGGCAATGAGCTGCCCACCGTGCGTCGGATCTTCGATCACATCGCGCGAGATGATGCTGACAAAATCACTTTTGGCGACCAAACTGGTGCAGGCCATAAAGGTTTCGCAGGTCACCACGATCTTCGGTGCCATACCGCGCTCGCCAAACAGATCGTGCAGCAAGCGGTAATAACTGCCCTGCGGGGTCGGCATGGTCCAGTCGCAGTGCTGCAACTCATTCAGTGAGCGGGCATGCGCCATCGGATGGCCTTTACGCATCACCACCTGATAGTCACGCTCCATTAGCCGCTCAAAAATCAGCTCCTGATCCAGATGATGTTGATCGTAGGTATTAATGGTGAAATCCAGCGCGCCCTGACGCAGTTCATGCACCATCGACACCAGTTGCCCCTCAACGATACGCACCTTCACCAGCGGGTATTCACGATGAAACTGGGTGATCACCTGCGGCATGATAGTGCGCGCAATACTGCCGCCCACGCCGATATTCACCCGCCCCCCTGCCAATCCCAATCGCTGCTGAATATCCTCCTGCGCCACGCGCAATTCTTCCAGCACCAGACTGGCATGACGAAAAAAGTTATCACCGATATCCGTTAGCGTGACGCCTTGCTGACGACGTTCGAACAAACGTGCGCCAAGCGCCAGCTCCAGTTCCTGAATCGCTTTGGTCAGCGCAGGCTGTGAAAGTCCCGATAAGCGGCTGGCAGCGCGAATACTGCCCTGGCGGGCCACATCGACAAAAGCGCGCAGCTGATGAAGTTTGAGGTTGGCAGGCATGATTTTTGTGATAACCGTTGTTTATCAGTGACAAGATATTCGCATCTTATGCGCACCAATACCATTGTGTAGATTCGGGATAATGCATAAAAAACCAACACAAAGGATATGCCGATGAAAAACCTCTCCGACCTCGTCAACGCGCGGATTCCGCAGATGCAAAGCTGGCGTCGCGACCTCCACCATTTTGCCGAATCGGGCTGGCTGGAGTTCCGTACTGCAACGATAGTGGCCGAAGAGCTGCATCGTCTTGGTTATCAGCTCAAGCTCGGCCGCGACGTGATCGATGCCGATGCGCGCATGGGCTTACCTTCTGACGAGGTGCTGGCACAGCAGGAAGCCCGCGCACTGGAACAAGGCGCACTGCCACAGTGGATCTCACATTTCTCAGGCGGCTTCTGCGGCGTAGTCGCCACGCTGGAGACCGGTCGTCCCGGCCCGGTGATGGGCTTCCGTGTCGATATGGATGCGCTGGACCAGAACGAAAGCCGTGATGCCGACCACCTCCCTACCCGTGAAGGATTTGCCTCCTGCAACCCCGGCATGATGCACGCCTGCGGTCACGATGGCCACACTACCATCGGTCTGGCGCTGGCGGGCGTGTTGATGGAGATGAAAGATCAGCTCAGCGGCACGATTAAAATTATCTTCCAGCCTGCCGAAGAGGGCGTGCGTGGCGCTAAAGCGATGGTGGCCGCAGGCGTGGTGGATGATGTGGATCTGTTTACCGCTATCCATCTCGGCACAGGCGTACCTGCTGGCGAAATCGTTTGCGGCAGCGACAGCTTCCTGGCCACCACCAAACTGGACGTCAATTTCACTGGCGTCGGCGCGCATGCGGGCGGTAAACCAGAAGAGGGTCGTAACGCCTTGCTGGCCGCCGCGCAAGCTACACTGGCGCTGCACAACCTGCCACAACACAGCGGCGGTGTCGCACGCGTCAACGTAGGTGTGTTGCAGGCGGGATCCGGACGCAACGTGGTACCCGATTATGCCCTGATGAAAGTGGAAACCCGTGGCGTCAGCAATCAGGTTAACGATGACATCTATCAGCAAGCCCTGCGCGTGATTTCCGGCGCGGCGGCGATGTATGCCGTTGAGTACGACATCAAACTAATGGGCGGCGCGCGCAGCTGCACCCCAAGCCAGCCGTGGGTCGATTTTATCCACCAGCAGGCCGATGCCATGGGCATTTTCACCTCGGTGGTGAATACCAAAAAGCAGGCGGCGGGTTCGGAAGATGCCACATACATGCTGGAGCGCGTGCAGCAGCGTGGCGGTCAGTCATCCTATGTGATCTTTGGTTGCGATCTGGCGGCAGGCCACCACAACGCGAAGTTCGATTTTGACGAAGCGATCATGGCTACGGCGGTGCAAACCCTTGCGACGCTGGCGCTGAACCAGGCACAGTTTGGAGGTCAGCGATGAGCCATCACGATTTTATCGATCGTTACATCAACGAAAACCAGCCGCGCTTCACCGCCCTTAGCGATGCCATCTGGGATGTACCGGAAACCCGCTTTGAAGAGACGCAATCCGCCGCCATTCTGGCCGATGCGCTGGAGCAGGAAGGCTTTGCCGTCGAGCGTGGCGTCGGCAATATCGACACCGCCTTTATCGCCAGCATCGGCAGTGGAAAACCGGTGATTGCTATCCTCGGTGAGTTTGATGCGCTGGCCGGTTTGAGCCAGCAATCAGGCTGCGCCACACCACAGCCACTGGTGGAAAACGGCAACGGGCACGGCTGCGGCCACAACCTGCTGGGCACCGCCGGACTGGCCGCGGCCTTTGCCATCAAGGCATGGTGGGCAGAAAACGGCCAGCGCGGCACGCTACGCTTTTACGGTTGCCCAGGCGAGGAAGGCGGTTCTGGCAAAACCTTTATGGTGCGCGAAGGGCTGTTTGATGACGTGGATGCCGCTGTCACCTGGCATCCTGAAGGCTTCAGCGGCATGTTCAACCTCAGCACGCTGGCCAACATCCAGGCCGCATTTCACTTCAAGGGCGTTGCCGCGCACGCCGCTAACTCGCCGCATCTGGGCCGCAGTGCGCTGGATGCCGTCACCCTGATGAACACCGGTGCCAATTTCCTGCGCGAACATATCGTGCAGGAAGCGCGCGTGCACTACGCCGTGACCAACACCGGCGGCGTTTCCCCCAATGTGGTGCAAGCCGATGCCGAAGTGCTGTATCTGATCCGCGCGCCAGAACTCGATCAGGCACAGGATATTTATCAGCGGGTGATCAATATCGCCAAAGGCGCGGCCCTGATGACCGACACCACCATGACGGTGCGCTTCGATAAAGCCTGCTCCAACTATGTGCCGAATCGCGCGCTGGAAGCGGTGATGGAGCGCAACTTGCATCAGTTTGGCTTGCCCGAGTACAGCGCGGAGGAGCAGCAGTTCGCCGCCGAGATTCGTGCCACGCTAACGAAGGACGATCTGCGCAATGCGCGTTTGAACGCAGCGCGCACCGGCGGCGAGGCAGGCGTGGCATGGACCGAGGCGCTGGGCGACAAAATTTTGATGGATGAAGTGGCACCGTATGCCATAACGCGCGAGCTGCTGTATGGCTCAACCGATGTCGGCGATGTGAGTTGGGTGACGCCAACCGCGCAGTGCTTTGCGCCTTGCTTCGCCTTTGGTACCCCGCTGCACACCTGGCAACTGGTGGCGCAGGGCCGCACTTCGCTGGGCCACAAAGGCATGTGTCTGGCCGCCAAAGTGATGGCCGCCACCGCGCTGACCTTGTTGCAGGATGAAGAAGCACTGGCGCGCTGCCGCGAAGAGTTCCAGCGCGTGCGCCGCGAACAGCCCTACAGCTGCCCGATTCCGGCAGATGTGACGCCATCAAAATTATAAAAGCCTTAGCGGCATAAAAGATTCAATCCGGCGCAAACCCGGATGCAGTAACCCAAAAATAAAAACTAAAGCTCCAAATAATTCGAGTCGCAGTAAGGCGGCAAGTGCGGGCAGCTCCAGGAGCTGACATCAGTCAGTGACGGGGGTGCCCGCACGCAGACAACGCATCTGCGGCTTGAAGTATGACGGGCGCAAATACAACAGACATGACGAGGAATAACCGATGGAAGTGACCACGGAGAACCGCAGCCCAGGGAAGCTGTTTAGCTGGATTGAGCGGGTCGGCAACAAAGTGCCCAACCCGTTCTTACTGTTTGTCTATTTGATCGTGATATTGATGGTCGCCACCGCGATTATCAGCTACTTCGATCTGGCAGTGAAAAATCCCACCAATGGCGAACTGGTACGGGTAAACAACCTGCTGAGCGTGGCCGGGATTCAATGGATTCTGCCTAACATCATCAAAAACTTCAGCGGCTTTACCCCGCTGGGCTCGATTCTGGCGCTGGTGATTGGTGCGGGTCTGGCGGAGAAAGTCGGCCTGCTGCAATCGCTGATGGTGAAGATGGCCTCACGCGTGAGCCGCCGCTACGCCAGCTATATGGTGCTGTTTATCGCCTTCTTCAGCCATATCTCATCGGATGCCGCACTGGTGGTGATGCCACCGCTGGGCGCGCTGATCTTCCTCGCCGTGGGTCGTCATCCGGTGGCGGGTTTACTGGCGGCTATCGCGGGTGTCGCTTCCGGCTTTACCGCCAACCTGCTGATCGTTACCACCGACGTGCTGCTCTCCGGCATCAGTACCGAAGCGGCGAAAGCGGTGAGCGATACCGTGCACGTGAGTGTGATCGATAACTGGTTCTTTATGGCCAGCTCGGTGATTGTGCTGACGATTGCCGGTGCCATCCTTACTGATAAGTTTGTCGAGCCGCGTCTTCCTGCGTGGAACGGCGGCAACAACGATCGCCTGCCGCCGCTGACCGCGCTGGAGAACCGGGGCCTGCGGGCTGCGGGCATTGCCGCGCTGGTGTTTATCGCCCTGATGGCCCTGCTGGTGGTGCCAGAACATGCCCCCCTGCGTAACCCGAAAACCGGCGGCATCATTCCTTCGCCGTTTATTCAGGGCATTGTGCCGATCATCATCCTGTTCTTCTTTGTGGTGGCGATTGCTTACGGCGCCGTGACAAAGCAAATCCGTCGGGCCGATGACATCCCGCAGCTGCTGGTGGATCCGATGAAGAGCATGGCGGGCTTTATTGTGATGGTGTTCCCGCTGTCGCAGTTTGTCGCCTTCTTTAACTGGAGCAACATGGGCAAATTCATGGCGATCGGTCTGACCGATATGCTGGAAAGTGCCGGCATCAGTGGCGCGCCCGCGTTCCTCGGTTTGATGTTCCTGTCGGCATTCTTGTGCATGTTTATTGCCAGCGGCTCAGCCATCTGGTCGATTCTGGCGCCAGTGTTCGTGCCGATGTTTATGCTGCTCGGATTCCATCCGGCCTTCGCGCAGATGATTTTCCGTATCGCGGATTCTGCCGTATTGCCCCTCGCGCCGATGTCACCGTTCCTGCCGTTGTTCCTCGGATTCCTGCAGCGATACCAAAAAGATGCGCAACTTGGCACCTATTATGTGCTGATCTTCCCGTATCCGGTGGTGTTCTTTATCAGCTGGATCATCCTGCTGCTGGCATGGTACGCACTGGGTTTACCGATTGGACCGGGCGTTTACCCCAGCCTGCATTAATCGCATCGCCATGGACGGCGATCACACTTCTGTGAACTGCAACGTAGATTGCGAAAATGTCACCGTTGCCCCTCTCGGCAACCCGCGATGAATTGATTATCCTGCTATTCCTTCGCTTGCTAACGGTTAATTATTTTAAAACCCATAAAACCGTGCGAGTTCTGCAAACACCGAGGTTTATCCAATAATGACAACAATCACTTCGACAGGGATGGCGAACGATCACATCGCAGCGGATCGCCGCACCTTAGCCGGGCGCATCGATGCGCTGCCCTCATCCGCAGGCTTATGGCGTTTTATTACGCTGCTGGCGCTGGGCGGTTTTTTTGAGCTCTACGATCTGTTTGAAACCGGCTATATCAGTTCTGGTCTACTGGCTGCTGGCGTGTTTCATACCGGCTCGGAAGGGGTCTTCGGCATTGCTGACCAGGCTGCCTTTGCTTCTGCCACTTTCCTCGGCCTGTTCGTCGGCGCCAGCCTGCTAGCCCCATATGCCGACCGCTTTGGTCGTCGTCTGACCTTTATGTGCGCACTGGCATGGTATGGCGTGTTCTCGCTGTTGATGGCCTTCCAGCAGAGCGCTGAAATGATCATCCTGTTCCGCTTCCTGGTCGGTATCGGCCTCGGTGTTGAGCTGGTGACCATTGATACCTATCTGTCCGAATGGGTGCCTGCTCATCTGCGCAGCCGCGCCTTTGCCTACTCTTTCTTTATCCAGTTCCTGTCGGTGCCTGCCGTGGCGCTGATGTCATGGTGGCTGGTACCGCAAACTATTCTCAACCTTGAAGGCTGGCGCTGGGTGGTGATCGCCGGTGCGGTTTGCTCGCTGGTGATCTGGCTGATTCGTAAAAACCTGCCGGAATCGGCGCGCTGGCTGGCGCAGCAGGGCCGTCATCAGGAAGCGCATAAGGTGCTGAGTGAGATGGAAAAACGCTGCGGGATTGCGCCGGGCGAAGATTTCTCTGACAGCGATGCCGCAGCAGCGTTGCCAAAAAAAGGTCGCTTCAGCGAGATTTGGTCACCGGCTTACCGCAAGCGTACGCTGATGCTGGTCGTGATGAACTTCTTCCAGGCAATTGGCTTCTTCGGCTTCGGTAACTGGCTGCCTGCACTGCTGTCCGGCAAAGGCGCAACGGTGACCCACAGCCTGCTGTATGCGTTCTTTATCACCCTGGCTTATCCGCTCGGCTCACTGATTTGCAGTCGCTACGCCGATAAGCTCGAGAACAAATGGCAGATCGTTTTCTCCTCCCTGATGACCGTGGTGTTCGGCACGCTGTTCGCGCTGGCAACCAATCCGGTGCTGATGATCATCTGTGGCTTCCTGATCACCTACAGCAACGCGTGGCTGACCTTTAGCTACCACGCCTATCAGACCGAGATTTTCCCGACGCATATTCGCGCGCGTGCGGTCGGCTTCTGCTACTCCTTCAGCCGCCTGTCGACGGTATTCAGCAGTATTTTGATCGGTATTATTTTGCAGTACGCCGGCAGCGAAGGGGTGATCGCCTTTATCGTACTGAGCATGTTGATGGTGATGCTTTCAGTGGGGATTTACGGTCCGAAGACGCGCGGGTTGGATTTGGAGAATATTTAACAAGACGTAAGGTATATTGATATCCAGCAGTAAGTAATGGGTGATAACGCAAGCTGGGGCCTCTCCTGAACTTTTATGCGTTTTGATCAAAAGGGCACCAACACTACTGATCGGCAACTGCAGATGTACTTCAACCCGCACTAACACTTATAAAAAAAGCCGCCAGTGATGAAAATGGCGGCCTTATCTTTTTAAAGCGCGACACAAATTTGTGCCCCGCTTTATGTCACTTTACTGCCCTTCCAGCACCTTAATGTCCGCGCTGCCCTGCTTCGACTCGACTGCCTCGTCTTTACGCAGCTTCGCCACATCCTTCGCCGTCACCGACGACTTCACGCCATTACCCCAGCTGCCGCGAATGAAGTTCACCACATCCGCCACCTGGTTGTCGTTCAGACGCCAACCGAATGCCGGCATGGTGATGGCTGACGGGGCGCCCTGCACGCCAGGCAAGGTGCCGCCCACCAATACGATGTGTATCAGCGAGGTCGGGTCTTCCGCCATGACGACCGGATTGCCGCGCAGTGCCGGGTAGAAACGTTGATAACCGCTGCCGTCGGTCTTATGACAGGCTGCACAGCTATCGACATACACCGATGCGCCTGGCTGGCTGTCATCACCTTTCCACAACGCTTTGGCGACCGCATCATCCTGCGTGAACACCGTCTGGCTGGCGTCCTTCGCGCCCAGCGACTTCAGATATTTGGCAATCGCGCTGATATCTTCATCGTTGAGATATTGCAGGCTGTGCTGCACCACGTCGGTCATGCCACCAAATACGGCGGTGTGATCGTTGCGTCCAAAGCGCAGGAACTGCTTCAGATCGTCTTCGCTCCAGCGGCCTAAACCATCACGGTTGTCACCACGCAGATTGCTGGCGGTCCAGCCATCAATCGGTGCGCTACTGCCTGACAGGTAATCATTGCCTTCGCCGTTGGTCAGCGCTTTTTCCTGCATGGTGATGCTACGCGGTGTATGGCAGGCACCGCAGTGACCCAGCCCTTCCACCAGATAGCGACCGCGCGCCAGCGCTGGATCTTCCTGCGCGGCGGGCTGGAACGCTTTCACGTCTGGCGCGAAGATGCCACGCCAGATGGAGAGCGGCCAGCGCATCGACAACGGCCAGGGAATGTCGCTGTCTTTGTTAGCTTGCGACACCGGCTGCACGCCATGCATAAAGTAGGCATACAACGCCTGCATGTCTTCATCGCTGACTACCGCGTAGGACGGATATGGCATCGCCGGATAGAGCGTCTCGCCATTTTTCGCCACGCCATGACGCACCGCTTTCTGGAAATCGTCGTAGCTGTAGTCACCAATACCGGTGGTTTTATCCGGAGTGATGTTAGTGGAGTAAATGGTGCCAATTGGCGTCGCCATCGGTAAGCCACCGGCAAACGGCTTGCCGCCCTCGGTGCTATGGCAGGCTACGCAGTCACCGGCGCGCGCCAGATACTCACCGCGCTTCACCAGAGCGTCCGAACCTGCTTCGTCCGCCACTGCGGCGAACGTCATCGTGCCCAGAAACAGGGCCAAAATGCTTTTGATCATCGCCGTGTTCCTTATGCCTGAACCAGGGGGCCGGGGTTCTTCAGATACTGTTCGCGGATAGCTTTAGCTGACCAATAGCTCAGCGCCGCCACCATGCCGGTTGGGTTATAGCCGAGGCCCTGCGGGAACGCAGAGGCACCTGGCACAAACACGTTAGGCACATCCCAGCTCTGCAGATAACGGTTCACCGCACTGGTTTTCGGATCTTCACCCATGATCGCACCGCCGCTCATATGCGTGGTCTGGTACACGGTGGTATCGAAGTGAGAGCCTGGTCCTTTGGCGCCGCCGATGATCATTTTCGGGTTCATCGCTTCGGTGATCTTGCGCATCTTGCCGACCATAAACTGCGCCATCTTGATGTCGTTGTCCTGCCAGTCAAAGGTCATGCGCAGCAGCGGCTGGCCATAGACATCTTTGTAGTTCGGATCGAGATCGAGATAGTTGGCGCGATACGACTGGTGCGCGCCGTGCGCATCCATCGAAATATGATGGTTATAGGTATCAGCCACAGCGGCTTTCCACTGGCTGCCCCAGTTTGGCGTGCCTTTCGGCGTCGGCAAACCGGAGATCGGTTTGGTACCCGCCTGATTCACCCAGAACGGGGAGCCGCCAACAAAACCATGTGGGCCGTGGTCGAAGTTGTCTGCGTTGAAGTCATCCACTGCCACGCCCGCACCGCCCGCACCAATAAACGGGTTGGTGGTGGTGTTTTTGTCGAACAGCGCTTTCAGGGTCGAGATGTTCTGATAGGCGAAGTTACGGCCCACCACACCTTCGTTGCTGATCGGGTTGTACGGTTTGCCGATGCCTGACAGCAGCATCAGATGCACGTTGTGGAACTGGAACGCAGACAGGATCACCAGATCCGCTGGCTGCACCACTTCACGTCCCTGACCATCCAGATAGGTCACGCCGGTAGCGCGCTTCTTGTCATCGGTCAGATTGACGCGCAGCACGTAGGAGTTGTTACGCAGTTCAAACTTCGGCTCCTGACGCAGCGCGGGCAGAATATTCACGTTCGGCGAAGCTTTGGAGTACATGTAGCAGGCATATCCGCTGCAGTAACCGCAGAAGTTGCACGGCCCCATCTGCGCACCATAGGTGTTGGTATACGGGCCAGAGGTGTTGGCTGACGGCATATCATAGGGATGATAACCCACTGATTCAGCAGCCTGGGCAAACAGCTGTGCCGAGTAAGTACGCTTCTGCGCAGGCAGTGGGAAAGCACTGGAACGATCCGGCGCGTAAGGGTTACCGCCTTTCTCTTTGCCTTGCAGCTGGCCTTTGATCGACCAGGCGCTGCCGGATGTACCAAATACTTTCTCAGCCTGATCAAAGAACGGCTCCAGCTCATCATAGCTGACGCCGAAATCCTGAATGGTCATGCCTTCCGGGATGAAGTTTTTGCCGTAGCGCTGCTCGTAGTGGCTGCGCAGGTTCAGCTCCACCGGATCGACACGGAAATGCACGCCTGACCAGTGCAGACCTGCACCGCC
>Ga0157363_1005934_pt1 | contig 11448 bp, 3 predicted proteins | sample AttsexASBM1_FD_111477 | JGI IMG/M metagenome (GOLD analysis project Ga0157363, IMG submission 111477) | Fungus gardens microbial communities from leaf cutter ant in Ribeirão Preto, State of São Paulo, Brazil - Atta sexdens ASBM1 | ecosystem: Host-associated > Fungi > Mycelium > Unclassified ...
TCTTTGTGTGTGTCTAAATATATTTTGGGTGTCGATTATAGATATATGTGTGTGTGTGTGTGTGTGTGTGTGTGTGTGTGTGTGTGTGTGTGTGTGTGTGTGTGTGTGTGTGTGTGTGTGTGTATGTGTGTGTGTGTGTGTGTGTGTGTGTGTGTGTTCGCTCAAAAGTTATTAACAAATAAAATTTTTAAAAATAATGTCTTATTTCTACCACATACAATATCAGAAACTATTCTATATCCATCCATGCTTAGGAGCGTTTGGTTTTTTTATACGACGAGAAGCCCACCTTTCCCCCTGCCTAAGGACACACAATTTTCCACGCGAAACGAGGTCCACCTTCCTCTCCTCTTTGCATGACTTTCCATGCAAAGAGACTTTCTATACAAGATCCAAACGTGAAATAAGTTAAATACATTTAAATTCCCCTAAGCGGGAAGGGGAAAGTAAATCTCCCTTAGGGTCTGAGCACAAGAATTGTCATAACATTTATTTAGAAACTTAAGTTGTAGGTAATGCACAAACTTTCACATATGATATACAACTTATTGCCATGTCTCCAAGAGATATATGCCAAAGTAATGTGTTCCGTGAATACACCTAATATTCGAATAAATGAATAAAAAATGAATGAAAATACTCATTCGAATGCACTTATTTTTTATTCATCAAGAAACGAATAAATATTTTTTCACTTCATTTAAATGACTATTTTTTAAATATGATTACGAATTTTCATTTCGAATTCACTTTTACTTTGTATTATCTGCACATTATAGCTTGCAAGCCTGCAAAAAAAATTTATAAAAACAAAACTACGATTACACCGCGCCTTAGTCCGCCATCTACGATGAGCGTCCTTCTTAAGTTATAGGTTAAACAAAGATATTTTTATTGAAAATAAATAATATATCTCGGAATTTAATGTTCACAGACCATAATGAACAACGCTCCCAAGATATTTTAACATATTTATGACATTACTGTGACGTAACCGGAATTATCGGAATATGTATAGCGTTCTATCAAATAGATATTTAGAAATTAAAAATGTATTACTTTCTAAAATATTTTTCACAATTTTTAAGTTTCCTTCATAAAATTTGAATATTATAATGACGAAAATAAATAAAATTCATATTTTTTACTTAAAGTCATCAAAGAACCGGTTATAGTTAAGGTTGTAGTTAACAATTGCTTATTGGAACTTTTTTTCAGTTTATATGTTTTTTGTTTGAATATGAATACTCGTTAAATATTCATAGGTTTTTTTTAAATAAATATTTTTTGAAAACCCAAAATTTTGAATGAATATATGATTACACTTTTTTTATGAGAAAATTTTGATACTATTTAAAGCTCAATTACAATTTTTTGTATTCGTTAGGCACACTACGTCAAAGCTTGTGCATTACTTATGTCTACAACTTAAGTCTCTAATTGTCAGTAAATGTTATGACAATTCTTATATGCAGACTCTTAGCGTGGAAAGTCATACGCTTCTATGCAGGGGCGAAAGATGGACTTCCCTTCGCGTAGAAAGTCGTATGTCCGTCAGTATATAGCAGAAATAAAACATTATTTTTTAAATTTCATTTTGTAATAATTTTTAAACAAATAGTGACCACCATCTTTCTTTTGAAGGTCACTCAAAGTTATAATCTTGACAATATATGTCAAGGTAATCGGCGCGGTCAATCCGAATAATTATCGTTGTAATTTATCGTTATAATTTATATTTAAGTTATTTTTTGAAACTACAAAAAAAGTTATAATAAATATAATTTCATAAATTCTTCAGTTAATATATTTATTAAATATATAATATTAAAATCAAAGATTTGTAGAATACGAGAAAAGATGTCCGTTGAATTACAGCAACAATTAGAGGCCTTACTGTTACTAAATCATCGCAAAGTTGAATAATCACAAGCGCGACGACAGTGCCTCTAAATGGGACGAAAATAATTTTGCTGATCATCCAGCGTTATTATTATTATGCATTTCTCAATTTCTTGCTATATATTATACCATTCTCTAATTAGTTCTAATTATCTGATTATTCATTATTAGAAGCAAAATTATTCTTGAAAATCTAAGCACGATGATTTATATATTTAAATATTGTTGTACTCTCCGCTGGCAACAAACTCGCCGTCTTTCGCATACTCGTCTACCCACGCACGCACGTCAAACACGATTGAGTACTTCTCAGACACGCGGTTTTTATATAAAAAGCTCTTTTGATACGGAAGCGTTACAAGATATTGAGTAGGTACGTTCTAGCGTAGGGTGCAAAATTTGGGCGGAAAATTTTAATGGGTAGCGTTACTCTTGTAAATATAAAATTCTATTTTACTTTTGAATGAATTAACTAAAAGTGATTTTCTAGAAATTTTTTCAAATTTAGCAATAGTGTAACAGATTCTATTAATTGTACCAATGTCTGTGACAACTGCAGAGGCATCTTTTTCAAAATAATAAAAAATTATCTGAGAAATATGACACAGACGCAGTCATGCAATTTAGCTGTGATGATATCAATTGAAAAAGAATTGATGAACAGATTTGATTATGTAATCAGTCTTGACAGTCCTAACAATTGAAGATGTAATTAGAATATTTTCAAAAACTATAGCCAAAAAATGTAATGTATAATATGTTGCATTAAGCGTCAAATATATTATTACAAAAGAAAATATGAAATTTATTCGTATTTCTGTGTTATGCAAATTGTTGGCAATTCCTTTATTTTAATTGTTAGTTCGTTACCATTAGCGGGGGATTGGTACTTCAGAGAGCAATCCTTGTGATGGGACGCAAAAGCAAATTCCAGCGTAAGGCACCAAAGGTCATAACGCTTCCGAATACGGAAATACAAGAGTACGGCACAATCAGCCAACATCTCGAAGACTATTCCGTGTTTGAAAAAATCGTGCCAATTGAAATATCAACTATCAATAGCCCGATAATTTGTATGGCAATACAAATAGGTCTTCTCAACATGGAAGGAACCATCATCGAAAATATAGAACCAATTAAATCAATCCAATCCAGATGAAGAATTTAACAAGGGATTATTCTCTTTCACGAATAGAATTTCCGATTTCTTGTGACTTCATGCGATAAAATGTTCCATAGTAGTAACTTCAATGTTTCAATTTCAAATGATTTCGAGTGATTTTATACTTAATTTCAATTTTATTTCTTAAAAATTCTTAGTTGAAATGACTTCAACTAAGTTCTTATTTTAACTTGATTTCGAATTAATTTCAATGATGAATGTTTGATTGACTCTATGAATGAATAGTCCCTCGAAATTTCCGCAATTCTCAGCAAAACAACTCTCAGCGTGGCTCGATACGTCAGAATATATACTTGTCGTACATATAAAATTCCGAAATCTAATTCAAAAAATTCTTATTTTGTGTACATGATGTTAATACTCGCTTTGTATACAACTAAAAATCAAACTGAAGTTTTTTCCGAACATTTAATAAATATGCTCAAATTTACGTCATTTAAAAAAAAATCACTTCGTATAAAACGATTTTATGAATACGATTATTTACAATAAATAGCTTTATACATAATCTTAGCAATAATATAAAAAACATTTACTGCAAATTATCTCTGTTTCAAAAAACAGTAAACTTATATAATAATGCTGGTAATCAACAGATATAAAATGGTTAAACAAATTCTCGATGAATGAAACAAATATAAGTATCCAATATTTTTGGCTGTCTATACATATAATAGAAGATATAAAAGAATTAATATTATAAAATATATATATGTATAAAATATATACATGTATAAAAAATATTAAGACATATAAAGGCATTAAAATATATATTGTATAATAAAATTGGCTATAAAATATATATTGTATGCATTAATCTATGTTATATATATATATATATATATATATATATATATATGTTTGTATTTTATTACCCATTATAATTACAACAAGCTGACAAAATTTAGGGGAGGGAGTCTTGTGCTTCAAACTTTGAAAGATATTTCCGTAGAATTTTGATGCGTTGAAAGCAATTATGTTGTCTATTTATTTCCATTTTTTAAATAATCGCAAAGAGTTTTTTCCGACAGTACCTTCTTTATTAATTTTTTCCAGCTAAACAAAAAATGATATCGAGGTTTTGTAACATTTAACTTAGAAATGTTTCAATACTAAAAATATTTTTTCAATGCTTATTTTGTGCAAACTGCAAACAGAAAACCTTGGAAAAATCGTAAAAAACCAGAAACAATTGACAAATTTTGAAATATAAAACCAAATAATATGAAAGAAAAAATCATAAAAAATATCTGACAATTTATACTTACTTATAGCTGTGTTTCTAGTTTAAATCCTTTTTTGAAAAATTAATTTTCGACCATTTGTTCAGAAATTATTGAGTTTAAAGCGCCAAAATAGCCCGCGCGTCACCTATAGTGCGCGATATCCTCTTGAGTTTGTTACATAAGCATCGAATACAGAAGCAGTTTTGTAATCTTTTTTGGTCACTGACGCTTTCAAATCTGAAGTCAAAAATGTGCAATTCAAAATGCCGGATCCAATATGGAGGATAAGAATTTTAAAAAAGCCATACATGAAAATTGATGTTTAGTGTCTTTGATTAAGTCTCTGATTATCCATATACTGTAATCACAATTGTTGAATTGAAAATAGCAGATCCAATGGCGATGAATAATAAATAAATGTACACGGAATAATGATTTTAACGTTATCCATCCTATGTCATGGATGTATCACCTTATTGTAAGTGTGATGAGAATAACATTCCATATACATTTACTATTTATCGCTATTGGATCTGCTACTTTTAATTCAATAATTGTGATTACAGTAGATATCAGTGACTAACAAAACCACCAGACATCGATTTTCATGTACGGATTTTTTTAAATTCTTGTCTTCCGCTACATTGAATCCGCCATTTTGAATTGCACATTTTTTACTTCAGATTTGAAACCAGTAACCAAAAAAGATTACACAACATAGTCCTGTATTCGATGCTTATATGTCAGACTCGAGGGAATATCACTCACTAGGTGACGCACGGGTTGCTTTGGCGCTTTAAATTCAATAACTTTTAAATAAATAATCAAAAAAATTAATTTTTCAAAAAAGGATTTAAACCAGAAACATGTAGCTATAAGAATAAATTGTCACATATTTTTTACGATTTTTTTCTTTCGAATTATTTGATTTTATATTTCAAAATTTGTCAATTTTTTTCAGTTTTTATGATTTTTCCGAAATTTTTTATTTGCTGTTTGCATAAAACATTTTTATAAGCATCAAAAAAATATTTTTAATATTGTTGGAACATTTCTGAATTAAATATCGTAAACGCAAACTTCAATATCATTTTAGCCAGAAAAAATTAATAAAAAAGTTACGTCCGAAAAAAGCTATCAGTTTTTGTGATTATTTAAAAAATGAAGGGTGATAAAAAAAAATGAATAAGTAATCGTTTTCAGCGCATCAAAATTGTGCAAAAACATTTTTCAAAATTCAAAGCGCAAAACCTCTCTTAAATTTGTCGATCTGTGTTATTTAAATAAAATTTCTCGAAAACTTGATTGATTTCATTCTGTTATATTAAAGAATAAAATCATTTTTTAATATAATAAAATTAAATTGCAACAAAATTTATTATATAATCGAAATGAAAGCTATCGATTGAAGATATATAGAAATTGATCAGTTTAATCGTTACTGAGATTTGATAATCTTGATCCGTCGCAATTCGCCGACTGTCATAAAGCCGATCTCACGCTATAACGTCGCTACGCTTATCTTAGCGCCGAAATACTTGAGACAGTATATTTCCAGATAAAAGGAAAGGTTAATCCGATTTTAAAAAAGAAACGAAAATTGATAAAAACTATGAACAAGAAAAAGTCTTAAAGACAAATAATTGTAAAAAAGATTCTAAATAATAAAAATAGATATAAATATAATAGATGTATATAAAAGATAGATATATGTTTGAATGTATATTAAAATTCTCCTTAAATAAAAAAAAATAAATATTCGTTATAAAAAAAGTTTCAATCTTTTTTTAAATTTAGAATGTTATTGTTTAGAGCATTTTTAAAGAAAATTTATAGCATTTTAGAATAAATGTTTGAAATATTGACAAATATACGCTGTGACATACTTGTAATTAAAAATTACACAACGATTTGTATGCATCAACAAATATTTCTTTGTAATAACACATTTTGTAAAACAATAATAAGAACATAAATAAAAGAACAAAAGAAAGTTGGGTAAATATATAGAGAAAGAATGCCATTTCGAATAACCTTAATATATGTTATCAAGGTTATGACCTTAAGTGACCTCCAACAAGTTTTAGGTAGCGGTCGTTGTTTGTTAAAAAGTTATTAACAAAAAAAGTTTAAAAAATTATGTCTCTTTCCTACTGAAACAGAAATTTTCTGTATTAAATACATTTTACGACTTTCTGCTAAGGCTATCTCTTATGAAAAAAACTTTCAAAATTTGAGTGTTTACACTCAATTTAGTATTATTTAGTATTATTTCTGATTCTGAATTTGAGCATTATCCTCAATTTGAGAGTTAACTTGTTGAATGTTATCCCTAAAATTATAAATGTTACTTATTCTATAATTATTATTTCAGTTTTATTGCTAAAATACGAATTATTGGTTTGTATCATATTCCAGAATACACATGACAAAACTATAATTGAAAAAAATGCTTTATCCCCTCAGTTGGAAATTAATTTCGTTATTTCCCCATTCAATTTTGTACTCCATCTAACGATGCTTAACTTCTGCAATCATACGGGAACTGCTACTTCGATGATCTATAAATTCTTAATGTTAATTGACATATTATAGTTGTGACATATTTGTTTAATTAGATATTGTCAAAATTCACGTATAGTTAAAATATATTTCTTTTATAAATAAATCTGCGACGTCCATATTCAATATTTTAACATTAATGTTAAATAATAAAAATTAACACTTAATTTTACATTTAATTTTGAAAATGACCAAATGTTTAAACCGCTTAATGTTTCAAATGAGTGCCATATACAAGTGTTGAGAATAAATTTTTAATGTTTATAGCGTCTGCACTCAAAGTGTAAACACTCAGTTATCGAATGCACTCTCAATTTTTTAATGTATATATTCAATATATTTTAAATATAAACGCTCGATCTTTGGATGTACACACTCAATCACAGACATCTATTATAACACTAGACTGCTAATTCTCCACTTTTTCTGTTGTCAGATAGTATGTATTACTGTAGCACATGCACATTCTAAAAACCGCATATGCGCAGAACACCATATGTTTATATACTTTCATATACTCAAAGAGGTTATATATACACACACAGACTGAACGAAATTAGACTTTTTCAAGATGTTTTTGCATGAAATGAAAGAATTTGAAATAAATAGTGGTGCACGTGTTTCGTGAAAATTAAAAGTTAGATTGCTATAACATCGTCTTATACTTCTTAAAAACCAACCACAGAGAGACTGGTTATGTGATCTATTGGCATCTCTTTTCTATACATGACGATTTTCCATTGCACATTCACTGCGCGCAGACAACACTTTTATAGAAGGAAAAGTGGGGAATTAGCAGTCTAGTGTTATAATAGAAGTCTGTGCATTCACTGGTTGAGCATAAACACTTAAGGTGCGTTCCGATATTCAGTGCCAGTGAATGAAACTATACAATATATGTTAGGTACAGTATATGTTACGTGCATTATAGATTTTCAGCGCTGACAGTGAATATCGGAACGCACCCTTAATCTGCAGTGTAAACATTCACACAATTTAAATGTATACATCCAAATTTGAGTGTAAACTTCCAAAATTGGGTGTCAATACTTAAATTTGAGTATAAACACTACATTTTTTTTAAAAGTTTTTTTCATAAGATACCCAAACTAGAATATGAGTTGGCTTAGGTGATGCCTTTGGCGGGCGGTCATTCCTTACTGTATATGGAAAAATAAAGGTTAAAGCAAGTAATTTATTAGTAACTCACGAATAATTATTTTTATAGTTATTATTAAATAAATTAATTATTAATCACGATATGGTGAGTAGAATTTAGAAACGAGTCATAATATAAAAAAATACATCAATACATTTCTTTAAAGACTAATGTCATTTAAGCATACACTTAAATAATATTCATAATAAACTTTAAGAGTTCCATATATAGGATGGAAGTCGCTTCGCATGGAAAGTTGTGCGCCCTAATGGGAGGGGAGGGGGGGAGGTAGAATAGATCTCGCTTCGCGTGGAAATATATTTTAAAATAAAAAATTTCTGTTTCATAGAAAAGACATATCATATTTCAAACATTTTTTGTTAATAAAATTTTTAAACTAACAACGACCGCCACCTAAAACCTATTAGAAGTTATTCAGGATCATTACCTTGACAACATATGTCAAGGTCATTAGAAATGTCGCTCCTTTTTTATATATTTACCAAAAGTTAAGTTATTATTTTAAGAATAATATATATATATATATAATATATAATATATATATAATATATAATATATATATTATATATTATATATATATATATGTCTATATATAAAATAAAAATTATAATGAAAAATTATAACTTATACTCTATAGATAATAAAGTTTGCGAAAACAGAATTTTGAGTTATGAAGCAGATCATGTTATCAATTTTTCATTGCAAAAAACAGCAAATTGTACACAAAATTTGTACTATCTGACAATGTTAGCAAATTGCTGTCAAAAATATGACAATTAAACCTGTTGTCATACTGTGCTAGAAATTGATGGCAGAAATTGAATAGAATCTGCTGCACAACCTGATAGCAAATTATTGATAAAAATCGAGCAAGATCTGTTGTTATGTCCGGTGATTCATGATTTCTTCGTCTCGTGTTCAATAAATTAAAAGATCAACAAATAATCGATAACATGAGGGAAGTTTTCAACCGAAAAACTATGTTTATTTAGAATCGAGCGATCCGCGATAAAGAAAACTTTTACAGGATTATAAATCAAGCATTAAGTCTCCTTTCAAGTATCATGGAAAAGAAAATCGTCAAATAAACTTTGGCTCACTGCGTCAGTATCAAGATGTTAAACCTGCAAAACTATCCCCGCGATAATAAGGGTGACAGTGCGGATCGAAAGAAAATAAAATATTTAATTATCTCACGCTGATATCATGCGAGTGGTTCCTCGCGTGGTTTATGACGACAGGGTCATAAAATTTAATGACATCTTTCGATATCGGGAAAAATCAACACATAAATTGCGACTCATGATTAGCTAAATCCAAGAATAAAACATAGATGGATTTTCCCAATTGTAACAATGATAAAAAAAGAAACTGGTAATCCACAACACATTCCCGTTTAAAACTAATAAGAATAAAAAAAATCGAAACAGCGCGGATGGAGTCAACTTAAGGGCAACTTTCCAACTAATTAAAATTTTCATCATATCAAATGGTAAAAAAAATTCTACGAATCTGATTTCTCGATATCCTAACCAGATACATCCTATCAAAAAACCACCTCCAAAAACTATATAAATTGCGACATCGCGAGACATGATGTGAAGAAAAATCAATTCCATATAGCTCTGTACATCTCTGTATAATTATACTTTTCGAAGTTATATCATCAGTGCAAATTTTGAAGCGACCGTTCTGATACAAAAGGTCCTTTCACTTCAAGTGTCAGAGACACCACCATATCGTTAAGATCTCCAAGCGTCAAGGAACGAAAAATACATTTCTAGAAAACAGTAAGTCCCTCCTTTCAGTTATTTATTTTGAGAACCTAACTAGATCACTCTCTAGAAAAAAATCTTAACCAATCCCCCTTTCAGCCTCTGTACTCTTAATTTTCCGCTTCCACAGCTCATCTATCGTTCTTATCATTCCACATTCATCGATTTCTTCAATGAATTCCGCATCTTTTATTTAGACATCTGCCTAATCCACGAACTTCACTTTTTCATTATCTGTCTTCCTTTTTTTTACGCAGAGCCTGACAATAAAACATTTTTGTATTTAAAAATCGATAGAGTGATTGGCCACATACACGCCTTTCCCGCGTGGCTAAACGCCTACGAACTCAACGCCTCAGGAAGGCCCGTCGGCTTCTAGACGAGGCCTATCAAGCGTACTTTAGTAGCATAAATAGTAATAATAATGATAGCAATAATATTAACTCTAATAGTTTAGATAACGATAGTATTAATAACGATACATATAATAGTCGAGCTAGTAATAATAACAATAACGATAACAACAATAATGATATTCATCCAGTCGGAAACTCTCCTCCTCGGTCTTCTTCCCCAGAATCAATCTCGTCACAGTTAACACAAAGAATATTTCCTGACACTCCCTCTTCTTCTCGTCACGATTCTCCCGCTGATTCAACTGAGCGGAGAGTTCTTAGATGAAGTCCCTCTTCTACTTTAGATAAAGTCTTACTTTTAGATGAAGTCTCTTCTCGTTACTACTTTCACCACGGTAATCCCCAATCATTAACTCCTCTCCTTTTTTAGTTTCAAATTTCTATCAAACTCCTTCCCCCAAACACTTTTCTATAGATCTTGGAACTGCAGATCCCGAGCATGTCAGAACCGCAATAATCGGACAACCACTAGAGACTCTTATTTATTTTCCTTCTCCATTTTCTCTACCCTTTCTTAGTCCCAGTAGCCTTTTTTTTAAATTTCTTTCCTTCCTCCTCATGTACAATTAATGAAATTAGATTGAACACACACATACGTATATACATCTACATATTGGTGTACAACTTTACTTCCGCCATTTTCCTATAGATGGCTTTAGCGATAAGTGATGGTCGAAATAAATAGATCATAGACATCATACAATAAACTTGGGCATCTGTCAACATAACCCCATAGAAACATTAGTCTATTTGTGTCTGCATCATAAAGTTATTCTCGATTGAAAATGTCAGTTTACGAGCCAAATTCTCGTCATTTGTGAGAAGTTTTAATTTTTTGCTTCAATATGAAGAAATCTGCGGCTGAGGCTCATCGAATACTCTCAAATACTTATGGTGAGGCCGCTATTAGTGAAAGAATGTGTCGTAAGTTTCAACGTTTCAAGAACGGTGATTTTGACGTCGAAGACCGGCATAGCGGTGGAAGAGAGAAGGTTTTCGAAGAATTGGAGGCATTACTTGAGCAAAACTCGTGTCAAAATCAAGAAAAATTGGCACGATCATTGGGAGTGACTCAACAAGCCATTTCAAAACGCCTCAAAGCCATGGGAATGATTCAGAAGCAAAGAAATTGGGTGCCGCACGAATTGAAGCCGAGAGATGTTGAATGGCGTTTGTTTGCTTGTGAACAGCTGCTTGAAAGGCA
>Ga0157363_1005935_pt1 | contig 11448 bp, 8 predicted proteins | sample AttsexASBM1_FD_111477 | JGI IMG/M metagenome (GOLD analysis project Ga0157363, IMG submission 111477) | Fungus gardens microbial communities from leaf cutter ant in Ribeirão Preto, State of São Paulo, Brazil - Atta sexdens ASBM1 | ecosystem: Host-associated > Fungi > Mycelium > Unclassified ...
AACTGAGCTAATCACCCATATCTTATCTCTTGTCACTGCGGGCCATCTTAAACCTTCTTAAGAGTGGTGGGTGATGACGGGTTCGAACCGCCGACCCCCTCCTTGTAAGGGAGGTGCTCTACCAACTGAGCTAATCACCCCCGCTGTGTGGAGTCGCATTATAGGGATAGTTGAATATGAGTCAACGATTTTTCTGAGGAAAATGTTTGTTCGTCTTAAATTTAGCCATCATGCGGGGTTTTCAGGCAGAATGTTTATTTTTTTTACCGGAATGAAAAGATTAAACGCCCCGATACTGCGAGCAATGATTGAGGATTCACTGCCAGGTGTTAAAATGGAGCCACTGAATTCCTCATTTTTTTCTGGTTTTTGGCGTTTGTGATCGAAAACCCGCGTCCTAAGGCAATGTTTAATGAAGATTAAGACTCGTTTTGCGCCAAGCCCTACCGGCTATCTGCATGTCGGTGGTGCACGTACTGCCCTTTATTCCTGGTTATATGCCCGCCACAATAAAGGTGAATTTGTTCTGCGTATTGAAGATACAGACCTGGAACGTTCTACCCCGGAAGCAATAGAAGCAATTATGGACGGTATGAACTGGCTGAGTCTCGACTGGGATGAGGGTCCTTACTACCAGACCAAACGCTTTGATCGCTATAACCAGGTGATCGATGAGATGCTGGTCGCAGGCACTGCGTATAAATGCTATTGCTCAAAAGAGCGGCTGGACGCGTTGCGTGAGCAACAGATGGAAAACGGTGAAAAACCACGTTATGACGGTCATTGCCGTGACAGTCATGAACATCACAGTGATGATGAACCTTGTGTGGTACGCTTTCGTAACCCACAGGAAGGGTCGGTTATCTTTGATGATCAGATTCGCGGGCCGATCGAATTTAGCAACCAGGAACTGGATGATTTAATCATTCGTCGTACCGATGGTTCACCGACCTATAATTTCTGTGTCGTCATTGATGACTGGGATATGCAGATTACCCATGTTATCCGTGGTGAAGACCATATCAACAATACCCCGCGTCAGATAAATATATTGAAAGCGATTGGTGCTCAGGTGCCAGTGTATGCACACGTCTCAATGATTCTTGGCGACGACGGTAAGAAGTTGTCCAAGCGTCATGGCGCGGTAGGGGTGATGCAATACCGTGATGATGGCTATCTGCCGGAAGCCTTACTCAATTATCTGGTGCGTATGGGATGGGCTCATGGCGACCAGGAAATATTTTCCATTGCAGAAATGACTGAGTTATTCCGTCTGGAATCAGTGAGCAAATCGGCCAGTGCGTTCAATACCGAAAAACTTCAGTGGCTTAACCATCACTATATCAACAACCTGCCGGCTGAATATGTGGCGACTCAACTGCAGTGGCATATTGAGCAGCAGAATATCGACACCAGTACCGGCCCTGAACTGGCTGAACTAGTGAAGTTGCTGGGGGAACGTTGTAAAACCCTCAAAGAAATGGCGGAAAGCTGCCGTTATTTCTATGAAGACTTTGATGAGTTTGACGCAGATGCGGCGAAAAAACATCTGCGACCGGTTGCCCGTCAGCCACTGGAGCTGGTGGCTGAGAAACTGGCAGCCGTAACCGACTGGACAGCAGAAACTGTGCATCAGGCGATTCAGGATACTGCCACCCAATTAGAGGTCGGTATGGGGAAGGTGGGTATGCCATTACGTGTTGCCGTTACAGGGGCAGGGCAGTCACCGGCACTGGATGTCACGGTGACTGCAATTGGTCGTAAACGTAGTATCGAACGAATCGGCAAGGCACTGAACTATATCAGCGAACGCGAAGCACAGTCATAACAAGCCGCCTGCGGCTTGACACCGGAAGCCTGCGGGCTCCGGTGTTTTCTATTCTATTCCCGCGCATCAATTTCCAGCCTTTTCAGCACTCCTTTAATTCCTTCACGTAACAACAAAGCACTGAACTGATCTTTTTCATGGGTATTCATCTGACTGATGCTGCTTAGTAATAAGCTGGCAAGAGTGTCATTGGCCGCAAAATACTGACCACGCGGTTCGGCAACATGGCGGATAGCATGCAGAAACGCAGTGACATTTTCGTCGATATGAATAAGCCGGGCTTTACCACCCTGTACGCCAGGTTTCGGTAGTGTTGACCAGCCTTCACGTTTAATCCATTTATTAATTGTCTGACGGCTGTAACCTGTTTCCAGCGCCAGTTCTTCCGGAGTCATCCATTCCTTTTTCACGGTATTTCCCTTTCGTGGTTAATGTAACAATAGCATTTTACAATGAAAGGTAACGTGAACCTTAAAAAAAGAAAAGATTTTCACTCTACCGCTATGTGCCGTTTCACCTTTTTTGTGGTGAATGCCGGTAATTTACTGTGTGAAAGTGGCTGACTACGGACGATGGTGGTGTCTTTTTCAGCAATCAGACACAGATTCGTAATTTGCCGTTGACACCTACCGACCGGTTTCATATTATGCCGTCCGTCAGGTTGACCCTGACAACTTTTCGGCCCGGGGGTATAGCTCAGCTGGGAGAGCGCTTGCATGGCATGCAAGAGGTCAGCGGTTCGATCCCGCTTATCTCCACCAAACTCTTTTGTTTTTAGAGTCCAGACACCGAAAAGATTCCAGATGTGGGGGTATAGCTCAGCTGGGAGAGCGCTTGCATGGCATGCAAGAGGTCAGCGGTTCGATCCCGCTTATCTCCACCATTTCTGCACTATTCGTTATAAATTCCTTTCGTTTCAACACCCTGTTATCGATATTTTCTGTTTGTTCACGAATAGTTGATTGCGACTGTTATTAAGCTATCACTACTGCGTTTACTTCAGTTTTCCTCCCACTCACAGCTCATAAAATTTTACCGATCAATTATTGTAATATTAAGGTTATTTACTACATTTAACAGCAGGTTAATTGTGCCGGGAGCACTCCATGAAAGTGAAGGGAATTAACGAAGGTTTCTTTGTACTACTGCTGATTCTGAGTACACTGGCCTTCTGTATGGTACTTAAGGCTTACTACTCATCTATATTTTGGGGCGTGATCCTCGCACTGTTGTTTTATCCGCTCAAAACCCGGATCCGTAAGGCCCTGGGAGATAAGAACGGACTCGCTGCTTTTCTGACTCTGCTGATAATCTGCCTGATAGTGTTTATTCCTTGTGTGATTGTCATGACTTCACTGGCTTATGAAGGTAATGAGCTGTACAACAATATTCAGCAAAATAATCAGGCGTTGACTACGTCAATTACCAACGCTTTAAATCATTTGCCCGGTTTTGTTCAGGATTTCCTTAACCGGTATGATCTGAATAACGTGGATAAATTACAGCAAAAGATTTCCGGACTGGCGATGCAGGGTAGCAGAACCATTGCCGGCAGTGCGTTGGTGATAGGCCAGGGGACCTTCAGTTTCACCGTTGGCTTTGCGATCATGCTATATCTGCTGTTTTTCTTCCTGAAAGACGGTTCTTATCTGATCAATCTGATGCTGGATTCATTACCGCTCACTGATTATGTAAAACATCATCTGTTCAAAAAACTGGCCGCGGTATCTAAAGCGACAGTCAAAGGCACCGTAGTGGTGGCTCTGGTTCAGGGGGCTCTGGGCGGGCTGGCCTTCTGGTTCCTGGGGGTACAGGGCAGCGTGCTGTGGGGTGCATTAATGGCCTTTCTGTCATTGGTTCCCGCCATTGGTTCGGCAATTATCTGGGTACCTGTGGCTATTTATTTTCTGGCCGCAGGTCCGTTGTGGAAAGGTATTTTCCTCGTCGTGTTCTTTGTGGTGGTTATCGGGCTGGTGGATAACATATTGCGTCCGTTACTGGTCGGTAAAGAGACCAGAATGCCGGATTATCTGGTGCTGATTGCGACTCTCGGTGGGATGGAATGGTTTGGGATTAATGGGTTTGTTATCGGTCCATTGATTGCGGCTCTGTTTATTGCCTGCTGGAATCTGTTATCTGGTCGCGATAATGAAGAAAACTCTGATCAGCTTGATGCCGGATTTATCGCTGAAGGGGAGGAGGAAAAACAACTTCAGGAAGAGAATAATAAACAACTTCAGGAAGAGAATAATAAACAAGAACAGCCGGGAACGGCTGGCTAACCACCCAAAACGCCTGACGCCTGACACCTGACGAAAGCCCATGTTTACATGGGTTTTTTTTCGTTTTATTTAATCCCAGCTTTTATCACCGGAGTTGAAACATCCTGCTGCAATTGATGTCATAACATCGTATAAAGCACGTATCGATAAAAAAATGGATGAATTTGAAGCAAGGGAATGTCAGGGAATCAAAATTGTTATCCAAAAAGTTATCAGCCCAGTCACGGCGGATAACCAGGGATTACAGTTCTGGCAGGCTGAATTCTGACCCGGTTAACCGGAGAGGGATGAACATGATGGTATTTAGGCAATAGTATGAAAATATTAATTATTCGCAGAGATAATATCGGGGATTTGATCCTGACAACCCCGTTGATTGCTTCCCTTGCCCGACATTTTGGTGGAACAGTTGATGTACTGGTGAATACTTATAATCAGGCGGTACTGAAGAATAATCCTCATATCGGCACCGTACATCTGTACAGTAAACTGCACCATCGCCACAGCGGGCAGTCCGCACTCGGTGTGATATTTAACCGGATAAAAACGTCGTTGCAGTTGCGTCGTGCAGGTTACGATGTGGTCATTATTGCCAAAGAACACTGGGATAAGCGGCCGTTACAGTGGGCAAGGCTCTCTGGTGCTAAAAGAATTATCGCTGTTGGAAATCAGGCACCTTCAGCCATTACTGATTTAATTCCCACCCAAAGCGCCCGGCAGCACATTGTTGAACTGCTCTCGCAGCTGGCACAGCCTCTGGGAGTCTCGTTGCCGCCTGCCGGGCTGGAACTCTATCCCGGAGAAGAAGAGGTCTCTGTATTGCGCCAGCGGATCAACCTCACCGAAGGATTACCGGTATACGGGGTTCAGATCAGTGCGCGTAAACCCGGTCAACGTTGGCAGACAGAAAAATTTATCCGGTTTATGCATGAAATTGCCGCACAACATCCGTGTCAGTTCCTGCTGTTCTGGTCACCGGGAGCGGCAGATAATAAAAGCCATCCGGGAGATGATGAGAAAGCCAGCGAGATTCTGGAGCATTGCACCGATATTAAGGTGACCGCGGTACATACCACTGGATTACGTGAACTGATAGCCGGAATGTCATTATGCCAGCAAATTCTGACCAGTGACGGTGGAGCATTGCATGTGGCCGCCGGAGTAAATGTGCCTACGGTCGCCATGTTTGGTAATAGCGATGCCTGGTTTTGGGGGCCGTGGGGAGTCCCGTCGGAAACGTTGGAAGCACCGGGTCAGGAAGTTGCACAACTGACCGTCGGGCAGGTGAAGGAACGTTTTATGGCATTACGGCAGAGAGTGCTGGCGGCTGAAAACAACGATATTGTTCCTGCAGCCTGACTGCTAACGGCACGGCTGGCTAAGGCAGCCAAAAAAAACGGGGCAACCCATGCCCCGTATTTCTTTTGGAAGTTACCAGGCCAGTACCAGGCCGGCAATTGCAGCGGAAAGCAGGCTGACCAGGGTTGAGCCATAAAGTAATTTCAGTCCGAAGCGTGAAACCACATTTCCCTGCTCTTCGTTTAAGCCTTTAATCGCTCCGGCAACAATCCCGATAGAGGAGAAGTTGGCGAAAGAAACCAGGAAAACCGACAGGATACCTTCAGAACGCGGAGTGAGTTGACCTGCCATTTTTTGCAAATCCATCATTGCCACGAATTCGTTAGAGACCAGTTTGGTCGCCATCACACTGCCGACTTTTAATGCTTCATCAGCCGGGACACCAATAACCCAGGCAAAGGGATAGAACAGATAGCCCAGCACGCCCTGGAAGCTGATGCCAAAAATAGTGCTAAACAGCGCATTAATCGCAGAAATCAGAGCGATAAAACCTATCAGCATGGCGGCCACGATGATAGCGACACGAAAACCAGCAATAATATATTCGCCCAGCATTTCGAAGAAACTCTGTCCTTCATGGGTGTTTTTCAGTTGTAAATCTTCTTCCTGATCCACTTTGTACGGGTTAATCAGTGATAACACGATAAAGGTACTGAACATATTCAGGATCAGTGCTGCAACTACATATTTCGGTTGCAGCATCGTCATATATGCGCCGACGATGGACATCGAAACGGTAGACATCGCAGTGGCTGCCATAGTGTACATACGGTTCTTCGACATCTTGCCCAGAATATCTTTATAGGCAATAAAGTTCTCTGACTGACCAAGGATCAGAGAGCTGACGGCGTTAAACGATTCCAGCTTACCCATCCCGTTAATTTTAGACAGTAGGGTACCAATCGCCCGGATCACCAGCGGCAGAATCCGGAAATGCTGCAAAATACCGATCAAAGCAGAAATAAAGACAATAGGACACAAAACATTGAGGAAGAAGAAGGCCAGGCCTTTGTCATTCATGCCTCCGAACACAAAATTTGTGCCTTCGGCTGCATATTTCAACAGGGTATCAAAAAACGCGGCAAACCCTTTTACAAAACCCAAGCCAGCTTCCGAATTGAGGAAAAACCACGCCAGCAGCACTTCAATCACCAGTAACTGCACCACGTAACGTAAGCGAATCTTTTTCCTGTCCTTACTCACCAGCAGGCAAAGTACGGCAACCACCACCAATGCCAGAATAAAATGGAAAATTTGTGACATACAGACTCCAGATTTGAGGAGAGTTATATTTTGTTATGTATTCTATGAAACGTTACATATAAAAACGAGAGCAAAAACCCATTATAAGTAAGAGATATCGTTAATTTTCTGAAAATTGTTGCTCTGTACTCACTTTTCGCCGGCGGTAGTTATTTTTTGGTATGGGGAATGTTGTGGACATTTTTCTTACTGATGTCCGTACAGTTAACCCCCAGCTCAGCTTCAAAAAGCGATTGCTCAAATTTTGTTAATCAGGTAACGTTGCTGACTGATTTATAGCAATGGCTATACTTTTTAGCATAGTCTATTGAATCGATAAATATTACCGATTTAACTGCTCTGTCCGGGGCAGGTAAAGTGGCGCTATCACAGAGAATTACGGGGATGTCAGATGTCAGAAGGTCAGACCGCCGACAGTAACAAGAAGCAGAGAAAGGTTAAGCTCGCGTTGATGGGCCCTGCATTTATTGCGGCAATCGGCTATATCGATCCCGGTAATTTCGCCACAAATATTCAGGCCGGTGCCAGTTACGGCTATCAGTTACTTTGGGTGGTCGTCTGGGCCAATATTATGGCTATGCTGATCCAGTTGTTATCAGCAAAGCTGGGAATTGCGACCGGGAAAAATCTGGCGGAACATATTCGTGATCGTTTTCCACGCCCTGCTGTCTGGTTCTACTGGGTGCAGGCTGAACTGATTGCGATGGCGACGGATTTAGCTGAGTTTATCGGCGCAGCGCTGGGTTTCAAATTGTTGTTCGGCGTTACCCTGTTGCAGGGGGCTATTATCACCGGAGTCGCAACTTTCCTGATTCTGATGTTGCAGAGTCGTGGTCAGAAGCCCCTGGAGTGGGTGATAGGCGCGATGTTGTTGTTTGTTGCCGGGGCTTATGTAGCAGAAATGTTTTTTTCTCAGCCAAATCCTGGTGGATTAATCCGTGGTATGGCACTACCTGTATTGCCGGATTCTAACGCACTATATCTGGCTGCCGGGGTACTTGGCGCGACTATTATGCCCCACGTCATTTACCTGCACTCGGCGCTGACCCAACAGGATGATGGTGCGAGTAAAAAACAGCGTTATGCCTCAACCAAACTTGATGTCGCCATTGCTATGACGATTGCCGGATTTGTTAACCTGGCAATGATGGCTACAGCTGCTGCCGTGTTCCATTTCAATGGTCATACCGGAATTACCGAACTCGATGAAGCTTATCTGACACTGAAACCTCTGCTGGGAAGTGCTGCTGCATTAGTTTTCGGTCTGAGCCTCGTGACTGCCGGCTTGTCTTCTACTGTCGTAGGGACTTTGGCAGGGCAGGTCGTTATGCAGGGATTTATTCATTTTACTATTCCGTTGTGGGTTCGCAGGGTAGTCACTATGCTGCCATCGTTTATTGTTATTTTTGCCGGAATGGACCCTACCCGGGTACTGGTTCTGAGCCAGGTATTCCTGAGCTTCGGTATTGCGCTGGCATTGATCCCCCTGCTGGTATTCACCGGTAACCGGCAATTGATGGGCGCACTCACCAATAAAAGGAAAACGCATATCACCGGTATTGTGATTGTAGTACTGGTCATAGTACTGAACGTGGTTGTGCTGAGCGGTGAAATACCGGACCTGTTCTGACAGGCCTTCATCGACAGGGCGACTATGGTTACCGCCCGGCAGACGAAACCATGATATAGTGTTTTTTTTGCCGGTTTTATACCGTTGCGTAGTAGCAGCCATGCGCGGTTCTGCCAGTGATTATTCAGCATCTTACCTATGTGCATTGATTATCAGGCAAGGTATGGTAGATGACTGTGAAAATGATGAATGAATTTCACCTGGTTACCGGTGACCAGCAGATTTGAAGAAGGCGAACCCGTCTTCACCATTAATTACCCCCAAGCGGAGTAGCATAAGAATGACAAACTATGCCTTGGTCGGCGATGTAGGCGGAACTAACGCCCGTCTTGCGTTGTGTGATGTGACTGACGGCAGCATCTCGCAGGCCAAAACCTTTTCAACCGATGATTATCAGAGCCTGGAAGATGTTATCCGTGAGTATCTGGCAGACCAACAAGCTATCACCTGTGCATGTATCGCCATCGCTTGTCCGGTGAAAGATGACTGGATTGAAATGACTAATCATAGCTGGGCGTTTTCTATCAGCGAGATGAAACAAAATCTCGGTCTGGAACATCTGGAAGTGATTAACGATTTCACTGCGGTCTCTATGGCTATCCCGATGCTCAGTAGTGATGATGTCATCCAGTTCGGTGGTAGTGAACCGGTGAAAGATAAACCTATTGCAATCTATGGTGCCGGGACAGGATTAGGAGTGAGCCATTTGGTACATGTCAACAAACGCTGGGTCAGTTTGCCAGGTGAGGGTGGGCATGTTGACTTCACCTGCGGGACCGAAGAAGAAGACATGATCATGAGTGTTCTTCGTGCCGAACGTGGCAGAGTTTCAGCTGAACGGGTGCTCTCAGGCAAAGGTCTGGTAAATATCTACCGGGCGATTGTCATTTCAGACAACCGTGTACCTGAACGACTGCTGCCACAGGACGTGACCGAACGCGCGCTTTCCGGTAGCTGCACAGATTGCCGGCGTGCGCTGTCACTGTTTTGTGTCATCATGGGGCGTTTCGGTGGAAACCTGGCACTGACCCTTGGGACTTTCGGTGGCGTATATATTGCCGGGGGAATTGTGCCACGGTTCCTGGAGTTCTTTAAAGCTTCCGGTTTCCGTGCTGCTTTTGAAGACAAAGGACGTTTCCGTTCTTACGTACAGGACATTCCGGTCTATCTGATTACACATGACCAGCCAGGACTGCTGGGAGCAGGCGCCCATATGCGCCAGACTCTGGGGATGGTGCTGTAATTTCTGTGTCATTCCTGAGCCGTGTTGTGTTTGCCACACCGGCCAGGAATGCATTCTGCTACAAATGCATCAGCAGACGAAATTCTTTGACCTTACTGCGGCTGACTGGGACCTGAAACTCCAGTTCCCGTAATTTAAGAATATAAGTATTGTTAAACCACGGCTCTATTTCGCTGATTTGATTAAGGTTTACGCAATATGAGCGGTGACAGCGAAAAAACTGACCCTCTGGCAGTCTCTGACAAAACTCACTAATACTCATCGACATAATAAACTGATCGCGCCGGGTGTAGACGATGGTGAGTTTTTCGTGCGCTTCTGCGTAACAAATATCGTGAATATCCGTCACGATGATCCGGTCATCTTTTACCAGATTGATAGTCTGCTGTGTTGTCGAATGATTTTGCGCAGAGATAGTATTTTGCTGGTGGTGCCAACCAGCTTCCAGCTTATTCAGCATGCTGATGATACGGGATTCCTGATATGGTTTCAGAATGTAATCAAAAGCATCCAGCTCAAAAGCTTCCACGGCATGCTCTTTCCAGGCCGTAATAAACACAATCAGAGGTTTAACCGCAAACTGACTGATATTTTTTGCCAGTAGCATGCCGTCAAGTGATGGAATGTTAATATCCAGAAAAATAACATCTGTCTGATGTTGTTGAAGATACTTAAGAACATCCAGACCGTCAGTAAAACAGGCTTCAATGCTGATATGACTGTACTCTTGTATCATCCAGCTGAGTTCCTGCTGGGCCAGGTACTCATCTTCGACAATGATAGCCTTCACGTTACATTCTCCGTACTGAATTGTCTTTTACTTTTGTCAGCTACCGTGGAAGGGGAGGTTTTGCTGACAGTAAAACTGATTTCGGTACCAGGGGAGAGGCGGCGAATTTTTAGTCCCTCCCCGTATAGCAATCTGACGCGATGATGAACGTTCAGCAGACCAATCTTATTACCTGGCATTTCGTTATTCGCTACTCTGCGGATGACTTCCTCACTGATACCTTCCCCGGTATCCTTTACTGAGATGATGACGTTATCTTCACCATCTCCCTGACGGATAGTAATAGTCACCACGCCTTTTCCCTGGGTACGCTGAATACCATGGACAATGGCATTTTCAACCAGAGGCTGGATAAGCAGGCTCGGAATTTTACAGGAAATTTCTTCATCGATGTCATAGATTACCGATAGTTTGTCGCCAAACCGGGCTTGCTCGATAGCGATATAATCCATTACCTGGTACAGCTCTTTCCTGATATCAATCACTTCATCATCACTGAGTTCCAGGTTGTAGCGCAGATAGCGCGACAAATTTATGACTAACTGACGGGCAGTGTCCGGGTTCATGCGGATCGACGAGGAGATAGCATTCAGTGCATTAAACAGAAAATGCGGATTGATTTTACTCTGCAGGGCGCGCAATTCAGCTTTATTTGCCATCTCACGTAACTGTTCAGCCCGTGAGACTTCCAGCTGTGTTGAGATGATTTGTGATAAGCCAACGGCCATCTCTTTCAGTGAGCCGGTAATCCGGTGTGCCCGACGATAATAAATCTTCAGGGTGCCAGCGACCTCACCTTTTTCCCGCAATGGTATCACTAAAATAGAGTGGATATCCCGTGTCCGGTTGGCTTCATCATTGTTACGGATAATGATTTTCCCGCTGGTAATCGCAAGCGTCGTGGTGGTGCTCAGACCAATATTACCGGTCTGATACTGCTCTTCACCATAACCGACGTAAGCAAGAATTTCCTGTCGGTTGGTCAGTGCCACTGCATCGGCATTGATATCGTGGCAAATAATTTCGCAGACCTGGCGTAATGACTGGCTGTTG
>Ga0157363_1005936_pt1 | contig 11447 bp, 2 predicted proteins | sample AttsexASBM1_FD_111477 | JGI IMG/M metagenome (GOLD analysis project Ga0157363, IMG submission 111477) | Fungus gardens microbial communities from leaf cutter ant in Ribeirão Preto, State of São Paulo, Brazil - Atta sexdens ASBM1 | ecosystem: Host-associated > Fungi > Mycelium > Unclassified ...
TCTATTCAATCAAAATTTAATTAAAAAATGCACTAATCAAATATTTTAATTAAATTGTGTATTTTATTTGATCTTATGATATTGCAATTTATGTATATTTTTTCACATTTTTCATATTTTTCTAAAAATATTTTTTCACTATATTTTTTCTAAAAATTAATAAATTGTCACAAACTTGAGATTATTTGTTTCTTTTATAAGCATCTCTTCTATTTAGCACAAAAATTTTTAGTTATTGTATCCAAAAACAGTTAGTTATGAAAAAAGGTGAAAATAAATAAAAAATCAAATTTAAAATTAAATAAAAAGTAATATTTTAGATTAGTATCACAGCTGCTATCTTATCGGTTTCAAAATTTACTTGGAAACGCTTATCGTGATAACGAATGTCTGTGCTTATGCCGTTGTGCGATTGTAAAAACTAAAAATGCGATTTAATTATTAATACACTAATTCGAATATTATAAAAAATTATAGTATATTGGAAGTAAATTATCAACTCGAGACAAATTGTGCAAAATTATAATAAATCCATATGAAATATTTCAATGTAGGTATCATTATTTTTAATTATCATAACAAGCTTCTTAAACATGTCTTTAAAAATGTTCGATTAGAGACGTATTAAGATAATTTCACTAACATCATCACTACATTTGCTAAACATTGCAAGACACATGTCTGCTAACGGATAAATGACCATTCGAAAGTGCAAAGAAAGTCTTTTTCCCACATTTTACGTTATGGTTTTAATTGCATTTCACATTAATTGCGACGCACCGTGATGTCGTTGCACCCGTATTATTTATCAGTACACGCGTGCGTGAGCACATTGTACGGTGTCGCACGGGATTATGCAACCCGCTGGCAATCATATAAGCGGAACATGGTGTCGCATTACTGTCGGTACGATGCGTGCAATTTTAACAGAACTATCGCGAGTTAGCACTTTTCTACGTAAATCGCGGAAAGAATAATTTAAAAATATAAATATATAAGAAAAGTACACAATATATGATACACAACATAATCATATAAACGATAAAAAAAATGCAATGAAAATTAATCAGTAAAGTTTTCAATAAAATCCTTATATCTAAAATCCTTACACAAATTTGAAAAATTTAAATTTTTCAGTCAGCATCAATAAATTGTTTAATTCTTAATGTACAAAAAATAGTTCATAGAATAATGCGATAAGAAATCGATTTTGAAAATTACTTTATTTAATGTAAATACAATCATAATTAATGCATCAAATCTTACCTCATTGGGCAGCGCGACGATCTTCGTGACGGCATTCTCACCGCTTTCAACGGAATGTTGTCCATAGAACTCTACGCCTGGCCTTCCGAAACTGATGTTTGAGTCAAGGAATTCCACAAAAGAAGGGGTTATATAATATTGTATAAATATGTGACACACTGACACAGAAACATGCCTCATGCGCCCGAGAGAATAGACTCTCGGAACTCGGATTTGCAAATGACCGATTTAACATGTTGACAGCGAGGATCATCATTTGAAGAAACAGCTGTTGAATACATATATAAGCGCATACTTTGCAAATTCTATAGTAAATTCCGCGAAGAACGATGCCAAATAATTATGCCATTAAGCTATAATGGACAGTTGCGCAATCGCAAATTACTTTGAATGATTCTGAAGGAGATTAACCTGAATTTTATTTTTTTATTTTTTTATTCACTTAAAGATCGTAGAAGATTCAATAATAATACGAATCTCTTTAAAAGCTTAAAGAAATTAATGTACATATATTAAAGTCAAAAAGATTAAATTTATATAAATTTTCTCTAATTTTTAAATAAGATCGGTTAAATATATCTTTATTGACAAAATAACAGATTTGCGTAACCTATTTATTTTGGAGATGAAATATTTTTAAAAATATAGAAAATTTAAATAGAGACAATAAATCTGCACGATTCAATAAAATGTGTATCAAATCATTTTTTAAATTCTAATCTTTGTACATATTTATTATATATATATAATAAAGATTTTTTATTTAACTTAAAAATTGAGCGCGGTACATTTGACATAAGATATCAACCTATTTTTTATTTTCTATTAATATTTTCTGCGATCGCAATAGTAATTTACAAACACAATTTGCTTTTTCTAACTAAAATAATTTCAATATCCATTTTTTAAAGATAAATTTTATCTATTCGAGCGCATTATAACGACACGTATCTATTGGTTTGTAGAAAGTTGTTGAATCTAAAAACGGAAACTAGATAAAGTATCATCGTTTGAGCTACTTCAAGTTACGGGAAGAGTTCAAGAAGTTTGTGATTAAGTTCAAATATAGTTGAACCAGCGCTTGGAAAACTAGTACACTCGGCCGATGGTTTCACTGAAGCGAAGACTAGGTGTGTCGCACAGATAATCGTCTATACGTATATCTATTGCGAAATAATGATTATCTGGTGATTACGTAGTCCTTGAAAGCATCTGCCGACGATGTGTGTGTGGTTACGGTATTAAACTAGCATTAAATTGCAGACTCGCTGACGTGTTGATTATTTCACTACGATCTAACATCCCGTTTAATAACATCTATGAAGTTAAAAGCGCGTAATTTTCCGCGAATCGACAGGATAATTCTCGGATCACATATAGTTTTCTTTATGTAGCTTTTTTTATCTTGTTACATTAAATTGTAATCAACTTTCGATTGTGTACATACTGTTCCAATATTGCATACATTTTTAGAAAATATTCTAAAATATAAGTATAAACTTATAATATAGCGTATAAATTTATAACATATAATGTATTGTCGACAAAAAGGCTATCGTAAAAAATAAAGCTTAAATTATTTATAAATTATTATAAATATAGTTTTCTTTTAAAACATAAAATTTTCCGATGTAAAAATTGTGATAGATAAAAATAAACAGATCTAAATTTAACGAGAGTATTCATGTCAAATTACGATTTAAATTGCGTCTTTCTATCTTTATATAAAAACAAAAATTGCGTATCTTTAGAAAAAAACAATTTAAATTTATCATTTGATGTAAAAAAATCTAGAATCTAGATAAACAATACAAATGTTTGTTCCATTTCTATTTACAGATGTTATTTTGAAAAATTTTAAATTAGCAATGATCTCAAACTGTTACCATAGACGCGATTCCTAACTGATACAGGTTTGTTGAGATAATTTCTGCATATACGTAAATTAAATAAGCGTTAACAAGATCGAGAATCAAGATTAACAAAGTGTTATTACAGAATCAAATTCGCGCTGACCTTAATATTATAAATTGCTGAAAACTTCAATCTTTCACTGGCCGACAGTTAGTGACCTTCTTAACGCAAAATGATTACGAAATATCATATCCTCGCAAATAAACACGTAATAAAATTAGTCAGCAGTCTTTCGAAGTCAAACGTTTCGATCGAACGAATGCTGCATGTGCATTTTGAACAATCGATATCTCTTAATTATTATGCAAAACGGTTGTGTTTCTCTTAATCGATGAATTTTAGTGCGACAGACAGTTGTCTACTCGATTCTCGAAGAAATTGTAAAATTAGAATTGAGAAATATAAGCTTAGATCGATTTTCCCGAAGCCGTTAAAGAAAGTAAGTTAGAAAGACCGCTGCATTGAATTCTTCAATTAGAAATAAATGCATTCATATAATGCGAGATTATTACACGCGAACACCATCGTGAATTCTAAATGTGATTTAATATTTCTTCAATAATGCCCTGCTCCAAGCACAGTGCAAGTTTATAAAACATACCGCAAGTGATTTATGAAGTCTTTGTTAAGCAATCGCTCGCGGCACCACGAAACAGATTTTCCTATTGTGGCAATAAAAAAGTCATAACAAGTATTTACAACCGACCTGATATTTATGACAGTAATAGCTTTCCATTTTATAAAGAATATTTATTTTATGTTTGGTGAATTGTGACTAAAGATTCAAAGCGTTCGTTTAAATAAAATCAAGTGATGCTAAAGTATTAAGCGTTTTATAAAAATCTCTTTAATGATAATGTAATAAATGTTAATTTACAACAAATAATTTAGGCTATTCGAACTTGTACTTTTTCTCTTTCCAAGGAACGCATCCTCTCAGAGGATTAATAGATCGATACGCGCGTCATTGAGTCCTGGCGGTTGCGCCTCGAGACCAGATTATAAATACCAAACGGGAAGAAAGCGAAGAGGCGAGGAGGTAAGAAAAGCAAAAGGATACACCTTGATGGCGCCGGATGCCGTGCCAATGATCATCAGCCGCAGACTCGGATCCCAGGCGAGAGCGGTTGGCTTGTTCGGGAAACCATGCTGCACCGTCTGCAACGAATAAGATCTATTAGTAACGCTGATTTCGATCAATTTCCTAATGTCATAAACAGAATTATGTTTCTAAGTGTCTTTTATATTGCTTATTGCATTTATCATTTGAGAACAAAGTAAGTTTGAAGTCAGCATTATTTCACACACATTATACGAAAAGTTTTCATCATATTCATCATATTCATCTAAAGAAATTTTGTGATAAATATAAAACAATGTAAATATAATAATTCTATTTCTAAATATAGTAAATTAAATATAGTAATTGTTACAAGAATATTAAAATACAATTAATTTAACAGCTATTACGAAAATATAAAAGATGATTGTTAGTTATATGAATTTGAAGAAAATAAGTAAACATATGCATTGTATATATATATATATATATATATATATATATATATTATTCCACCGTTAATATTTAATAAATAATAATTATTTATTTTGATTTATTATATTATATACAGATATTCAAATTATAATATTATATACGTTAATAACATAATATATTTGCAAGTTTATAAATTTACATACTTTTTTATAATCCTAACAGTTTTGCATATCGAATATGAATATGATAAAACAGGATAGGATAAATTATTACGAAACAGAATAATTCAAAGAAAAAAAACTGTTCCGTGTATTAGTCGCATTAATTTTAAATCATTTCCATATTTGATATGATTTTCTAATTAATGTTCATTATTACATTACAGTTTTTCATGTTATTACTTCAGAATAATTTTTTTACTTTCTTTCCAAATTTTAAGAATGCGAATAACGCTTTGAATTACATTCATCTCAATTTTTGATCATTCAGCATCTTTAAGGCATAATTAAGAATGGCACTGAAGTCTTGACACGACTATTAATTATAATTGATTTGGATGAAAGTTGCGATGAGGTGTGAGTTGACGCGAGTCTCGTGATGAGTCAGATTTTGACAATACCCGTTAATCGAACGTGGCTTATCATACTCGTTCATACCTACACGCGTGTATACGTCAGCATATGAGGAGACATATGTTCTGATTGCGGTAAATGTACCTTCGAAAATCAGCCAGCGACTAATAAAGACTCGCTCGAGTGATGAAATATTATTGTCAATAAACTTCGCGTGGACCACGCTTATATATTTCCGTCTCTTCCCATGGCCAATTATAACACTCGCGAGAATACGCAAGTAACGTTCTAGAAACCTAAAATCTGCATACGTTCTTTCTCAAATCTAAATGTACGGACATACAAAATGATTCTTGAAATAAAGTTGAGAATCGGAAGAACAATTTTTCCTTATCCGAGATGATTCTTGATCTTTCAACGCGTAATGATTTTATTTTGTATAATTAATTAGTGCGAATAAATAATGCTGCAGAGAGATTCTCTTTGAATGGAAAAAATTGTGTTTTAAAGCAACATATTAAGCATTAATGGTTATGAACGAAGATAAGACTTTCTGTGAATTGGTTGTATAAAGTGCAATTAATAAATTATGTTAGTCATTTAAATGTAAATTTTATTGTTTCAAGATCTTTATCCAAAACCAATAAGATAATATTTAATCTCACTCTTTCACTAGTTCACATCATATAATAATTTTTTTGTACTAATATAATTATTGTATATTGTACTAATATAATATATAAGAATTTTTTGTACAATGATGCATCGCATTAAATGAAGTTCAATGTAAGTCTACATACATCTATATTTGTTTCAAATATTTCGGATTAATTTCATTTTACAAACTGATAATTTTAGATAAACATTTTAAATATAAAATTTGAGTATACAATGAGATGTCACAGATTTTGTTTTTTATGAATTTATATTGAGCAACATAATGTAACGATATCCTGGTTTTAACTATTTATGTCAACCCACTACTATTGCATTTGACGTACACTGAAGAAGATCCAATTCATGGGATCGAAATGTTCTGTAACTGAATTTTAAATATGAATTTAATCACACGAAGATCTTGTGTTGACTTACATTGATTTAGTTGTTTTTTTCATATCTTTCGATTTATTTCTTGAAGCTTGATACTACTACTCTTACTAAAAATATTTAATATTACTTGTAGAGAAATTATAATAAAATGTTTACAATTTTTTAAGCGAAAAACTCACAATACAAAGAAAATATCTTGTAAAAAATAATAAAATATAAAACTAACTTAATATTAAGGTAAAAACACATTGATATTTGAATTTATTTTACTTGTAATTGTCGTAGAAATTTTCATGATAATTTTCGTAATGTAGCATATTCATCATCAAAAAAATACAGACAAATCAGGATTTTAATGAAAATTTATTAGAATGAATAAATTCCGCAAAAGCAATGTTATTCATATCTTCGAGACAACAGTTTTATTCAAACTGAGATTGCGATAAAAAACTGTTGTCATCGCAAATTTTCTTAAACTAAAATTTGCAATTCATTCAATAAATAAACGGTAAGGAAAGATTTCTCTACTTGAAACTATATAATATTTTCGATAAATCTTGGTAAGAATTCTTTTGAAAATTTCATTCCTGATCCGTCCATACATCGACTTGAATTGCGATTAGAAAAACCCGGTGGTCTTGGACCTTGGCTCCAGAACCATTTCCATGAGAAAAGGTGTCACTACCTGCAAGTTGTACTAAACACGATCTTTACGAAAGATATATCCTAAAGAGAGTTAAAGCGAGACACTGTACTGGTATTCTGTGCAACAAAGAAACGCGGTCCCTCTTAGCTTCTTTTCAGTTAAATTCGTAATGAATATCAAACGCGAATATCAAACGAAGAATTAGTAAGGAAAATTCGATTTTGAGAAAAATGCATTAAATTTCTTTTGTCTCATGATAGACTTAGTAGCAATTTAAAGAAGTTATCGCAAGTAATTTATTATAATAGTGCTTTAATATTTATTTAATATTAGTTTAGTAATCTAATATTGCTTTCCTAAAATATAGCAAAAACTCAAATTTTTACGACTTTACTATTATTTATCTCTTAGCTTTTTAATGTCTAAAGAATAAAAAGTCGACCTTTTGCGATTTCGTAAGTAAAAATATAAAAATTTTGCACTGTGAAATATTGATGAGTTATTTACGTCGAACGAAGCTAAGCAAGTTCACGATCCGCGTGAGAAACGCAAATTGGCGAACGGTCTTCCCTTCTTCGATATAGAATAAGATTTCTTCTTTTCATCTATACCTTTTACGCTGGTTTCTCCCTTCTTTCTGTCTCCTCAAATAACGCCAACGAACACCGATGAATGGACACTATTTGCATGTTGCTATTTTCGAATCATTTACATACCGAGGAGAAAAAAATCGTCCAAACAAATATCAAGGTAATTGAACTTGTACTTGGTTCGTGACGACACTGAAAACTCAAATATCTATTGAAAATTTGTTTATATCAAGTTTTAATAACAAAGAATTCTAATCCTTTCCATCATATTTCAACTAAAAAAAATACATGTAGGTATAGGTATATTATTATATTTACTTAACTCAAATCAGAAAAATTACGTGTTTGAGGATTGATTTTTCCGATAAAGTTATCATATGACATATAACATCGATTCAATGATGCAGTTACGAGTACGCTCCCAAGTAAATACGAAAAAAGGGAAGGTCTTCGGGATCTTATCATATTTTATTTGCACGTAATGCCGATATGATCATTCGCTATCTGTACGCTGTTAGAGTTTTTCGTTCGTCATCAAGCTATTAAAGAATTAAGAGTTAGGTAAGATACACCGAGTATTCTAAGAATCATGTCACATTAATTTATTAAATAATATTAACAATATCTTGAACTGTTTCTTTCGTAATCGTAATAATAAAAAGTATATATTAGTAGAAGAAACTATATTTATAGAATATTTTAATATCCAAATATAAAAATTGATTTCAAAAATTTTAAATTAATTTCGTAATATAGAACAATTTTTCGATAGAATTCAAATGAAAATTTTTCGATAGAAAAATCAACAAGTCAACGTTTCTGCATAAAAAGACATTGCAAAATCTTAAAAAAAAAAACATTAATAACCAATAAAAGAGATATTTTTTTCTCAAAAGAGTTAATAAATATCTCATTTACAGAATAGTATATAATGAATTCAAGAAGATCACATTTTGATAAATTAAATTTTGATTATCGAATTAAAGAATGTAAGACTAGGAAATTACCACGAAACATTTTTCAAACTATTTTCACTTTACGTAGATCTATGGGATTAGCGATTAGCATGTTATTCTTTTAATGTAAAAAAATAATGACAGATCCAGTAACATTCTTCATAGTTCTATAGTTCTATATAAAAATAAAAAAATTCCGCATTTTTTATATTAAAAAAAAAAAACTGAAAATATGATGTACTAATTTTTGTTTTTTTTTTTAATACAAAAAATGGGAAACTCTTTTTTATTTGTGTAAGAAACTGTAAAATTATGAAAAGTGCTACTGGAACTGTCACTATTTTTTTTATATTAAGACAATTTGCTAATTTTACAGATTTGATAATTTTTTCTCCATGCATTTCGCGGAACTTCTTCAAGAATTCATAGCGCGGGGAATTAAATCGCTATAAGGTTTCACGATAATGCATACGACGTCACAGTGTCATCACGTCGAGCAAATGAATATATGTTAGGAATACTCTTAGTGAAAAATATTAACAATTCTCTTTCGCTCGTATCTATTAGAAATTGCTGCTTATCATTTAAGTAGTTTTGGCGAACAATAATTTAGAACCAAAATTGCTATTATATTTTCTGCAAATTTTATTTATAAAGGACTTAAATAATTTCTTCGAAATTGTAATTTAAGTAAATTTTCGCTCATTCGTGTTTCGTTTATAATCATAAGATTATACATTGTATAATGATAAAAAAAATGATTTTCATATTTTTATAAATCAATAAATATTGCGTTTATCTACAGTTAAATCTCAATATAACTTTCTTTCTACGTAATGATTAAATTTAAAGTGCTTTTCGGAATTTTTAATGCAATAACGATGACATGTTTTTGCAACACAGGTGCAATATTGACTTGTTGATTTCCGCGTAATTCATTCGAAAAAGCTATTTCCAGTCACTTGCGGGACTGATAAGAGGTTTTGACGTTTCCTGCAGATTGCACAGACCCAACAGCAAGAAATTATCTGCTGTGAGGGCCTCGCTTGCATACACCTTGTACATGTTCGTCTTTTCAAACAATTGATCGTACGTTTAATAGAGCGTAGTGAAAAATACAATGCCGCATTCAACAAAGATCGCGCGACTTTGTAACACTTGAATGGTTATTGTCAGCCGAATATCATCTGTTTCATCATTAATTTGTTGAGTAATGATCATTCCTTCGTCGCTTCTGTATCTTATCCACAAGTATGCATGCTAACAATAAGTAGAGAAGCAAATTCCTCGGAGACCAGCTCAACTTTTTACTAATCCTCTTATTAAACAATTCTACATTTTTTTATGAAACTAACTTTTGCGATGTTAACGATTTAGTGGAAATCGTTCTCAATTCAGACATTGATTCTGTCATTACAAGATTCTGGCAATTACAAGACTCTAGAATTTTAATTTTATTCTAATTTAATTAAAATTGAAAAAACTATAACATCTAAAAGATGTTTAATTTCCACTTTGTAAACAAATTGCAATTTTGTAACAAATTGTAATTAGTTTTATCGTAATGACACAAGACATTGTTCGTAATATTTTTATACAACAAAATATATTTAAAATGACTTTTAGGATCAGTTCTAAATTGCACAACTGAATATCACTCTTGCTAGATAATATATTACTTGTATAATAAATATAATACGCAAGTATGAGAAGGCTACCCTAACACTCCTTGGGAAAAAAAAAAAAAAAAAATCCTTTCCAGTTTTTATATAAATTTTGTCAATGAAAATTAAATTAGATTAATCAACTATTGCATCTTTAATATCTAAAAATAAATGAAAATTTTTACATCAATAAAATTAAAGAATATATTTATAGAAAAAAAGATAATAATAGACATGGTTATTTGTAAGAGATAAAATACATTCGTTATTGAAATAGAGCTATTCCAAAATTATCAAAATCATTATCAAAATCGATCAAATACTGAATACGTACGAAATGCAAACATTAAGATTCTTCACATACGTAGCTACAAGAAGTCTTTCATATCCGTATTTCGGTAGCAAAGTTAAGAGACAAATGTACTACAAAGTTATTTTACTGCTTAAAACAATTGTTATGACATTCCTTCGTTGATGCCTTTCAAGTTCGCATTCTCATGGAAATTCATGCGGCGTTTTGTAAGTTCAGTTCGCAAACACGTTCTGATGCATCAGATAATATGCTGTCGGCTTTGAAGCGTAGTCCCTGAATATGCGACTGTTTACGATCGATGCACAAAATACTGCAGTCGAATGAAATCGTGCAATGTGTTCATGAATAAATAACGAATTAACGAGCCAGTATAACGTTTGAGCGAGCGCAAATACTTTCGCACATGATTAAATGTTTAAGACATTAACGAAGTAACGACATTCAAATACAGCTCGTACAACACAAAATTTTCAACATCTGCCTTGATGAGAAAATCGATGAGAGGTGAGATGATACAAGATATATTAGATGTGGGAAAAAGTTCATCGCATTTTTTTAATGCCATCTAACGGGAAAAACGCCACGAACTTTTTTCCACACCTAATATTTTCGACTATTGAGAAGATATGTGTGTGTATAGTTAGAGATACAATTGAAAAGCATAGTAAGAAACAGGAAATAATAAACTTGCCTGTCTTTTTCAATTATGTCTCAGGCTTTAAACTAATGGTTTATAGTGGTTTTAAAAGTTATTCACTACAAAACTATCAGTTTCGTGATTAATTACAGATAAAAAAATACAATTTTTATATTATCATCAGGTTAATTGTAACTATAAGTTAATCAGTAAATGAAAATCCTACAATATATTCGTAGAAAGATTTTACGATATAAAAAAAAACTAAAAAACAATAAGCAAAAAAATGCACCGGGTATCCTACTTATCGGAAATTAGCGCGTTTTGCTAATGCCAGATTTCAA
>Ga0157363_1005937_pt1 | contig 11446 bp, 5 predicted proteins | sample AttsexASBM1_FD_111477 | JGI IMG/M metagenome (GOLD analysis project Ga0157363, IMG submission 111477) | Fungus gardens microbial communities from leaf cutter ant in Ribeirão Preto, State of São Paulo, Brazil - Atta sexdens ASBM1 | ecosystem: Host-associated > Fungi > Mycelium > Unclassified ...
GGAGTATTCTTATTATAAAAGACTGGATATCTGGTAGATTGTTGTATCACTGTCACAGAAACATGTTGCAAAAAGAATGGGCTTGTATTATAGATGTTGAGAGGCAGTATCACTATAGAGATGTATCTTCCAAACAGGTGGACTTGGTATATGACATCCTGGTATATTTCTACACTATATATACTACTAATACATGCATGCTAACAATAAATATACATCTTGATATCATCTTTCTAGTTCCTTTTAAAATTTTCTAGGTTTATGATATTATGTGACTGTGGTCACATATCTCTTTATCATCCAAGAAATAAAATAAATAAGAGAAAAGAAAAGAAAAATCAAATCAAAGAAGATAAATAAAATATAAAATATAAGAGTTCAATATCAGGTGCAGTTTACACCAGGGTGGAAGTCCACAAAATGGACTTAGAGATGTGTGGACTTGTGGAATGATCTTGGCTTCAGCTTATGTGTTACACTGTCTGTCTGCCGTATGATTGCAACTTTAGATGATAGGAAGAAGTCCAAGCTGGAAGTGAGTGCTGATTTGGTGTGTTGCCATTGAACACCAGGGATTGAGTTTAATAAGAATTATCTTCATTAATTATCAGACTAGCAAATTACAGTATAACTACTAGTCTTATATATGAGTTCTTACTATAAAAGATGCTTGGGGTTTTAGTAGTATAGCTCCTATTGCCCTGAGTGGAGGTTTTAGTGTTGAGACACTGACAGGGGTAACTCTGTCATGGAAGACTAAGTCGAATAGGAATATCTCTGCCATGAAAGACAGAATACCTGGATAGTTGTAGTACCGTTATAAGGTATGTTGCAAGAAAGATGGGCTTGTATAATTTGGAGATGATATCACCATGGGGATGTAATTTCTGGACATGTGGACTTGCATATGACATTCAAACATACCATAACATATTGATCTATACTATAAGAGAATATAAAAAATAGATAAAGAATAAAGATCAGCTAAGTATTATTCATAATAAAAATTGAATAATCTTGGATCAGTATATGATACTTATAACTATTTTTAGAATCTACATAAATGTTTCCTAACATATGACTTGCTATGTGATTATAGTTATGTAATTAGTAGAATTGGGTCAAATAGAAAGATTTAAATGTGTACTTATAGTTTGGAGGTGTATAAAGTAAAAAGCTAGTAGAAATACAAGAGACTATTGATTCAGATGGATGATGAAGTAGTAAAAAGCTTTGATAAGCCAGAGAAGAAAAAGAAGAAGAGAATCTTTTAATAGAATAACAAACCAAAATATATCTCAAAAAAGAGCAAAAAGTAGCTTAAAAATAACAACATTCAAGTTCTACTATAATCTGTTTAATTCTCTAATATAAATATAGACTTATTGCAAAATTAGGCTAAATATCTATAATAGATCATCTAAAAGAGTATTTAAACTATGTAATAGACTAGTAGTGAAATGAAATTCTATTCTAACTAGAGATTTGCCAAAATTTGATAGAAGTCTAAGAGATTAGAGTAGAGACAGTTATTAGAACAAAAAGTGGTTATACAAAGTACTGGATAAATAGATAATAAGAGTCAAAAAAACTATCTTAGTAAGTAAATTTACATTGTAATTCATTATTAATTCAATATCTTATAAAATCATGTGATATTCTGAGAATATATTTGTAATGAGATATTTGTCAGAGTTGTGAACAATAGACTTGGTTTTATTTATTTTATTTTCCTTTTATTTTTACATTTGGTTTCATTTTACTTTTCTTTATTTTGGAATTAGGCAAAAAATGTGATGTGATGTCACATATGATGGTCACACAAGTCACAAAGCATGATGGGGGCATGACACCTATCATAGTGTGGTCAAATATGTCACACAATCATGTGACACAGATAAGAACGTAAAAGATGATATCATACAGTATGACAACAGCATGTTGACCTTATGGAGTGCACAGGTCAGTTGTAGTATGTTCACAGACCACAGTCTGTAGTATATAAGATAAACTATCTTGTACTAAGAACTTTATTCAGTTCTCTTGTGTTACTCAATATAAGAGACATCTTTTGTTCTATCACTTAAACTTAAGTCATAACAGTGTTAGAGTATTGAGAACAACATCTTCTAGAGTTTATTATATGATATGAATTTGTCTAAAAGGTAAAAATATTGGGACAGTTTTTTGAGCTACTGTAGTTCTTCTAAGAACATAGTAAAACTGAATCCCAAGATCTCTCTAAATTTATGGACAAATCATAGAAGACTATACACAATGTAGAAGGAGGTAGAAAGACTCAGAGTTACTAGTTAAATAAGATCCTTATAAAGTTATTGACTTATTACTTAGTAAATTTTGTTACTTAGACCATTCCTTATATGTACTAAAAAGGGCCATTCTCTTGTGAGAATGATAAGTCCAGCCAGTGCAAAGTACTGACTGCTCTCATCTCAATATTTTTTCATTGACCCTTATCCTTTTGCACTACCCTTCTTTGAAGAGAATAGGCTACCTGCTCTTAGGAAAGTATCATATCTTGTGAGTGTGCAGCAAGTTTCCCAGCTACTACCACCATGCTGTTGTAGTAGTAGCAACCCTCTTACTTTCTTAGCATCGATGAACTGGCTTAATTCATGTTTACCAAAGTCTTTACACGTATATATATACTCAATAAACTTCACCGTATAACCAATGATGATAATTTGCTAGATGGCAGTTAAATATGATACAACTAACAGAGAAACACTTCAACATCCCAGAGTGGTACATCCTAAACAATGGAGTTGAAGGTAAGGCGAGCAGCGACGTGCCAGTCTGATATTATCTCTCAGCTACTTTCATATCATTTTCCATTTGCTGATTTAGAAGTGTGCAAATGCTGAGGTTGAATGTCGTGCTGGTCAAGGACAAGTAAAAGGAAAAGTATTCATCACAGTTGGATAATCTCAAAGGGTATGTACGCATAATACAATATCAACTCGTTCCCGAAGCCCAAAAAGCGCATATTATGGAAACCAGGTTTCCATCATGCGTGGATTCTCTCCTCCCTCAGAAGAGTCAATTTCGAATATTGGAGGACAAAATGCAAAAGGTGGTGATAATGGACAAAGACTAGCAGTCCACTGAGTTAGTACCCTTACGTAGACAGGAGAAAAGTATGATTTTCACTCATAAAATTGTACAAGATGGCGGCCCCACGTCATAAGAGGGATTGTCTGTCCCATTGTTCATGGGGATAGACTCGCTAGGATTCTCATCTTTCGAGAGAATACCGGTGAAAATTGAAAAAGCGTCCATGGTGGTAGATTCGTGAGAGGTAAGAGAAAGATTTAGCTGGACTGGAGAGCAAAGACGAAGATCAGACGAAGATCTCGAGGATGACAAAACGCTTTACCCATTCTGTGCCCTCTTATAGGAACTCTAAGAGAGAGTCGCGTGCCTTGATATTTTTGGCACAATAAAAATTGATCAACACTCCTAGACAATAGTGAATCGGCAAATTTACCACAGTTCGCAATTGTCCAATAATATACAGTCCTTTCCTAACCAAGCCCGTTAAAATCTCTTTTGCAGCCTTCTCTAATCATGATTGTCTCTTCATTCCGGCTGAAACGCCGCGTCAAAAATCCAAGTTCATTCATTGAAAATGTAGCATCCTCGACACGGAGGTTCGTAGCTCGTGCAATATCAACCAGTGTACATTACACGCTGACATTAAGTTCGGCGGTACCGTCTTCTCGCTGAATGGTCTCAAAAATTCGGTGTATTGCAATCATCACATCTGCAGACTTGGAGCTTTCCAATAAGAATCTTTCCATCACAATGATTCCGCTGTTCTGGATCTTGCCTCATTTTCTCCGCTTTGAAGTGATTCCTTTCCCCAGATCGATATTGAGCCAGGTCATGCAAATTACCTACGATTCGAATGCGTTCAGATTCTGGAGAGTAGAGAGAACGCAATTGTAGTCAGGATTTCTTGAGTATGCCATAGAGGGAAGAAGGCACGTTTTCCCTACCGGAAAAAACAAATGAGATGAGACGCCCAAGACTGAAGGTAGTATGGAGACCGAGATTTGAGAGTGGTCGCTTCCGGTGTGCCGACTTTACTGCGCTTCGTAATAGTTCATAGCCTAAGACATGGGTGAATTGAGTCATGCTGGTCGACTCGAAGAATTCTTACTAAATTTGATCACCAGTGTTCCAAAACCTTGTCAATGGTGAGGAGGCAGTGTCATGATACGAAATTCTCTTGTAGAAAGTTGACTGAATTTGTTACGAAGCCTTCGTCTCAAAATGTGATTGGAATGATAAGATTTATAAGTGATCAGACTATGACTAAAGCACAATCAATCTACTACAAAGCCCTGACACGCATCGCTTCTTTCTCTCTTACCACCATCTTGCATGGTAGTGCCCATAAGAGAATTAGCAAATACATTGTTTCCTAGCACTACTAAACACTTATCATCCACTTCAATGGCTCAAAACCCTTCCAACATGGACATGGACATGGACACAGATATCCTCAGAGGAAGATCAGTTTCCTCTAGCAATAACAGCTCAAGGGAGTCCTCAATGCACTCAAATGCTTCATTGGTTCCATACCACAAGAAGATGGAAATTCAAAGCAACAATCCACTTTGGAGTGAACAGATGAAAATTGAAGAGAATGAGAGGTTTTCTCTCTCATATGCAATGCCCACAAAGAGTAGGGATTCACCAGTCAAACTGGCAATAGACAATAGTCCCAAAGAAAGGGATCAATGTGAAATCAACATGGCACCTGCCCTCGACAACACACCTGCTCCTCACCAAGATAAGAGCAAGGCCATTACTAATACTAACACTCTTAGGAGTTCAAGAACATCCCATTACCATATAACATATGTCAACCAGTTGAACCAAATGTGTGGGATGGTGAAGCCTACACCATTTCCATTTATAGCACTATGGAATTTTTAGATATAGATGCAAAGAACATGACAATATCATTACTACACATTATGAACTTCATAAAGAGTAGAAAGGTAGACTGAAAACATATTGACGATGTTCCAGCATTAAATGGGTTTGGTGAAGCCACTAGGCTCTTCATTTCTTCAACATATAAATCTGGTTGGGACTCATTATATACTAACAACAAGAATACAACTTTCAGACAGGAAGTAGTGTACAAATTCACTCTAAAGAATAATAGCATCAAACCAACCTTGAACAGCCAAAGGCCTAAAGGTAAACAAGCAGAAATTGTCAAACTTACCTCTCCTATTCTAGCAAGATCTCCAAAGGAAATTCTGGAAAAATTAAAATTCTTTAAAAAAGGCAATAAATCATTGAAGAAGGTCAAACCTAATAACAGACCTTCATATGCTCAAGTATCAGCTTCTAAGGTCAGTGAAATTCTGAAAATCAAAGAACACTTTCCCAACCTATTGGTAAAAAAGATTGAAAATATATATAAGATGATCAATGATTCTGGTAAAGTAAAGCCCAAAATTAACATGACCACCAAAGGCCCATCACAAAAACAAATCATTATTCCTATGAGTAATGACAACAAATCCAAATTTATGGCATTGTTAACTGAACATATCACCAATTTAAACAGTATGCTCAAGGATATCAAATAGAAAGTCATAGCAGATTTTGCTTGTATGGACTGACATGGTATCATTATTACTATAAATAAGGTAGCCTCTCCCTTGGATCTCTTAACTATTAAAAAATATGTAAGAAACATAGATCATATAGATTCTAAAAACATAGAGACACCCTATCTCTCAGTCAAAATTCTATTTAAAAATAATAGGTATTTATTACCTGATAGAAAATACTAATACTCCTATAAACTCTAGTATTATCAAAACAATTCTCAAGAACAATTATATTTTCAACAATGTATCAATTGCATCAAAACCTCAAGTTATTAAGATGTCTTCCAAGTTGGATATGGTGATTATTTGGCTAGATATATGGAATATTCAAAGCAGTAGTAAGGCTAAAGGTTTGATTAACAGGTATTTCATCATAGGTAGTTATATCACTACTATTCAAGATGCAAATATGAATCCAGGTATTCCTTAATGCAAAAACTGCTGGAAATGGGGATATATAACATTTGCTTGTCATATTCAAGGGTTGAAATACACTAAGTGTAGTAGACCTCACAAAATGGAATATCATTGTCACATTGTCTGGTATTGCAAGGCAAATTTCAAGACTAACCTCTCTAGACTCAAAACAAAGTAGGGTGAACTGTGCTCATATTCATTTAAATATCTAAACTGCAAAGACAATTACCAAGCTGATTCAAATACTTGTCTCTTCTAAAAGTATTACTTGAACAAAGAGTGGTACACAAAGAAATATCAATATATCTGGAAAACCAGAAGAAACTCAATTTACTTAGCTATAAGCACTACTCAAGTATGATTTTAAAAAACCTCATGATATTCTTGCAGAACATTTGTAAGAACAAATCTCTCACAGAACTAATATTAGAAAGAGGAGGAAATTTCAACATTCTCTTTATTCAAGAGCCTCTATAGTCAATCCTACATGCTATTCCAAGCTTTTCTAATGAAAATAGGAACAAAGTTATAGAGACCCCTAACCATCTGAATTGTATTACTTTTTCTAGTTTGAGTCATAACAAACATGACTATTCCAGAGTTGTTTCATACATAAACATTTGCTTAATTTCCACATGTTTTTCTTTATGAAAGGATGTTCTTAACCATAAAGACATCTATTGTTTTTCTTTTTTCAATAATGGTTCAATTTTCTTCATGATTAACATTTATTCAGATAATAATCATTCATCTTTAAAGTATCTCAAGGATACTAAGGCAAATATTCAGAATATTTTAATTATGGTACGCAATTTTAACATGAGAGATAGCAACTAAGATCCTTTGTACCCTTTCCATTTTTCTCATAGCGACATTTTAGTAGAGATTGTGGACTCTTTTGATCTCACTTTATTATCTCCTATTTAACAGGTTCCTACTTGATATTCCGATACCAAAAACAATTCCAATTCTGCCATTAATCTATTCTTTTTACAGTCTAACTCAGCAGAACTTAATAACCATGAAATCTATCCAGAACTTCAGTTCCCATCATATCATGCTCCTCTTACTGTCAACATTATAATTGAGAAAGAGTTCATCTAGAATAAAAAACACACTATCATAAAGAATAGCAAAGAAGAATCCAAATTCATAGATAACTTTATAAAGAAATTCAGGAATATCAATACAAGAAATATTATTACTAAATGATCTCTTGAAAACATAGTCCAAGAATATGCTGATATATCAGAATCAATATAGTTATTGCATTCTCAACTAGTCAATATTATAAGATGGTCCAAAGATTGGTGGAATTATAGATGTCAGAAAAAAATAACAGCTTACAGGATATCTAAACAAGTTAAAGAATAGAAGGACTTCAAGAGAGTGGTGAAGACCACAAAATGCTAATTTTTTGATGAAAAAATTCAAGAAATCACATCAAAGAACTATAGACTATGGAACCTTATGAATTGGGTAAAGAAATGAAAACTGCCAGCCATTGAAGCAATTCAATACAATGAACAACTGTGTATCAAGATTAAAGACCTTTGAAAAGTTCCACACCAAACATTTAACTTTGCTCAGAGTTGATGAGTAGATGCTTCCTTATTAGAGGAACTTCCTTTCAAATCATACTTAATATGGAATTCTTTTTCAAGAGAGGAATTCATGACAGCCATCAACAAATGTAATAATTCATCCACCTCTTGACCAGATAAAATTTCATGGAAGCACCTCAAGCTAATCATCAAAGATGATAAATGTTTGGAAAACATTGTCAATATAGCTAATGCATATATCAATCTAGGTTATTGGCTATCTCACTTCAAGGCATTTTTATCCATAATTATCCCTAGACTCAACAAGGTCACTTATGGCTCTCCAAAGTCATTCTATCCCATTGTATTATTGAACACTTTGAGCAAATTGATAGAAAAAGTTATTGGCAATTACAATTCCATTTGATCACTAACAACTTTATTTATCCTAATCAACTTGGAAAACTCAAACAATATTCTACAACAGACACAGATGTTGTTCTGACACATTTAATCCAATTTGTATAGGTCAAAAACCTTCAAACAAGTACATTAACATTTGACATTGCTCAATTCTTCCTATCTTTAAATCACCAATCAATACCTCTAATCCTAAAAAAAGCAGAATTTGATTCAAGAATATCTCTTTTCTTCTCTGACTATCTAGTAAACAGAAAAATTAAATATTCATGGAATGGTTTTACTTCTTCCCTTTTCACTGTGGACATAGGTGTTGGTCAGGGATCTGTACTTTCTCACATTTTGTCTGCTCTTTTCATTGCTCCAATTCTCTATGTCTTTGAAAAAAAGATAAAAAATCTAAAAATACCTGTATCTCTTCTTTCATTTGTAGATAACAGTCTTTTTATCTTTCAAGAGAAATCTTTTGACATTTCAAATGCTAACTTATTTTTTAGTTACAATATTATGTCATCTCTTCTAGAATAGATTAGTCTTGTAGTAAAACATAGAAAAACTGAAGTTTTCCATTTTTCTAGATTGTATAACATTTTTAATCCTCTACCTTTGAATCTTAGCCAAATCAGTGGCCCTATACTCTATTCTAAAGACTCTTGGTGATATCTTAGGTTTATCTTTGATAGAAAACTAACATTTTATCAACATATCAAGTTTTACACTAATAAGGCCTTGTTTACTATCAATGTTATAAACTTAAGTCTTTAGGGTTAGACAAAAGAACAACTCTTGTATTGAGTAACACAAGAGAACTCGATAAAGATCTCTTTACAAAGTAGTCTACCTTATATACTACTACCAATGGTCCATGCTTACTACTGTGCACCCTATCCTAATTGACCATGTGTAGAACATGAGGCCAACATATGTTATCCATGTTGTATAACATCACTTGTTCTAGATCCTTCTACTAAGTTTTCTTACATCTCATGATCTGCCTTGTGACTATGCTATCAGATTGTGACTGATGTGACAGTGTGACCGATCAACCCTAACCCTAGTTATTCTAAAAATAGAAAATCAAAAAATGAATCAAAAATAAAAATAAAAAAAATGAAAAGAAAAATAAATTAAGTCCACTTTCTTCGATCTTGACAATCAAGTATATGAAAATGTTAGATAACTCAATACATAGTCTACTACCATATCAAAAATATCTACTCTATAGAATATGCATGCTTCCAATTGTATTATATGGTTTTTCCCTTTGACATTATAACAAGACTCCATTATTATTTCCTCTCAAAGAGCTCAACAAAATATAATGATGAGTGGCTCTGTGAATCTTAGGTACCTTTTGTACCTTTCCTACCATGGGAATTGAGGTCATAGCAGATCTTATTCCTATACATCTCCATCTTCAAAAGTTGAGTAGTAGAAATCAATTGCAATTAGCTACTCTCTCTTACAACCATGTTATCAAATTACTCCTTGAGAGAAAACATACTCTAAACTCTCAATTGCATCATCTAGCTTTGGAAAATATGATGTCTAAGCAAAAGATTAAAATCAAGAGTTTTATTTTTAACATGAATAATCAACTAAATGGAATTTTTACTTCTTTTGATTCTTTAAATCTTGAATTTTATCCAGATAATAGATTAATTAACATTTTCTATAATTGTATATCTCTTCATAATGCTGATCGAAGCTCTAACAAAAGCAAAAAAGATTATTGCGAGAAACTTGATAATATCATTCTCAAATTATCATCAGATTCAAAGACTGTCATCATTATCATGGATGCAAGCAATAAAAACAATGATGTCTCATCTATTGCTCATATCCATTCATTCAACAACTCTCTGAAGAAAACACTATATCACACTGTTAACATTACATAAACAGAGGCAGAATTGTTTGCAATTAGATATGTAATTAATCAAGCCATTCAAATACAAAAAGTCTCACATATCATAGTCATCACTAATGCTATAATCTTTAATCTATTTGTGTATCCATATCAGCAACAATCAATCACAATAATTAAAGAACTCAGAATATTCTTTAGCAAGCATAAGAACAATACCATAGAATTTTGGGATTGTTCCAATGATGAATGAAATCTACATAAAGCAGTAGACAAGACTAAACTTTTCAATCTCATTTCCTTATACCCAAGCAAAGTGTCATGGAACTTAAGTAAGGAAAGGAAGTGTGACAACCTCATTAAAGAATAGCATACAAATTTCAAATTGTCAGATCTCAAGAGAAGAAATTTTCTCCATCTTCTAAATAATGACCTATCAGAAATTGAATCTTTCTATATGAAAGGAGGCTCATGGATAGAATATTTCAGTTTCTCAAATTCTCTATATGCTCAAGCCACTAGAGCTATTACTAATCATACCCCAATTGGAGAATATTAGTTAAGATTTTTCTCTAAAGAAGAATTCAAGTGTTCCTGTAATTTTATCTAATTGAAACATGACACCATATCCTCTATGAGTACAGATAATTCAATAAGTATTAGAACCTAATTAGAGAGATAATGAATCATTTTATTTCTTTCTTAGAATACAATGCAAATACTTTTTCATTTGGAAAAATTATTATATGAACAAGTTCATACTTCAAGCTAAGAACTTTTCTTTCTCTTTACTTTTTTTCTTTTCTTTTTCTAGTACTATTTAACATAGTTATAAAGTAGCTACCACAGTCTGCCTTCATGTCCTATATAATAAATTGATGATTAGAAAAAATACAATCAATCTACTATTTATAGTTGAAGTTCTTATGATCTGTGATGGAAAGAGTGTTATAGTATACTCCTATATTTTATTTTGATTTCCTTTTCTTCTTTGTAAATAATAAAGAGACAAGTGGCTATTGTTATATGATGTATCACATAATATGATTTCACTAGACATGTGATTCTGATCACATGATATACAAAGGAGTAAAAGGTTCTGGGATATTAATGTTAGTGAACATAGCTATAATATAATGTCCTCATAGTAAACACATATAGCTTAGAATAGGATAAATTAAGCCTAGCATAGACCATGATATATTTGTATAAATAGTAGATATAGCAAAACCTCTTGTAATCTCCACTTGAGTGTCAGACTTACAAAGTTTGGATCCAAGTTTCTTTTGACTTTTCATTAAACTTTATTTTTCTTTCTTATCTTGTCTTTTCTTTCATTTTCTATCCTAGGAATAGGGGTTAGGGTTGGCATGACATGACTGTCACACTGTCACAAGTCACATGACACAGTAACAGTCACAGGTCACGAGGTAGCAATAGAAGAAAGTAGAAAGGTCTGAAAGGATAATGTTATACAGCATATATAACACATATTGACCTTAAGACAAACACATGATTATTTATAGTAGGCTAGAGTAGTA
>Ga0157363_1005939_pt1 | contig 11445 bp, 4 predicted proteins | sample AttsexASBM1_FD_111477 | JGI IMG/M metagenome (GOLD analysis project Ga0157363, IMG submission 111477) | Fungus gardens microbial communities from leaf cutter ant in Ribeirão Preto, State of São Paulo, Brazil - Atta sexdens ASBM1 | ecosystem: Host-associated > Fungi > Mycelium > Unclassified ...
AATTTTTCTAATTTACTTATTATATATATGACAATACGTAACTCGAAAATTATGTTTTTAAGCGTATTTTTGAGCAAGTAAAGTTAAGGGAGCAAAATTTCACAAGTATTTAAAGTTATAATTTTTATTCTCATTGTCGGAGCTTCTCTCATCGAAAGCTTTTGTGAGTTGCAAATAAAGAAAGTATTCAAACTATTGGAGGAAAAATAAGATTCTCCTTCCTGCGCTCACTGTGATTTAATTATGAAAAGTTTCAACATAATATACGTCGCGAGAAGTTTTCAGAACTGCCCCCCTGAGAACCACCCATCTCTTTACTACCAAATTTACGCTGATGATTCATCGTGTCTTAAAATAGAAGTCCAATGACTCCACACAGATCTTGACATTGTCTTGGCCCTTATGATATATTATATATTGAAAAATAATTGCGAAATTGTTTTTATGTCATTAAATTTGAACATTGATTTTATCACGATTAACTGTGGAATATGTGCAACTGTTGAGTAGCAATATAACGAATTAATTATTTTATAAGTAAAGATATACAATATAAGTGGTTAATATAGATTAGGTAAATTCAATCATTAATAAAATAATTTAATCGATAATATTAAAATGAATAAAATGAAAAAAATATATATTAATATTATTTGTGTATCTCGATCTTTTAAAAATTCTGTCACGTGAGACAGAACATTGCTGCACTGCGAAAAAGATACTTAAAAATTTATTTGTGGCATACAATGTTTATTTCACTGAAATAAATTCTTATTTAATTACGGCAAAATAAAATTTTATTTCTAAATAAACCATTTATATATTTTTTTTAATTAGATTATATTTCAATTAGAGTATATTTCACAGTAATGTATATTTCGTCGTCGTGGTCAAATTTTTTTTATAACTAATAAATATCGAAAATGTTATTTAATTAAATATTAATTTTATTGAATCTTTAAAATAATTATCTAGGAGCATGATAAAAAAAAATGTTAAGAATGATAAAAAACGCTTTAAAAAATTTGGCATTTTAGTCAGCAAATAGAATGTCTGTACAATTATTTTGACGGTCCAACAAAATTATTTTTGGATTTGTATCATATCTAAATTTTTAGATGTTTCAACGAAACTGTTCTTTTCATATGAATGTATGAATGTATAAATATCGATTCAGTCACATGATGCCCGATGCAAGAACACTATCAACTACTGTTGCAAACTGCTATTTCCTCAATCGCCTAACACGTGGCCGGAATGAATAAGATTCTGGCAGCATTTGAATTTTGAACACTGTCTGATTATATAGTCGATATGTTCGCATAATCTATTTATTAACTATGACGATGTCAAGTTAAAATAGTATATAAAATATTGAAATGCATTGAGACATCTTTGCATTATTCTTTAAACATTTATTAATTTTTCTTTTAATAAATAATTGAACTTTCAATAAAATACTATCTATTTTTAAATATGATAAAGAGATAGAAACAAATTATATTACAAAACAAAATATATATTAAAATATTGAATCAATTCGATGCTCAAAAATCGAATATTGATCCAACGTGTAACTTGTCTTATTTGATGTCAACAATGTAAAGCATAGATTGAAAATAAGTTTTCTTCTTTTTAGGCATGGAGCAGTTCGAGCAGCTGCTAACCTGTGCAATATGCCTGGATCGATATAGAAATCCGAAGCTCTTGCCATGTCAACACAGCTTTTGCATGGAACCGTGCATGGACGGCCTCGTCGACTATGTTCGTCGACAGGTCAAATGTCCGGAATGTCGTGCCGAACATCGTATACCATATCAGGTAAATTATTTTGATCTTGTTGAAACATAATTAGTTTGTGAAAGCTTAGAATTATTAAAAATATTCTAAAATTATTTTAAGAGAAATTATTTATTTCGTGCTTCTGGTTTCAACTAGTTACACATTGAAATACATATATATATAAATTATCTATATATATTATATGTATCATGTTTAAAAAAAAAACAACTTTCCTCAATTCTCTAAAAGTAATAAAATGAAAAGTATATATATATACGATTGTGCAAGCTGTCGCAATTCGTTCGTCGCAAAATCAATTCTCCAGCAATTACGTGTCGCTTTATTGGATTTATGTCTTTAATGTTTACGATCGGACGAACAGGAAAAAATCGATCTATGTTTTGTCGCACAAATTAAATGTTATTCTATGCGTGTCAATGTAACCATGTGCCACTACGTGTAAGCTCATCTTTATTCAACGACGAGTCCAAATGCGAGAGAATTCTCATTAAACCCAGTGTATTCTCGCGTTTCGTGCTAATGTGGTCTTTGAACCGGTCTATTTTTTCAGAATAATCAAACGTATTTACATAAGCAGAATTCTAAAATGTTTTTCATTACAATCGCTGCATAATCAATTATTCAATTATATGTATTTAAGCAAAAAAAATTAAATAGTTTCAAAAAGATAAATGATATTTAACAGCCGCGTCGATGCACAAAAAAAACAATTTTGCTAAAATATATAATTTTGTTGAATCATCAAAATAATTATGTAGAAAAATTATGTATGATGAACAATGTCGCAAAAAATTTTGACATTCTAGCAATCAGATTAAATGTTTTATTGTAATTATTTTGAGTCTAATGAAAAATTTATTTTCAGACTTGTACCTCGCTAAATTTTTAGATATTTCAGCAAAACTATCCTTCTATGTATTAATAGTCAATTCATTTATTTGACACTCACATATTAGTATCTTCTCTAATAAAGAAGGCCAGCGCGCGTTACATAATTAATTCGACATTATGCGCACAGTGTATCGATTCCGGTCCATTAATAAGCGGCATACTCGATGCATGTACACGTATTACGAGCGTTAATCGAGCCGAACATACATCCTGTTTGTAGGGCGTGCAAGCCTTTCCGACCAACGTGACACTGCAGCGATTCCTGGAATTGCATATCGAAATCACGGGAGAATTGCCGGACCCGACCAGCGGTCAGACCATGGAACGCTGTGGCGTTTGCTCTGAGAAGAGTTATTGTCAACTGTGCGTACATTGCGAGAAGAAATGCTGTCCCGAATGCAAAGATGCGCACATGGATATTCTGAGACGCGAAATTACCCGCATCAATTCTCAGGTACAATGATATATATTTTCTGCAAATTTAGAAAATTCAGGAAAATTGAAAAAATGGATCGATGTAGCTGAAACTACGATTTAAAAAATAAATCTGAAATTAGAAGTAATGAGAAGATATTAGAAAAATAAGGGATATTAGTTAGTTATTTCAATAAATTAATTACTTATTAATGTGCTCTATAAATGTTTTAGAATGAAATTGCATTGAAAAAGAGTAAAAATTGTCATTCTTTTTCAAGAAATAAAATAATTTCACTTTTCTCCAAAAATTGCTCTAGTAAGATTTTATTCCAAGAAATTTAGAAAGTGTCAAAAATATCGGTGTGCCGATATCGAATCAATATTAAAATTGTAATCTTGAAAAAAAAACGATGAATTTTGATATTTTTTTTTATCATTGTCATCTACAAGCGATAACCATTGTCAATCAATTTTCCCGTTTTAAGACAAACTCTACCACAAGAAATTTTGTCGATTGCAGAAACTAATTTAACCGGTTCTATAACTAATTTTCTCTTCGGTTCGTTGGTAGACGTTGTAATGTATTTAGGAAAGCGGAAACTGTTGTGTTATGGTATCCGGTATCGGGGTGTACTTTAAATTCGTTACGTCGTGCCCTTCGGCGTCCCAACGGAAAATTTATTGCCGCGCAACTTCGCGCATTGTAATTAAGCGTGTATACGATAGGGACGTACGTTATAACAAGACTGCGATCTAGATTTTTCATTTTTTATTATTAAGGGCATGCAATATGAAGACGTTAGTTGAATTCAATAACGTATAACAAATAAATACAACGAAATAGAATCATTATTTAAATAAAAAGATCTCAAGCTTACGATCTAGATTTATGTCATTTAACTTTTATATTACAAATATTTAACTCTCCGAAACTGATATCAAATGTAACACAGTTACAGACTCTAAACCCATTGGGATCCATTTATTTTATGTTGACTAAAACCATTTAATTAGTTGACACCATTTAATTAATTTCAAAAAATCAAAATTAAATAATTTATATATTTATAAAAAAGAATGAATGGTAAGTTTATTTTAATAACGATTCAAATTTATAAATGTAAAAAATATTATTGATTGAGAAATCTCAATTTCTCAGTTATATCTTCAAAAGTTATACAAGTATTATTATTTGTATCTGGAGATTTGTATAATATTCGAGAAATGCACTTATCCAAAACTTATGGTAGAAAATTTAAGTGAAATAAAATAGAAGTAATGTATTCTTTTTCGAGATAACGATTCAACTGAGAAAAAGAAGCTATAACTCTTACGTGCCGAAATTTATTGTTCGATGATTCCGCATCAAGAACTTTGCAAGGCAAATTGTATGTATTGAGGGATGACGTTCGAAGATTGTGCGAATTTGCCGTTTGTCTCCAGGAGAACCCCGATGAATCACGTCTATTTCAAGTGACGGAATAAACTTCGAAGCGATCTTTGAGACAATCCAGAGATACTGAGATTGTGCTTCGACAAGCTGGATATTGCGCATGTAAAGCGCACAGATTTGTGAACATATTTCCATGTTCAAAGTTGCTAACATGGTTCTGTCGAATCTGTCAGATCATCCTCTGTGTCATGGAAATTACGCGTGTGTGCCTGAAATATGGTCTGCTCTTCCTGTTCAAATTCCCCGAGAATTTGATGCTGATCGCCATTTATATTTCATTATGTTTCACGATTATTCAGAAGCGCGGACATGAATCGATAAAATGAACCGAATAACAGGAAAATTCATTATTATAGAAAAATGCTTAACTTTGCGTTTTTTTTTAATTACAAATTAAAGTTCTTGTTTACTCATCACTACTTCAGACCGTGACGTCAATGGCGAGGAAATATACTATAAAGATTATCTTGCAAAAAATTATCTGATATCAAATATCTAAAATAGAATAGTAGTGAGTCAACAGGAACTTTAAAATGTATGCATCTTTCTTAACCAAATTTTAATTGTAAAATTTCGCTGTTAAAAGTATTTGAGTATTATGAATAAACTGCATTTATAAAATATTATAATTATATTTTTTCTAAAGAAAGATGATTGGCTACAATAATTGATAATAAGGATGCGTAGATGAAAGGTAGCGCAAAAAGGACGCCTGATATACTTTTTAATTACTTAATTTATTTACTGTGCAACAGAAAAATTTTGTACTCTCTTTATATATGCAGACGTTTATATTTCATTTCTACGGCTTGTTGTACATTTTCCATGATTTAATTAGTTACACTGAGAAAAAATTTGATGACATAAATTGAAAATCCGATAGATTTAATCAGTTTGTTTGTTGAAAAATGAACAGATCAAAACTTTTCTAAAAAATATCAAAGTATTAAATAAAAAATATCAAAGAGTATAATTAACTTTTTTCTGTTAACTATCAGAATCAGAATTTCTTTGTAAGATTACTAAATTTATTTAATTAAATAAATATAACTTTTTAATAAAAAAACTTTTTATTAAAATAAGAAATTCTAGTGAATATAATAAGGAATTTTATAATCCAACCGAATTTTTCTTTTCTTTTATTAGTTAGTGAATTGAGCGCTAAGTTACTATTAAGTTATTCCTTAAGTTTTCAAATATTTTATAAGATATTCAGTTCAATCATGAAAATTCTGTTTGATTTTACTAAAAGCTTTCTATTATATATATCTATTGATGTAATCAAATTATTTTTTTAGTGTAATGAAACATTCTAGTCACACAAATCTTTTCAAAAGACGATATCGATAGGAATTTGGAGCACAGTAGGATGAATTCTGCTGCTGGCTTTAATTAGTTAACAACCGGACTTCCATGTCGCGAGGCTTTCAGCCGCACAGTTAATTTTGTAATGCGCCGAATCTCATTATTGCATAGACACACGATTACACTTGGGAATTTACGTGGCAAAATATCTATCTATTTGAACCGCATGAAACATCTATATTTAATTAATTTTTATTATATTTGATTTAACAAATATCACGGAATATCACGAAAATGTAATGCTTTGTGCACATAAAAAGCGGTAGAGAATAATTATTTCCAAAGGCAGCCTGAGAGGAAAAAACGAGTTGAACCATTTATTTAGCGAAACAACGTGAAAAATAATCTCCCTTTAAAAAGCTCGTTTTATTTATTTTAATAGCACTCGATTTAATCAATTTGGAAAGGACTCATGCAATGTTCCATTTACAGTATAACACTTCGTAAAAATTGTATTTACGCTCAATACATCGAAAGAATGATATTTTGGAGAATTTTATTTTATATAAAAAGCACGCGAAAGAGGGTATACCATGTCTATATCGTCTATCGTGTGTAATTTGAACCATTAATGCAATTTTTATCCTGTACTCCGGAAAATTTCATTCATTATTGCATTGCGCGAGTACAACAAATATCTTTGTACACGTGTTCAATTGTGCACGCTCCGACGCGTGCACAATATACCTTCTGAAAACTTTGATTTATTTATCTTAATTGTTCGCAATTTGACCAATTTATACAATTTCAGCAACGCATGACGGACTATAAAAATTTCACACGAAAATAGCATTCCTCGGCGTTTTGAGACGAACGTGTAAAAGCCAAGTCTTGTCGAACGGTGAAATAAACGTGATGAAGCACGTGGTAAAATCACCGATGCAACTCGACCTCGCCACGGTATAAGAAATTATGATGCTAATGCACCGAGATACTCTCCGCGAATGCATTCACGTCTCTTGCACTTTTCTCTATCTCCTAGCAGAATAATAGGATGGCTTTCCCACGATTTTCCGGATTTATTCCGTAAACCGAGCACGATTTTGTTCCCGTCGTCGTACAGAAAAGAAATATCCTAACGATATACAATTTATATACATGGTTTCTCTCTCATAAAAGTATATTATAAAAATATTCAGATCACATGGTAACTCTTGTAATATTTTGCTTCATTTTCCTCAATAATTATCGACAATTTTTTTATGTCGGATTTGTCATTCATTGGTCATGCAATTTAATATAACATTTATTTTCTGAAATACATCGATGAGAGAGTTTCCTCATTAATTTTTATTTCTTTTAGCGATATATTGTAGTTTGCGTTTCCAATTTATAGATATTTGCGGTTGCATCGGTAGTTGCATGCGAAATAAATCTACCGGTCCAAATTGATGATAATGACGATAGCTATGAATTTCGAGTCTTTCCATACCAATTGAATGAAATTACCGACGTATCTCAAATTTCTCGATCGCCGCGCATCGTATAATTGTAATCTGTTCTCTATGTTGCATACCGAAACAGTTAATGAATCGATCAAAAAGAGTGACGGAAGATTCATTTCATACATACATTGAAAAAAATGTTGGTCATTTTTAGTCCAATGAATGATCGTTAATCAATGTCCAACTTAATGTCGTTAATTCATTAATATAATAACTCCTCTCTGGATTCATTTATATAATTATATATTCATTCTTGCGCTGAATTCTAGTAATAGTTTTATAACCTAAATCATTATGAGAATTCATTGAATTTCAATTTTCATTATTTTTTTATAATTCAATGAATATTTTATTAGTATTTATATAATTTTGATTTAGTATAGCTATAAAATTAAAGTATTTTTCTTATTGAATGCACACAGTGTAATTATTAATTTTTAAACTGAAATAGAAATTATAGTTTTTGTGAAAAACATAAATTCTCTTGTGAATAAAATAATTACAAATATTTTCTTTTTTTTTTCTCGTATATACCATGATGTTATCAGCAAAAGTTTTTCCTATATTCTATTATGTTATAATAATTCACTCAAAATTTTTTTATGCATTACTGTACAATAGATTATTGTAGATATTCCGAACCCCATATTCAAGCTATGCAGTTTCTTTTATTTACATTACCTACTTCCCGTCTACATGCCAATATCTGTATTGTGCAAAATTGTAACCAATATTCCGCCGGTCTGCATTTTTCAATTCAGATTCCGCCAAAGCCCACGCATATATTTTCGCCGTATTAAAGCTTCTTGCACATCTCCATTTCCTTTTTCTTCTTCGATAAGCTCTTACCAATCGCTGAATACGCTTGCTCAATTTTAAACATGAGATACATTATCTAGAATACAATAACTTTTCCAGCTTTTTTCAATATTATTTATTACTACATTTACTGTAAGATACATACAACGAATTATAGAATGTAGCTAAATAAATTGCAGATATCTATAAAATTATTTTGGACAAATAATTAATAACAAATAAAAAATCTAGCCTGTAATGAATAATGTTATAATAATGAATAATGAATTATTAATCAAGTTTAATACATGTATAAATTAGAAAAAAATAATAGTTAATAATACAAATTAGTTAAGATTGAAAAGTTAAAAATATTATAGCTGAAAGAATAATAATATTGTAAATTAATGTTGGCGTTTCGACTGTACTAACAATAAGTTTTCCTCAGCATGAACAATTAATCAGACAGGAAAGTCAAGACAAAATTATAAAATAAATTAAAATATAGATTAAAATTATTTTAATCTATTTTGATTTATTTTATGTTAATTTATTAATTTATTATTCATTTTTAATAAATATGATAATAAATATATATATTTTTAATCTTCTTAGTTCGTATTATTGACTACTATATTTTTCCTTAAAAGAAACTACATTTTGCTATTTCCCTTATTTATAACGACAACAATCATGAATTATTTAATATTGATTTTATATCTTGAAGATATAAAATCATATTTTATATGAATATTGATATTTTCTATGAATATTTCCATGAATAAGTTTTAGATCATAATTTTTGCAAAAAATTCTGATCTACATTTAAGAAAATTTTATTAATTTAGGTCAGCGTTGACTCGTGTCAATACGTATATGTAGCTGATATATAAATAGCATATGACATATGAACCAATTACATTTATATGTGCCTATAAAAATGTAATACTCTTGCGTAGATACATCGTAAAGCATATAACGTAAAACTGCGAATCCCTTTTAGAGCTTTGCGCTAAGATATTTGTATGTCTAGACTGTTTATTATTTCAGCTAGGTCCGCTTCGTTCATTTAGACCTCCACATATGTATCTAGGTCATGCAGTTACAGCATAACTATAATGAAGCCTAAATAAATATAATCATTAGTATGTCTGCCCCAAAAGCACAAAAATTTTAGTTTATTTAAAGCAAGCTTTCATATATGATTCCAAAAATATTAGGAATAAAAATAGAACGTTTATTGAAAGCAAACTTTATATGATTCCAAAAATATTAGGAATAAATACAGGATATTTAGAACATGTAAATGGTGTCATATATTATTTTCGCGCTATTATTCCGTTATTTTCGCGCTATTATTCCGTTCAAATACTTACTTTTTTCATATCACAAACTTCTAAATGAATTTGTATAAATAACGCGTTAAATTTACATTAATAATAATAGCAATAATTGGATGTATTTATCCACGCCCACTTACCATTTGCATAATCGATATCACAATTGCGATGACGCAGCGCGCTTAAGCTAAACGCAGATTTGCATTTCCGGCTTGTCAAATCCGCATATTCCGGTATTGTATGTTCTCAGGTGCGCAGAGGATTGCACAGGCTGCAGGACGCGCTGGCCCTGGTGGAAAAAAACACGTTGGGCCTGCAGACAAACTGCGCTTCGGTCGCCGAGGAAGTGGACGAGATTTATCGGAGGCTGAGCAAGGCTTTGAAAGACCGTACGGAACATCTGCGTAACGAGGTCGATCGATACCTCGGCACCGAGCTCAGAGGTCTGATTCAGCTCAAAGAGAATCTCGAATTGGAAATCGCGAATATCCAAAGCAACTGCGATCTGGCGGAGGCACACATAAATGAAAACGTGCCGTGGGATGACGCCGAGCTCCTGGACACAAAGGAGCTCTTTCTGCGTACGGTGGAATTTATCAGGTTTGTCGCCGCGTAATCTCCCTTTTCTTTTCGGCACCCGCTCGTTAAACCCTACGCGGTCCTGTAGTCTTGTTACGATTTATTATCGGCTATCTATTTTGCGGCCTCCTTTTTTTGCAGCTCCGACCAGAAAGAAATCGTTAAATGAACGGTTTCCTATCTCCCGCGAGCTATTTTATTTCAATTTCGGATCCCGTAGTGATACTTCACCTCGATTCTATTTTGATTTAATAGCACCCACGTTATTTCGTAAAATTATCACAACTGTTCCTTTTCTAACAGGATTGTTTACCATACCATATTTAAACTAAAAATTATATTTACGTTGTTTATTATTGAGCAAAAAATATTTATTATTTATAATAAAATATGATATTTCCTATCTCTCTATAAAATGCAATCGTTAAAAAAATTGATAACCATTTCAGACATACCAAAATATAATAAATAAACATAAATCGCTAGGACAACAGCGATACTCTCCAATAAAAAAAAAATCGATCGTAATTTGAATGCTGTCTAAATGAATATGCCGATATTGGCAGCTGCCATATGAATTCTGGCCGAGATTTGTGATAATAACATTGCAAGTATAATATAACAGAAATTCAACGTTGGCTAATGTAATTAACGTTCAACATTACCGCGAACACCATTATGAAATATGTAACACGCGCAAAATCTGTTATAAATCACAGACGCAAAACGCGCCACGTAACAAAATTATACGTTCATTAACTCAAGTACAATAATTGTGTTAAGTAAGTGACAAAACATCGAATGGCGCATATTTTAATTGCGTAAAATCGCGCGATCGCATTTTTAACTTCGATAAAATAATACGTTTCGTTAATAAACATTGTCGAATTATAATGAATTTTAAAAGTTCGCGGTATTGTAGAAGTATTGTAAAAATGTCCAGCAAAGCTGTGCAATTCTTTCGAATGTATTAGTTAAATGGAATCGCGCCATGTTGAAAGTTTAATTCAAATAAATGCGCCCGGCATTGTGCTGTTAGCAATGTAGTTTAAGTTTTTTTTAATTATTTTTATTTCTATCAAACGATATTATAAAACTGAAAATACGCAAAGTTAAAATTAATCATACCTTATCGCGCTTGATAAAAAAAGTTTTTCACTCATAATATAATATAATATGAAATGATAAAAAGAATACTTCTATCATAATTTCTTTCGACTTCACACAGTACAATTTGCAACATAATTATTATCGATTTTGCAAAACTTAATTTGTAGCGGTCCGTCATATTTCTCAGCAAATGAAGATGGACGATTGTTCTTCGCAGGAACTTCGAATATGAGGCGGGGGATTA